>OCHK01001875.1_pt1 | contig 15169 bp, 17 predicted proteins | sample 1538551 | NCBI WGS metagenome assembly OCHK01 (sample SAMN04571707, study PRJEB22368) | human gut metagenome | biome: human gut; material: stool | host: Homo sapiens | place: Luxembourg | collected 2012-08-31
GGGCCGCAGCCGCTCCTGGGCCTGCTGGCTTTTCTGGCCGGGCTGCTGCCAGCACCGGAACCTGTCAGTGCCCAGGAACTTTTACCGCTGTTCAGCTGGGATAAAGTACCCCGCAGTAATATCATCATCAGCGACGAGCTTTTAAATCCATTTCAACTATAAAGGAGCAACGCTATGCTTTATGTAGTCCTCGCAACCTTTGCCGCCGGTATGGCGACAGAATATTTTCTGGGCAACCGCTGGATCGGCTTTTTTGCAGTCGGCGTGCCGGCCTGCCTGTATTTTTTCTATCTGGATCACCAAAAGCGTGCGGCCGCCAAAAAAGAGGAAGAAGAAAAACGCGCCAAACGCAGGGAACGCAAACAACAGCATCAATAATAAAAAGAACGCATTGCTTAATGCGTTCTTTTTATTTGTCACTGTTATTATTGAAAATCAACTGTACCGCGGCTTCCGTCGCCAGGCAGGAACCCGGCTCGCTGCTGCCATCCTCCAGTGTACCGTGGTAATCACTGCCACCGCTAAGAAACAGTCCATATTGCCCGGCTATGGCCCTGATCGCCGCCTTATCAGCCTCCGTATTCTTCCGGTGCTCCAGCTCGATCCCCTGCAAGCCCAGTTTGACCAGCTCCGGCACCAGATCAAGGTTATGCTGCTGCCCTGGATGCGCCAATACTGCCAGTCCGCCTGCTTCCGTGATCACACGCACAGCTGCGGACACATCCAGATATTCAATATCAAAATCGCAGTAACCGCCGTTCTTAAAGGTTTCCTGATAAAAACTGCCGAACATTTCTTCCACCTGCTCCGTAGCTACCAGATATTCCATGATGTGCTGCTTATAAATAACGTGCCCGGCCCGTTTCACAAAATGCTGCGGCCTGATTCGAAAGCCATGCTCCGCCAAAAGCGCTATCTGCCGCAGACTGTTGGCCTGCCTGCGTTCCAGCAGCGGCCGGCAGAAGGCGGTCACCGCTCTGGTGTCGCGCATCGCGTAACCTAAGATATGCGCTTTGCGCCGGCCCTGAAAATCATAGGCCGAGATCTCGATCCCCGGCATCACTTTCAAAGTGGTGACCGGCGGGATATCGCCGCAGCGGGGCACCCGGTCGTGGTCGGTAATGGCGATATGGGTCAGCCCCCGGCTCAATGCCTGCTGGATCAGCTCTATGACCGTGGCGCTGCCGTCAGAATATGTGGAATGTAAATGCAGATCGCCCTTCATCATTCAAAACTCCCTTCCGACATATTAAAAACCTTGTCGCAGACGCCTTCCATAAATTCCAGATCATGGAAGATGCCCAGCATACTGGTTTTTTCTTCCTTCAGCTGCTGCAGGATATCTTTGACCAGGACCTTGGTCTTATTATCCAGCGACGCCGTCGGTTCGTCCAGCAGCATCAGCCGCGGCCGCTTGACCATGGCGTGAGCCAGATTCAGGCGCAGCCTTTCGCCGCCGGAAAAGGTCTGCGGATAAATATCCCACAGCTCCTCCTGCAAACGGAAGTAGGCCAGCATTTCCCTGGCACGCCGTTCGGCCTCGCCCGCTTCGGTACCGATCTCCAGCAGCGCCGACATCACGTGTTCTTTAGCCGTCGTCCTCGGCATCACGTTGAGGAACTGGGCCACGTAACCGATCTCATAACGTCGCAGCTGCAGCATCTGCCGCTCGCTGGCATGAGCCAGGTCGATAGGGCCAAAGGCCTCGCTGTTATAGATGATCGAGCCTTCCAGCGGCAGATAGGTGCGGTTGATACATTTCAGGATACTGGATTTACCGGCGCCCGACCGGCCCACGATGCCGATAAACTCGCCCTCATGCAGCGTAAAACAGATGTCGTGACAGCTTTTGATAGTTTTGACCAGATTATGCAGATAAAAATTTTTCGTCAACCCTTCAATGGCAAGTATCTCCATAACTCCTCCTAAACCCTGTATTCCAGCTGTGAAATGACCCTGCCGTCGACCACGGCATGGGTAATGACAGGATAACCGTCCAAAATCTTGATGATCAGCAGATCCGCCTTTTTGCCAACGGCCAGCGCGCCATAATCGTCATCGATACACATCGCCCTGGCGGGATTCAGCGTCAATTTCCTGACGATCTCGGGCAGAGGCACGCCGTGCTGTTTGTGCATAATAAAAATGCTGTGCAGCATTGCCGCCGGATAATAATCGGAACAGAGGATATCGGCGCAGCCCTCCTTCACTGCTTCAGCCGCCGACAGATTGCCGGTATGGGAACCGCCCAGCAGTATATTGGGCGCACCGACGACTGTTGCCAGCCCCAGCTGCCGCGCCTGTTTGGCAACGTCGATGGTAATAGGGAATTCGCTGATCTGAACGCCCAACTCCTTATTGACCTGCAGCTTGGCAGCAGTATCGTCGTCATGCGACGCTACCGGTATCCTGTTGGCTTTAGCCAGCTCTGCCAGCTCCCGCAGCTGTTCAAAGCTCAGCATCCTTTTGTTTTTGTGCTGTTCCAGCACGCCCTCAAAGCCCAGCGTCGTTACTGTTTCACCGTGATAGGCGGTGATCGTTTTGCGGTAGGTCTCAATATCACGGTATTGCCCCTGTCCCGGCGTATGGTCCATGAACGAGATCTGGTGCACCGTTTTTTCCCGCAGCATTTTGCTGACGATGTCGAAAGCTTCCAAATTATCGATCTCGATCCGCAGATGCAGACGGTGATGGATCAGGTGATGCCGTTCGTGGATATTATTGATCAGTTCGGCCAGTTTCAGCACATTCTTTTTATAACGCAGCTCCGACGCGCCGAAATAGTCTTCCTTATATAGTGAGATCGAATGAAAGATCGTTGTGATGCCCTGATTGATGAGCTGGCGCTCCAGCTCCTTCAGACCCATTTCAAAATCCATCACGCTGGTCGGACGCGGCTGGATGACCTGCTCGATCTTATCGGAGTGGGTATCGATAAAACCGGGGCAGATATAGCGGCCATGCGCGTCGATCTTTTCATCGTACTGCCCCAGGTCGATAAGGTCTTCCGCCAGGATCTCGCTGATACGGTCATTTTCCAGCACCAGCACTTTATTTTCCAGCACCTCGTCAGGCGTGATCAGTTTACCATTATAAATAACTGTTTTCATAGTCGTCCTTTCCCGCGGCAGCGCCGCTGTTAGAGCAAAGAGTGTACCAGCTGCTGTGTGTAAGCATGCTGCGGGTCCTCTAAAATCTGGTCGGTGAGGCCGCTTTCCACTACCTGACCGTCCAGCATGACCATCGTCCGGTCCGCCAGCATCCTGATCACCGCCAAATCATGCGAAACCAGAATAATCGAGATGTTATAGCGGCTGCGGATCTTACGGATCAGATCGAGAACCTTGGCCTGCACCGAAAGATCCAGTCCTGTAGTGACCTCGTCCAAAAGCAGCAGTTCCGGGTTATTAGCCAGCGCCTTGGAGATCTGTACCCGCTGCTGCATCCCGCCCGAAAAATTTTTCGGCGGCTCGGCGCGAAGTCAGTATCTCCACCGCTGCCAAAAGCTCTACCGTCCTGCCGTCCATAAAGGCTACGCTGCGGTTACCGGCGGCGATAATCTTTTCAGCGACATTGGCAGCCGAGGAATAATCCATGCGCAGCCCCAGCAAAGGGTTCTGATAGACCATGCCCATCAGGTGGTTTTTGATATAGCGGCGCTGCTGCGAGCTGGCGGCGAAAATATTGGCCCTGCCTTCCTGATACTGCTGCAAAAAGGCGCTGCCGCCGGTCACCTCATGGTCGAAATACAGGCTTTTCATCACGCTGGATTTGCCGGAGCCGGATTCGCCGACGATGCCCAGCACTTCCCCCGGATAAACGTCGAAGGACACGTTACGGACTGCCCAGACCGTCCCGCAATGAGGACAGCGGTTCTTTTCCAGCGGCCCTCCGCCGCGGCAGTGATCACAGCCGCCGCCATAACGCAGCAGCAGATCGCGTACCTGTAAAACGGCCTCTTCTTTGGTTATCATGCCTGACGCTCCTTTCCCCGCAGACTATCCTGCTCTTTGACATATGCACGGAATTTCTCCGCTTCCTTTTCCTGCTGCCGGGTCTCCATTTCGCAGGTCCCCGCCAGCGCCGTTATTTTATCCCGCAGCAGCGGTTGCAGGCAACAGGGCAGATGGCTGGCGTGATAACGGTGCAGCGCCACACATTCACGGCAGCGGCCGTGCCATTCGCAGCGCACATAAGGGCAGGTGCAGCGCAGAACGTCCTCCTGCTTCAGGACCGCCCGGTTTTTTAAGGTATCTTCGTAATACTGTTCCTTCGTCCGCATCAGCACTGTGCCTCCTTCGTCTGCCGCCGTTTGGCGCAGTAGCCCGTATCCGAGCACTGATAGCTGACGGCGCCGGTCTCTCTGTCGATGATCTCGTCAAAATACACATTTTCCGCACCGCATAAGCGGCAGCGGCGCCCTTCCATATGCTCAAGCTCGAACGGCACGTCGTCGAACGCCAGCGACACGACCCTGGTATGAGGCGGGATCGCATAGATCTTCTTTTCGCGTCCCGCGCCGAACAGATACAGACATTCCGCTTCATGCAGCTTGGGATTATCATATTTGGGGATCGGGCTGGGATTCATGATATATCGGTCTTCAACTGTGACCGGATATTCCGTGGCGATAGTGACCTTGCCGTACTTCATGATGCTTTCGTAAAGCTGCAGCCAGATCCCCGTATAATCAGCTTCGGCGTGCATCAGCTTCGTTGCTTCCTCGCTGGGCTCGATCACCCGCAGCGGCTCCGGCAGCGGCACCTGAAAGACCAGTAGCTGGTCATTGCGCAGCGGTTCTTCGGGAATACGGTGCCGCGTCTGGATCAGGGTCGCTTCCGTACTGTCCGTCGTCGTCGCCACGTCACTGCACAAATGAATAAATTTTTTGATGTTGACTGCGTTCACGCTGTCGTCGCTGCCCTGGTCGATCACCTTCAAAACGTCATGCGGGCCGATCAGCGATAAAGTGAGCTGAATGCCGCCAGTGCCCCAGCCACGCCCTATCGGCAGCTCACGGGAGCCGAACGGCACCTGATAGCCGGGCACCGCCACCGCTTTTAAAATACTGCGCCTGATCTCCCGCTTGGAACCTTCGTCCAGGAAAGCAAAATTATATTCAGGATTCATGCTCCGGCTCCTTTCTAGTCTTGCGCACACTGTCCAGCTTCGACTGGAAGGTGACGTAATGGGGCAGCTTCAAATGCGAAATGAAGCCGTTCATCTCCAGCGAATCACCATGCAGCAGCACAAATTCTTCATCCTGCGTCGGCGCCGGTCCCTCGCTTTCCAGTGAAGCGTCCAATACCGCCATCGAGATCGCTTTATTTTCGTTACGCCCCAGGACCGCGCCGTAGCCCACGCCCAGCTTCAGCTTTTTATCGTCGTCCTCGGGGACGAATCCTTCCACCTCGGTCAGTAAGATCTCACCGATGCATATGCTTTCTTTCTCGTCGAACAAATACGGTACTTCCAGCTCCACATAGCCGCAGCGCAGCTCGCCCACCGTTGGATGCACAGCGCCATAGCCGCGGATCGAGCTGTACGCCAGCCCGCCGATGAAACCACTGTCAGCACGGGTCAGCGTCTGCAGGCGTGCGCTTCTGTCCGCCGGGAATTCCAGAACATCTTTCGTCACATCAACAGGCTCCGCCTCATGGTCAGCATAACTGTCGATCAGTCCTTCTGCTTTCAGATATTCCGAGACCCGCGGCAGCCTGGCTGTAGGGACAGGCTGCGCCGCTTTCAGGCAGGCCTGCCGCCGGGCGCACAATTCTACCGCCGACGGCTGCTGGAATTCGATCAGCCGGTGCGTATAATCATAGGTCGCTCCCAATATCTGGCCGCCCTGAATATCCTTGAACGCTGCTGAGATCCTGCGGATCGCGCGCATCTCACTGCCGCTGGCCGGCAGGGTATAATAATTGCGGCTCAGCGTCGAACGGTAAGCGCGCAGTAAAAACACCGCTTCCTCGATGCTGCCTTCCGCCTGCTTCAGGGCCAGTGCCGCATAAACCGGCGCATATAACCCGGCCTCGCTCATTACCCTGTCCACCAACAGACCCAGCTTTTTCTCTATCGCTTCTACTTCCAGCTCTTTAAACGTACTGCCGCGCAGACAGTGCAGCAGCCTGATACTTTCTTCGATCGCTTCCTGACCGCCGGAAACTGCCACATAAGCCATCTGTTCACCTGCTTTCTATCCGTGTTTTACGTGGTATGCCCATCAGGCAGCCCCGCTGATCCAGCGCAAAAAAATCCAGTCCCAGCGGATACTCATATTCCTGCTCGTCACGTTTGCTCAAAGCAGCCTGCAACTCCGGGCACATAATGATCTCCTGCACATCTTTGATGCCCGGCCCGCTGAGCCGCTGCAGCTTGCCCACCTGCAGATCGGCAACGCATAAAATAACAGTCGCGCTTTGATGCGGATCGCGCAAAGTGCCGCACTTGGCAGCCTGCACTGCCGCCTGCCAGTCAGCGCCCTCCGTCACAAAAATATAATCGGCTTCATTCAGAGCCGCAGGCTTGGCCAGCGTCAGTTCAGTGATCTTTTCTGCCAGAACATCAGAACCGCAAACGGCAAAGCTGACCTCATTATCCACCAGCACTGCCGCTATAGTCAGCGGCATGGCAAAAGCGCCGCCCAGCTTCTGCGCCAAAGCACCCAGCTCCACTATGCGCCCCGGATTGCTCAGCGCTTCCAGCAGCAGCCGGAAAGCCGCCTGCGTATCGTAAACAAAATCAAACTCATAAGCTTTCTGCATCGCCTTTACTCCTGATCCATAGTCTGAAAATCGACTATCGTTTTAGCATACAAGCCATTTTCCAGCTCATGCTCCTGCTGCTGCCGCAAAGCCAGACGGTGCAGGACCGCCGTCAGCTCCTCCAGCTCGCTGACCTGCCTGTTGAAAGCAGCGTCGATCACCGCCATAGCGCTGACCTTGTCAAAATCATCGCCCAGCACAACGGCCGTGCCTTTAGTTCCGCCCAGCTCAACCACCGTGTCACAAACCAGCGCCTCGCCCAGATAGAACAGGCTGTTTTTTACAGGCTCGCGCAGCTTGATCATCGCCAGTGTTTTGGCAGGTTCCTTCACCACACTGACCCCGTATTTTTCCGCCAGCGGCTGAGCCAGCTCGCGCAGTATACTGCCGTCGGCCGCCGCCATGATGCGGAACAACTCTTTTTTCTTCATAGCTTCACCCTTTATCGTCAGATATAATTTTTCTTGATCGTTGTAAACGTCAGCTCGACGCAATAGGCAAACGCAAAAACCAGCAGGATCGCCAGTCCCGCGGCGCCGAACTGATAGGCCTGGATATTATTGGCGATCGCAAAACCGATGCCGCCGGCGCCTATCATACCCAGGATCGCCGATTCGGAAAAATTGATCTCAAAACGCAGGCCGGTCCAGGCCATGATCTGCGAAGCTGCTGCCGGCAGCACCGCCGACAGGAAGATATGCAGCTTACTGGCCCCTGTTGCCTCCAGCGCTTCGATCACTTCCTCCGGCACATCTTCAAAGCTTTGCGTAAACGCGCGGGCAAAAAAAGCCGTAGCATGCACGCACAGCCCGACGATGCCCGCAGCCGGCCCCAGTCCCAGGCAGACCAGCGCCAGCAGTACCCAGACCGGCGTCGGTACGGCGCGCAGGAACGTAAAGAACGCACTCAGCCCATACGTCACAACTTTATTTTTCATCAGGTTCCGTGCGCCAAAGGCAGCCAGTACCAGCCCCAGCAGCACGCTGTAGATCGTTGACAGCACAGTTATAGCCACCGTCTGCAAAAAAGCCTCCAGCGTCAGCCCGAAATCATGGAAATCCAGCAGCGCCAGCAGGCCAAAGGTCTTACCAAGCTCCGGCAGCCGGGAAATAAGCTTCAGCCAGTCCAGCTGCAAATAATATAACGCCACCACCGAAACCACCGTCACCGCCGCCAAAAACCAGCGCAGCTCCCTGTCCTGCCCGCTGCGGGCAACACGGATCCTGCCGTTGCTGAATTCAGGGGACTGAACTCCCGCTTGTGCTAAAGTCTGCTCCATTTTATGTCAACACCTTTCTCCGCAGATAATTAGTTAAAAATTCCACCATGATGACCATAGCCGCAATGACCAGAATGATCCCCGCCGCGCCGGCATAATTGAACGATTTGATATAGGAAAACAGCACCAGACCGATACCGCCGCCGCCCACCATGCCGACGATCGTCGAAGCGCGGATATTGAGCTCGATGCAGTACAGGAACCAGGCAATGAACTGGGTCAGACAGGTCGGGACGATCCCCTGGCAGACCTTCTGCCAGAAGGTGCCGCCGCAAGCCGTCAGCCCTTCCATAGCGTCACCGGATACTTCGTCGATAACTTCGATGAACGCCCTCGTCATAAAGGCAAAGGTCGAGATCAGCAAAGCGATAAAACCAACGCCGGTCCCGATACCCAGCGAAGAAAAGAGGATAAACGCCCAGACCAGTGTCGGGATATTCCGCAGGAAAGTCGCAAAGCCGCGAATAGCTTTGGCCAGCCCCGGCCACGGCGATAAAGAAGTGCTGCCGAACACCGCGAAAACAAAGGCAAAAACCGCAGCTACAAAGCTGGACGAGACCGCCAAAGCAAAAGTTACCAAAATCGATTCCACAACTACAGGCGAAGCATTGAAACGCGGCGGCAAAAAATCCTGCAGCAGGAACTTCCAGAATTCCCCCTGCTCCAACAGCACCTCCAGCGGATTAAAACGCGAAACATACGTCGCCAGGCAAAACAACACGATTACAACGACCAAAAACCAGGTATAGATCTGCTTTTCACGGGGATTCATGATACTTATTTTTTCAGGCATAATACTCCCCCTGCTTGATGATCAGATTTTCCATCGAAGTATTATAGATCTTTTCGATCACAGCGTTGTTCAGCTGCTGCGGCGGCCCGTCAAACACCATTTCGCCTTTGGCAAGCCCGATGATGCGCGTGGCATAGCGCATGGCTACGTCCAGCTGATGCAGATTGACGATACAGGCAATATTGCGGCGCTGCGTCATCTGATAGATCAGATCCATAATGATTTTCGACGCGTTAGGGTCCAGAGAAGCGATCGGCTCATCACACAGCAGCAGCTTCGGTTCCTGCATAATGGCCCGGGCAATACCCACCCGCTGCTTCTGGCCGCCGGACAGGTCGCTGGCACGGTTATATAAACGGTCGCCCATCTCGATCTCCTGCAGCAGCCCGATCGCCTTTCGCTTGTCCGCTTCCGTATAATTGCCCAGCATCCCATCCATTGCCGACATATACCCCAGCCGTCCATGCAGAACGTTCTGCATCACCGACAGCCGGTGCACCAGATTATAATGCTGAAAGATCATCCCGACCTTACGCCGCAGCAGCCGCAGCTTTTTACCAGACGCGCCGGTGACCTCCTCGCCGTCGATATACACCTGGCCGCCGCTGGGCACCACCAGCTGGTTGATCGTCCGCAGCAAAGTAGACTTGCCTGACCCGGACGGCCCGATAATGGCGACAAACTCACCCTCGCTGACCTCCAGGTTGATGTCGGTCAGAGCGCGGACCTGATTGCCGTAGACCTTTTCGATGTGCTCCATTTTTAAAACCGTGCTCATGCTTCCTCCTATAAAAAAGGCCGGTCAGCACCGGCCTCTGTCCCAACTTATTTACTGCTGCTCAGGGCTTTGTTCAGCTCGATGATACCTTTATAATCGTCAATGCTGCATTCTACGAAACGCTTGTCTTCCGCACCCATAACGCCTTTATAATAAGCAGGGTTGTCATAGCTCAGAATAAATTTCTTCACCTTTTCCTTCACGTCGGTAGGCAGATCTTTCCGCAGCGCCATTGGTTCGGAAGGGATCGGGTCGGACTCGAAAATAACTTTGACGTCGTCCTTGCTGGCACGGCCGGCATTGATCTCCGCTGCCAAAATCGCATCTGAGATCGGCGCTACCTGTACGTCGCCTTTGACTACAGCCGCCAGACCGGCCTGATGTTTACCGGAAAAGCTGACAGCCTGGAAAAATTTACCGTTGGTATGCAAGTCATCCATCGAAAGCTTTTCAGCGGGAAACGCTTTCATGATCGCCGCCGAAGGGATCAGGTTGCCGGAAGTAGAATTCGGGTCAACGAACGCCATCGTTTTGCCCTTGATATCCTGAATACCGTTGATGTCGGTATTTTTGCTGCTCGTGATCAGCACGGATTTATAAGTGGCATTCTTTTTATCCTTATTTTTAGCGATCATCCCGATCGGTTCAGCGCCGGCACGTTCATAAGCCAGGCAGAAGCTTAAGGGCCCGAAATAAGCCATATCGGCTTTGCCGGTACGCATGGCTTCGATAACGGCATTGTAATCGTTGGAAACAAGCTCGGTCACTTCCATTCCCAAAGCCTTGCTCAAATCTGCCGCCATACCCTTTCTGGCATCGGCGTTTTTGTCAGTAGACTCGTTCGGCAGATAAGTGATGACAAATTTTTTCTGCTCGGCCTTGCTGCCGCCGCAGCCCGTCAAAGACAGGCAGCTCATGACCGCCAGCATCAGCAGGGCGCAGACCTTGAATAATTTTTTTGCTTTCATTTCTTCCTCTCCTTTTTCCCACTTCTGAAATTGTGCTTACATTTGGAAACATTGTCATCATAACAAAGCTTTCTTGGCTTTGAATTAAAAGCACTTTAAGTTTTTGTAAAGAATTCCGCCTTTCTTTAAAGATTTGTTAAAGCATGACCGTTAAACTACCCAGATAGAATAAAAAAAGTCCGCAGGCTGACAACCGCAGCCTGCGGACTTGCATTGGTTCCCTATCAGATTTTTACATCGATCTGCGCCGATACGCCTACGCCCTGAACACGGTTCATCCCGCTGACAGCAACCTTATCAACGGGGATCAGCGCTTTAGCACGGAAGCTTTTGAAGAAAGACGCCTCGATCTGCAAAGCTGCCTGACACTGATCTACCTGGGCCTTCGGGCCCGATACCTGAGCCGCGCCGGCATAGCTGCCGTCACCTACGGTAATGATCGGCACCACTTTTGTAGCATAATCGCTGGAAATAGGATATTTGGCCGTCAAAGTATTGATAGCGCTGTTCAGCTGATCGGCAAACTGGCTGACCAGCAGCGAGACCGCGCCGCCTTTAACTACCGTCCCCAGGATACCGGCCTGCGCCGGAGCCGTTCCCTGTCCCAGTAAAAACCCGCAGACCAGTGCTGCGGCGATCCATTTTTTCCCTTGCATGACATTACCTCCTCTGCCTGAACCATTAAGATTTACAGTTTCAATTCGACACCGGCAGCTAAAACTCTTGCTGTTTTCCAGATAGTTCACGAAGAAATCACAAAATATTTCTATTGATAATATTTTACAGCACTTCTGCATTTTACAAACTGCCTGTTTTGCGATACGATAGACTCAAGAGGATTTTACAGCGGCAGTATTTGCCGCGGCAAAGGAGTTGTTCTTATGGATCAGTTTAAATATTACGCGCCTACCAGAATACTTTTCGGCAAAAATACTGAAGCTGCGGTCGGCGAGCTCTGCCAGGCGCAGGGAGCCGGCAAGGTCTTAGTGCACTTCGGCGGCAGCAGCGCCCAGAGATCCGGCCTGCTGGACCGTATCTGCCAATCACTGCAGGCGGCAGGTCTGCCCTATGTGACGTTGGGCGGTGTTGTTCCTAATCCGCGTCTCAGCAAAGTTTACGAAGGCATCGAGCTCTGCAAACGCGAACAGGTCGACTTTATTCTCGCTGTCGGCGGCGGCAGCGTTATCGACAGTGCCAAAGCCATCGGCTACGGCATCACCAATCCCGGCGACGTTTGGGATTACTACAGCGGCAAAGCGCCGCAGGCCTGCGCTCCGGTCGGCGCCGTACTGACCATTGCCGCGGCAGGCAGCGAAATGAGCAACGCGTCAGTCATTACCAACGAAGACGGCTGGCTCAAACGCGGACTGCAGTCGCCCTATGCTTACTGCAAATTTGCCATTTTAAACCCGGAACTGACTTACACACTGCCGGCCTACCAGACCGCCAGCGGCTGTACAGATATCATCGTCCATACTCTGGAACGCTATTTTACCAAACCCGGAGTCACCTCGCTGGCCCTGACTGACGGCATGGCCGAAGCCCTGCTGCGCAACGTCATGCGCAACGTCAAGCTGGCTCTAAAGACGCCGGACGATTATGATGCCCGCGCCGAGATCATGTGGGCAGGCACACTTTCCCATAACGACATCACCGGCGACCGCAGCCAGGGTGACTGGGCCTCCCATCAGCTGGAACACGAGCTGGGCGGTATGTTCGACATCGCTCACGGAGCAGGTCTGGCGGCGATCTGGGGCAGCTGGGCCCGTTATGTGCTCAAACAAGATCCCTGCCGTTTTGCGCAGCTGGCAGTCAACGTCCTGAACGTCCCCTACAGCTTCGGCAACGACGAAAAAACTGCCCTGGAAGGCATCGCCGCCATGGAAGACTTTTTCCGTTCTATCGGTATGCCCACCTCGATCAGCGACATGGACATCGAGCTGACCGAAGAACAGATCAAAGAACTGGCGCACAAATGCAGCTTTATGGGCCGCAGGACTATCGGCGGTTTTGTCACCCTGAATGCTGCCGATATGGAAAACATTTACCGCATGGCCAGATAAACGATCCGGCTTATACCAAAAACAAAGAACAAGCAGTTGAACTGCTTGTTCTTTGTTTTTTATTCTTTTAACGGTTCTTCTTCCTGTAAATTTACTTCTTCCAAAAGTACCGCTTCAATTTTCACCGTATTCTTCTCAAGGCTGATCGTCCGATTTTCTTCGATCCGCAAACGCCTCTCGTCAGGCACGTTTTGCTCCCAGTTATTCGGCTCTTTTTTCTGAATACTGGTCAAAGCGGCAGTATATTTGCTGTCTGTGCCGGGAACTGGTTGTGGCTGCGGTTCAGCTTTCAGCACCAGTTTGCCTGTCAGCTGCAGATCATAACCGTCCTGCGTGGAATATAACAGCTCGCTCAAATCATATTCGCCTGCAGCTAAATTCTCCAGCCCCAATATTTTATCAGGGTCTACTGTTATCCCCAATGCCTGCAGCTTATCCAGCAGCGCTGCCTTATAATCACTGCCGACTGTGATCTCCACATTGCCGACATCGCCGCTGATCGTTTCTAAAAAGCTTTGCAAATACGGGGCTGTCTGTTTTTGTCCGGTCTGCCAGGCGTTTTTATCGTCCTCATTCAACAACCCTTCTGCAAAAGCCTGATTGAATTCCGCCAAAGTGGTATATACCGTATTATCATCATATTTCTGATAACCGTCAGCCGTGAGGAAATAGGCATTTTTGACAGTAGAAACTGCTTCTGCATCAGACGCACCCATAATTGCACCTACGCCAGTACTGCCAGCCACCTCTCCTAAATTATAAACATTGGCAATGTTGCCGTATTCTCCTAATCCTAAAATACCACCGATATTTTCATTACCGTTGACACTGCCAGTATTATAAGCATTTTTGATACTGGCATAATCTAGTGCCTCATCATTGCCATCATAACCGGCTACACCGCCCACATTATTTGCTCCACTGATCGTACCGGTATTATATACACTGTCAACCTGCGCATTGGCATTAGCACCACAGACTCCGCCTACATAATTGCCATCAGCAGTTACATTACCTGTATTATAGCTGTTTGCGATACTGCCGCCGGAATTAAAACCACATATGCCGCCGGCAAAACTATCACCTTTAGCATTACCACTTGTTATATTACCTTTATTATAAGCTTTTACTATTGTTCCCCCAGTCTGATTATAACCTGTAATGCCCCCTGCACACTGTTGTACTGCGGAAATATTGCCTTCGTTGGTCACATCTTCAATCACACCTTTATTATTACCAACAATTCCTGCTACATAAGCATTTCCACTCACATCACCGCTGTTTATCGCCTTAATTATTGCTCCACTGTTATTCGTTGTTCTTCCAGCAATACCACCAGCTGAAGAAATTACACCAATAACATTACCGCTGTTATTACTGTTACTGATACCACCACTGTTTTCACCAACTATTCCGCCAACGGCTACACCACCATGAATAACTCCTTTATTAACAGCATTTTCTATAGTTCCCGTATCTCTATTATTGCCACTTATTCCACCTACTGAATTACCGCCCATTGTACCTTCGTTATATACTTTAACCTTACCTTCGTTAACAACGTCTTTTATTTTCCCTGTATTTAACCCGCTTATTCCACCAAAACCGGAACTATTGTCTACATTACTTGTAACAAAACCTTTATTAACAGCATTTTCAATCATTCCCTTACTATAGTTGATGCCGGCGATACCACCAATATTTCCCCAGCCAATAACAGCACCAGTATTTTCAGCATACTTTATAATACTATTTTTTGTCTCATCACCATTGCTGCCAACAATACCACCGACACTACTACCTGCTGTCGCCGTTATACTGCCACTGTTACTGACAAACTCTAACGTTCCATAATTGCTACTCGTAATTCCTCCTACCGATGCTTTACCACTGACAGCAGCTTTATTGACAACATTATGTATCAGCCCCTGGTTTTTTCCTGCTATACCGCCGACGCTGCTGCTACCGGTAATATTACCTGTAAGCGTTAAATTCATCACGATAGCATTCTCCGTCAACCCGCCAAACAGGCCCACATATGATTCACTGGTTCGATTGACAGTTAAATTTTTTATGGCATTTCCCATACCATCCAAAACACCAGTAAAGCCACCTTGAAATCCTTTGGGATTACCCATTGTCAGTTGTTTTAAAGAACCAAGACACTTAAAACCGCTGCCGCCATTCCACCCATTAGTAGCAGAAGCATCTATCTCATTAGCCAGCATATAATTGCCATTAACGTACTCATAACTTTGCAGTTTGTCATTTTGTTTGGTTTCAAAATTATTATTGATTGACTGCAGCTCATATATATTATGTACCAGCATACAGTCAGTAATAGTTTTTTGACCTCCGTTTAAATCAGTTGTAACAATACCCAAACCGCTGGCTTTTGTACCACCACCCTTAGCATAATCACTGACACTATGCCCACCACTTGTACCATCACCTACATTAATGGTAGTTTTGTCCGTTACTTCGTAACCGATATTGATATTATTTTTAGCTTTTAAGCTGA
>OCHK01001891.1_pt1 | contig 15024 bp, 11 predicted proteins | sample 1538551 | NCBI WGS metagenome assembly OCHK01 (sample SAMN04571707, study PRJEB22368) | human gut metagenome | biome: human gut; material: stool | host: Homo sapiens | place: Luxembourg | collected 2012-08-31
AAACCATGCAGGCTGCGGCAGATGAGGCGCTGCATCGGCGTCTGCCGGCGAAAACCCAAACGATCCGACATGCGCGGGATCGTCCGCTGCCACCCACGGCAGGGGCACACGACAGCCGTCGCGCCCCTTCTCACGCTTCGGTCCGTGCGTATTGGTCGCAGTAGGGTCTTCGAGTGCAGCCCACGGGATATCAGCCACCTCAAAAAGGCCGAGCTCCTCACCCTGATACACGTATGCCGAGCCCGGAAGCGCCAGCTCAAGCAAAAGGGCCGCCCGCGCGCGGCGCTCGCCGAGTTCACGGTCCTCGTCATAAGACGACCCGTCGCGCAAGAGCCAGTCGAGCGCAATCTGGTGGTAGCGCGTCGCCTTGATTTGCGGCAGGGCATAGCGTGTCGCCACGCGCGGCACGTCGTGGTTGGAGAGTACCCAGGTCGAGGCGGAATCGGATTCGACGGCTGCCTTCAAGCCCTTCTCGATTGCAGTGTGCATGTCATCATAGGTCCAAGTGGCCTTGGCAAACTCAAAGTTGAATGTCTGGCCAAGCTCGCTGGGACGCGCGTAGAGATACTGGCGCTCGGGCAGCACCCACGCCTCGGCAACGGCACTGCGCGGCGGATTATAGCGGTCGAACACGCGGCGCCACTCGCGATAGATCTCGTGGACCTCATTGCGGTCCCACAGCGGATGGGTGCCGTCGTCAACCATGTCATCGCCCTCGGCGAGATGCCACCGGTCGAGGTCATCGCGGTCGAGATCCTTGGCGAGACCCTGCGCCACATCAATGCGAAAGCCGTCGACGCCTCGATCGCTCCAAAACGCCAGGACGTCGCAAAAGAGCGCGTGAACCTCAGGGCATGACCAGTCAAAGTCCGGCTGCTCGGGCGTAAACATGTGCAGATACCACTGACCGTCCGCAACACGCGTCCATGCGGGGCCGCCAAAGTTGGCATTCCAATTGGTGGGAGGCAGCTCGCCATGCTCGCCGCGACCATCGCGGAAGATATAACGGGCGCGTTCGGGCGATCCGGGGCCGGCGGCAAGAGCGGCTTTGAACCAGGGGTGCTGGTTGGATGAATGGTTGGGCACGATGTCGACGATGACCTTGATGCCGCGCGCGTGAGCCGCAGCGATCATGTCATCGAAGTCGTCAAGCGAGCCGAGACGTGGGTCGACATCGCAGTAGTCCGCCACATCATAGCCGCCATCGACAAGAGGCGAAGGGTAAAACGGGCTCAGCCAGATGGCCTCGATACCCAGTCGCTCAAGATAGTCCATCTGCTGGGTAATGCCCGCGATATCGCCCAGACCCGAACCAGTCGAATCCTTAAACGAGCGCGGGTAGATCTGATAGATCGCGGCATCGGACATCCACGAGCGCGAAGAAGACTTTTCTGTAGCCATGGGGCGTATCTCCCTTGCAACGAGGTTATGCGAGATGCCCACGATGATACGCCCAAAGCGGACATTCGCGACAAACAACGCCACAGCCACGCCCCAAAACGATCGCTCCCTCGCGGGTTCGAACCTCCCGGGACGAATCGACCGATTAGTAAAAAGAACGGAAGACCCACTCCCCCGGCCATGACAGCGAGCGGGCTCCGGGTGCCCCAGGTTGCCGCGAAAGAGAAGGGAAGCGTACTTTATGTACGCGACCGACGATTGAGGGGCAAGATGGGGTGCCCGGGGCTCGCACAGCGTCAACAAAAAACGCGGTTCGTTAGAACCGCGTAAAATAGTTGGAGCGGACAACGGGGCTCGAACCCGCGACCCCAACCTTGGCAAGGTTGTGCTCTACCAACTGAGCCATGTCCGCATATGTAAAACAAAACGGGCGCCGGAGCGCCCGGATGTTGCCTGGAGGCGAAGCCCGGATTCGAACCGGGGGTAAAGGCTTTGCAGGCCTCTGCCTTACCACTTGGCCACGTCGCCATAAAGCCGTTACGAACGATTCGAACGACTGAAAGGTGCACTGGAGCGGACGACGGGGTTCGAACCCGCGACCCTCACCTTGGCAAGGTGATGCTCTACCAACTGAGCCACGTCCGCATGTTGTCTGTTTAAATGGTGGGCGATACTGGGATCGAACCAGTGGCCCCCACCGTGTCGAGGTGATGCTCTCCCGCTGAGCTAATCGCCCACTTAAACAGAATGCCTTTCAGCGGTTGATTAGTATACCTGAATCATAATGACCGTCAAGCCCTCTGGTTAAAAATATCCATAATAGGGCGTTTGCACGACGGCGGAATGCGCCCATTTGATGAGTGTGATGAAATCGAACACCGGCAAACCCGTTGCTGCTTGAATGGCGTAGGCATACGGCGGCAGATCGCTGCACTCGAGCAGGATCGCGCCGATCTCGCGATGTTGCTCGACCAGGTCATGGGCGGTCTTCTCAAGATCTTCAGTAAGCCATTTGTTGTCGAGCGTCTCCTCGCCCCAGCGGATAGGGGCGAAGCTCTCCATCGAGCCCACATCTTGGATGATAAGATCATCCAACTGCGCCCCGACCCCGCTCAATATCTCATCGTCGATATTGTCTGCGCTCGCGGCGAACACCGCGATCTTCTGCTCTTGCTTCAAGCCAAGCTTGATAAGCGGAAGCTGGCAGAGGCTCGAAAGGAAGACGGGAACGTTCACCGCATCGGCAACCTGCTTTTGGAAATGCGCGAAGTATCCGCACGCCCCCACGATCGCACGTACACCTTCAGCCTCCAGCTCCTTAGCGGCCTCGACAACGACCATCTCAAGCTCAGGCGCTCCTTCGAAGAGCAGTTCGATATCGAATTCGACCTTCTTATAGAGCACCGGAAAATCGAACGTGGTCGCATTCACCACATTTCCGGGAAGCTTCGGATACTTCAGATCGACCGCGATCACTCCGATCGCATGGCCTGACGTGAAATGAGCGGGAACCGAGAAGGTCCCCGCAAGATCATGAGAATTCACGAACGGGCGTTGCCACGTCATGCTACGACTCCTAACGTAAGGTGCTTGCGCACGGTTATTCGGTATAGACGCCCTCGTTCAGATACGCGAGCAACGCCTCTTTATCCATATGGCCGATGCCTAAGTCCTCGAGCTTCAAGCCGCTTTCAAAATAGTCGGTCTTATTCATAACGCCGCCGAGCACGATCATCGAGTCGATGATCGGCGTCGGAACGCCGAACTTCTTACCCAGTTCGTGATAGACATGGCAGCCAACGGGCACGTCTTCCGTTACGTAACGATTCTGGATCGTGAACGGACCGGTGCCATAGCCCACTTCCCATTCCTCATCGAACGGAACGTCGCAGCCCTCGCCCATATACTCCTGACCGAGCACGCTCGTGCGCTGATAGAAGACCTCTTTATCGAAAGGTTGGATGCCAACACCGATCGCGTTAGCGAGCGCGATCTCTTCGTTGTAGAACTGATACTGCACTTCTGAGATCGAAGGACAGAAGCTGTGGCTATAGATGCTGTAGTCGTGCTTGTTCATATGGAGCACCGTGTTGAAGTTCTCCATCGTGGACACGCCCAGGAGCGTACCAGGAACATGAATAACGGGATTCACGTTCGAAAAACCGATATCGAGCACGGTCTCGCCGCTGACCACGCCATCGCCTTGGGTTATAGCGTCAAAACAGCCGAGCGCCTTGGAGCTTTCAAGGAAGTCTTCCTGATCGGTCATCGGAAGCGCTGCACCACGCAAGGTGATCGCACGATAGACCAAGCTCACATGTGCATTCATGATACCGCCTTCGGTATCGACACGCGTGCCGTAAGGAGCGCTCGACCAGCCGCCTACGATGACCTTCTTCGTGCAACCTGCTTCACGCATCATCTTGCGCAGTTTCAGCGTGCCATAGTTATCCGGGATGATGTGGATGATCTGACCATCTTCAAGACACGGGATGAGCGCGCTGAAGAACACCTCGTGAGCAATAGAAGGGATACCAACGATGATGAGCTTTGCACCCTTCACTGCTTCAGCAACTGAATTGGTGACCTTCGCGAATTCTGCGCGACCATAACGAGCGAATCCGTATTTCGTCTGCGTACCAGGAAGTTTCTGACCGATAGTGATGCCGGTCCGCTCGACCGTACCAAGGCTTGATTCGAAGAAGGGATCAAGGTCGCAGATGCGAACTTCTTGCCCTGCAAGCGCGCAATCTGCACCACAAGTCTTACCAACTGCACCGCCGCCAAGGACAGCTATGGGTGCGCTTCGTAATTCTTCTACATCGATCATGAGATAACCTTTCTTAAAGAAGACGTATTCAATAGCATATGAAACGTTTCTATGATACGCCAAAAGCTAGCAAGGGGTAAGAGCGGGTTATACAAGCCCTCTGCATACATGACCATGCACGAATGAGTCGATTTTCCCTTGATCACCTGCGCTGCAAAGAGAGCATCTGGTCCCAAACACTACTTCGCTATAACCAGTTAGAAGAACTGCTGATAACAAGAAGGATTGTACTTGGAAAACGCAATGTTTAGACTAATCACCATTGAATTCGAGCTTGATCGTTTGCGGACATCATTCTGAAGCTATAGATGAACCGCACGATAAGGATGACACAGAAAGGAACTCATTCAATGGAAAAAGCAAAACGATTCCCCCAGCTACTTGTTGCAGTAGTGGCTGCACTCGCGCTCTCCCTCCTGGCGCTCACTGGCTGCTCGGGCGGCGGTTCATCGTCTGAAGACAAGACTATCACCATCGCAGCGGTCCCAACCCCCCATGCCGAGATCTTGAATGATGTTGTGAAGCCTGCGCTCGAGAAAGAGGGCTACACCCTCGAGGTGAAAGAGTTCACCGATTACGTCCTGCCCAATACGGCAACTGAGCAGGAAGAAGTCGATGCGAACTACTTCCAGCACAAGCCCTATCTTGACAACTTCAACGAAGAGCAGGGAACGCACCTGGTAGACGTGGTTGGCGTTCATTATGAGCCCTTCGGTCTGTACTCGACCAAATACACTGATCTTTCCGAGATCCCCAATGGCGCTAAAGTTGCAGTACCCAACGATGCCACCAATGAAGCGCGTGCACTGCTGCTGCTCGAAGAGAACGGACTCATCGAACTCAAGGATGATGCAGGCGTGACCGCAACGAAGGCAGATATCACGAGCAACCCCAAAAATCTTGAGATCGTCGAGATCGAAGCTGCAACCGTTCCAACGGTCATCGATGATGTTGCGCTCGCTGGTATCAATGCGAACTACGCTCTTGAAGGCGATCTGATCGATAAAGCACTCGTGAAAGAGACGAGCGATTCGCTGGCTGCTCAGACCTACGCTAACCTGCTCGTAGTGAAGGACGGCAATCAGGACAAAGAGAAGATCAAAGCACTCGCTAAGGCTTTGACGAGCGATGAAGTACGCAACTACATCAATGAGAATTATTCGGGCGCGGTGCTCACCGTATTCTAAACACTCGACTCAATTGTTCTATGAAGACCCGGCCCTCTGTCGGGTCTTCTTTTTTGCTCTCTCCCCTTCGGAGCAATGAGTCCCGTTGCGCTACAATACGGTATGTTCATGAATAACTCACCATCAAGAGGCACCGAAACGCTATGCAATCGAATCTGACGCTCCAACAACTGCGCTATATCACTGAAGTAGTCGAATGCGGCTCGATCAATGCCGCGAGCCAGAACCTGTATGTGTCACAGCCAGCACTCTCCACTGCCATCAAGGATGCCGAACAAGAGCTCGGGATCGAGATATTCAATCGCAGCAATCGCGGCATCACCCTCACTCAGGAAGGTGTCGAATTCGTTGGCTATGCCCGCCAAGTCCTCGAGCAGGTCGATCTGCTCGAAGCGCGCTATAGCGGCACGGGCAATAAGGCAGTGCAGAAGCTCTCCATCTCCTCACAGCACTATGCATTCTGTGTAAAAGCCTTCGTTGACCTCGTCGAAGAATACGATCAAGACGAATATGAGTTCACGCTTCGCGAAACTCGTACCGCTGAGATCATCGAAGACGTAAAAAGCTATCGAAGCGAGTTGGGCGTGCTTTATCTCAGCAATTTCAACAAGCGTGTGATATCGAAAGCGCTCAGCGATGCAGGGCTCGAATTCGTTGCGCTCTTTGAAGCAGAGCCCCATGTCTTTGTTGGCGAGCACCATCCCCTTGCGCAAGAGACATCAGTCAGGCCCGAACAGCTTGAAGACTACACACGCTATTCGTTCGAGCAAGGCGCGAATAATTCTTTCTTCTTCTCAGAGGAGCCGCTCAGCCATCTTCCCCACAAGAAGCAGATCACCTATTCGGACCGCGGAACACTCTCGAACCTGCTCACGAACTTCGATGGGTACACCATTGCGACCGGCGTGCTCTCCGATGAGATGAATGCAGGCATCGTTGCCATTCCCCTCGAAGCAGATGAGAAGATGACCGTTGGTTACATTCACCAAGCTGCGCACGACTTGAGCGAGCTGGCAAAGCGCTATATCAAGAAATTGCGTGCCTATATCGAGGCAAACCCCACGGTCACCACTTACATCGAACACCCCGATGCGTCTGGCGACAAAAACTAGCCCCATCAAAACTAAGGGAATCTCGGCTATTTTTCGGTGGTTGCTTTATTCGTTGCCGTATTGCCGATAGAGCCCTTATCCATACGATGCTCTTCGTCGTTCGGCTCAACATAGATGAGGATGTCTTGGACCTCAGGGAAGGTCTCTGAGAGCTTCTGTTCGATCTCTGAGACCACCTTATGCGAAGCGATGACCGTCATCTCAGGATCGACCAGAATGTGCAGATCGAGGTAGATCTCGCCCTGCAGTCCGCGCGTACGGATCTGATGGGCTTCTTGAACCCCCTCTACGCTCTCAACCACTTCACGAATCTCTGCAGCAGGAATACGTGCTTCGTCGGTGAAGGTAGCGAACGCACTCTTGAAGATATCGAAGGCGGTGAACAGAATAGCCACCATGACGATGAGCGCCATGATGTCGTCTGCCATCTCGATCCCGCAGGCGACCAAGATGAGCCCAACGATAACGCCGATCGAAACGAGGCAATCTGAGAGCGTATGCGCAGCATCGGCTTTGAGGATATCACTCTTAAGGCGATTCCCCATCCTGCGTTCGTAGGTAGTCACGAACAGATTGACCGCGAGCGTGCCCACCATGACAACGAACGAGATAGCCGTGACTTCCGTGTGATAACTGCCTTCGATGAGCGAGGTGACCGCACTCGATCCAACCTGATAGGCAGCGAAGATGAGCATCAGCCCGATCATGAGCGAAGCGAAGGTCTCCAGCTTGAAATGACCGTAGGGGTGCTCTTTATCGGCAGGACGCGTGGCGAGGCTGATACCGATGAGGCCGACCACATTACCCGCAGAATCGAAGATCGAATGGATGCCATCGGCTTGCATTGCGGTCGAATACGAGATGGTTCCGTAAACGAACTTCGCGAGTGCCACCGCAAGATTGAGCAAGAGCACCGCAAGCAGCACACGCCTCACGGTGCTCGTTCGTTTTTCATGATTCTGCAGGCTCAAATGAGACATAACGCTCCGAGGTGATCGTCAATAGTGCTTCAGCAGAAGATCGTGCTGAACGTTGGTTCCATAGTATGAAAAAGGCCCCCGTTTCCGAGAGCCTTACTTTTTTAGCTGGTGTCGGAGGCGGGATTTGAACCCGCACACCCGTTCAAATGGGCACTAGCACCTCAAGCTAGCGTGTCTGCCGTTCCACCACTCCGACGTGTTTTCAGCGCTGTCTATCTTATCAAAAGTTTGCGATCTTGCAAGAAGCGATAGACAATTTCTTGCAGACGGAACTCCGAACGGTATGAAGCGTGCTCGAAGCCTTCATTCTGCCTACTGGCCAGGATTGATCGTACCGTGCGGGAAGATGATCATGAGCACAATGAGCGATACCAAGAATACCGCCACCAGAATAATGGTGATGCGATCGAGGTTCTTCTCAACGATGCTCGTTCCCTGGTTCGTACCATACACGCTCGAAGCGATCATATCCGAAACGCCGGTACCTTTACCAGAATGCAACAGGATGAAGATAATGAGTCCGATGCCCGAAAGAACGAGCAAGACGGAAAAGATGATTGCGAGTACTGACAAGTTGATCCCTTATCTCATACGATTTATGCCATACAAAACACTTATTATGACAAACAGCTTACTACTTTTCAAGAAGAGATTCTGCGGTCATTTCGCTCGGTAGCGGAATCCCGATCATATCGAGCAGCGTTGGAGAGATATTCGCAAGGATACCGCGCGTATCTTTGAGTGCATAGCCCTTGTTCGCACCATCGATCAGGATGAGCGGCACGGGAGCCGTGGTATGCGCGGTGAACGGCGTGCCATCTTCTGCGATCATGCAATCTGCATTGCCATGATCAGCCGTAACGAGCGCCACTCCCCCTTTGCGCTTTATCGCATCAACGACCGCACCAACACCCGTATCGACCGCTTCCACCGCCTTGATGGCAGCATCCAGATCGCCCGTATGGCCCACCATGTCGCAATTAGCGAAGTTCACGATGTAGACATCCGCCTCATCGTTATCGATCGCAGCCACGAGCATTTCTGCAACTTCAGGCTCGCTCATTTCTGGCTGAAGGTCGTAGGTGGCCACCTTAGGCGAAGGGATGAGCGTGCGGGTCTCGAGCGCTTTCGGCTCTTCTACCCCGCCATTGAAGAAGAAGGTCACATGCGCATACTTCTCCGTTTCTGCGATGTGGTATTGACGAAGCCCTTCTTCAGCAAGCACATCGGCAAGCACGTGATCGGGACAGACTTTCGGAAACGCGATAGGTGCGGGAATAGTGGGATCGTATTCAGTGAGACAGACGAATTCAGGCTTTTCCCAGCCAGGACGAGCGAACGCATCGAATGCAGGGTCGCAAAGCGCGCGCGAGATCTCACGAGCACGATCAGGACGGAAATTGAAGAAGACGAACGCATCCTGCGCACTCGCCGCTTCGCCCGTCAAGCTGACCGGAACGACAAATTCATCGGTCACGTCTGCTGCGTACGAAACTTCCATGACCTCCTGCGCACTGCGCTCAGTCGCGTTCTCACCTAGCCAAATGGCACGCCAAGCTTGCTCAACACGATCCCAGCGATTGTCGCGATCCATCGCATAATAGCGACCTGAGATCACCCCGATGCGCACATCAGCCTCAGGCACATCGTTGAAAATAGCAGCGATCTTCTCCTCAAGCTCTTCAATGTAGCCGCTGCCGCTGCACGGCGGCACATCACGACCATCCATGAAGCAGTGAACACGGACTTTCTTCACGCCAAGACGCTTGGCCATCTCGAGCAACGCATAAAGATGCGCGTTGTTCGAATGCACGCCACCATCGGAAAGGAGTCCCATCAGATGTAAGGTAGAACCATGCTCAACGACCGATCGCATCGCAGAGGCGATCACCTCGTTTTCGAAGAGCTCCCCGCTCTCGCAGGCATTATCGATACGCGAGAGCTCTTGGTGGACGGTGCGTCCTGCACCGATATTCAAATGCCCGACCTCGGAATTGCCCATTTGGCCTTCTGGCAAACCGACTGGCTTGCCAGAAGCATCGAGCTCGATGTGCGGACAAGTCGCGAAAAGCTCATCGAGATGAGGCGTGTTTGCCAATGAGATGGCATTCCCGCTTCCAGGATCCGCAAGCCCGAACCCATCCATGATGATGAGGCATGCGGGCAAGGTAAGTGAAGAGCGCTCGGTCATGCTCTACTCCTCAGAAGCCTTTGCGGCAGCTTCGATGAGCTGCTTGAACGAATCGGCATCGAGCGCAGCGCCACCGATAAGACCGCCATCGATATCAGCCATCGCGAGCAGAGAATCGACATTGCCCACATTCATGGAGCCGCCATAGAGAACGCGGATCGCTTCAGCAGCTTCTGCTGTGAACATGTCGGCGATGGTCTGGCGGATAGCCGCGCAGACTTCTTCAGCCTGCTCAGGCGTAGCGGTACGACCCGTGCCAATCGCCCACACGGGCTCATAGGCAACCACGACATGCGCAAGATCTTCTGCATCGAGGCCAGCGAGCGCGGCACGCACCTGCGCGACAACGAATTCGATATAGCGATCATCATCACGGATAGCGAGCGATTCGCCCACGCACACGATCGCACCAAGGCCATCAGCAACAAGCGCCTTGACCTTCAGGTTCACCGTTTCATCGGTTTCAGCGAAATACTCGCGCCGCTCTGAATGGCCAACGATGCTATAGGTGCAACCTGCATCCTTGATCATCGGGATCGAGATCTCGCCCGTATAAGCGCCGGAAGGCTCGAAATAAACATTCTGAGCAGCGACTTCGATGTCAGTCTTATCGAAATCGATGACCGTCTGCACCGGACGGATGTCGATCGCAGGAACGCAGAGGACCACCTCTACCTTGTCCCATGCGCGGTTGTAGTAATTGCAGAGCTGTTGAGTGAGTGCGATGGCTTCCGGGATGGTCTTATTCATCTTCCAGTTGCCTGCCATCATATACTTACGCATATATCCCCCTTATTTCAGAGCTTCAACACCAGGAAGAAGCTCGCCTTGTACCAATTCCATCGAAGCGCCGCCACCGGTTGAGATGAAGGTCATCTGATCGGCAAGGCCGAACTTATTCACTGCCGCAACGCTATCGCCACCACCGATGATGGTGTCTGCCGCTTTGTTGTTCGCCACTGCCTCGGCCACCGCACGCGTGCCCCCTTCGAATGAAGGCATTTCGAATACCCCCATCGGGCCATTCCAGAACACCGTCTTCGCATCTTCGATCGCTTCGGAATAGACGATAGCAGTAGCTGGGCCGATATCGAGGCCCATCATGTCATCTGGCATCTCAACGACCGTGCAGACCTCTTTGCGAGCATCGTTGGCGAATTCATCGGCGCACACAACATCGACCGGCAAGAGCATCTCAACGCCCTTTTCCTTTGCCTTCTCGAGCATCTTGCCCGCACGCTCGACCCACTCTTCTTCCATAAGAGACGTGCCTGTTGAGAAGCCTTTCGCCTTCAAGAACGTGAAGCACATACCACCGCCGATGATGAGCTTGTCGCACTTGTCGATGAGCGCGTCGATCACCTTCACCTTATCGGAAACCTTCGAACCACCCAAAATAGCAACGAAGGGGCGCTTAGGATCGTCGAGCATGGAAGTGAGGGTATTGACCTCTTTTGCCATGAGTGCACCTGCGTAAGCTGGCAAGAACTGCGCAACGCCAGCCGTGGAAGCATGGGCACGATGTGCAGCCCCGAAGGCATCGTTGATATAGAGATCGGCAAGCGAAGCAAGCTCACGAGCGAACTCAGGGTCGTTCTTCTTCTCGCGCTTATCGAAACGCAAGTTCTCGAGCAGCGCAATATCGCCATCTTCGAGTGCCGCAACCGTTTCTTTAGCTGAATCGCCAATGGTGTCGGTAGCGAATGCGACGGGTTTGCCGATCAGATCTTGCAGATACGCAGCCACCGGTGCGAGCGAGAATTCTTCTTGATAGCCCGTACCATCAGGTCTGCCCAAATGGCTTGCAAGGATAACACGCGCACCGTGGTCGATCAGGTATTCGATGGTAGGGAGCGCAGCGCGGATGCGCGTATCGTCTTCGACCTTGCCATCATTGAGCGGTACGTTGAAATCTACGCGCACGAGCACGCGCTTGCCCGAAACATCGGCATCGGTATATAACTTGAGGTCGCTCATAGTGATCCTTTCAAAATAAAAGGAGAGCATTTATGAAAATACTCTCCTTCATGCTCAAACCGTGATACCAAACTTAGGGAAGCAAGATCTTCGCGAGATCCTTCACGCGATTCGAATAGCCCCATTCGTTGTCGTACCAGGAAATGCACTTCACGAAGTTGCCTTCGCCACCCAGAACCATGGTGAGCAAGCTGTCGAAGATCGAAGAATGCGCATCGTCGACGATATCGGTCGAGACGATGGGCTCATCGACATATTCGAGGATACCCTTCATGGGGCCTTCAGCTGCAGCCTTCATGGCAGCATTGATCTCTTCAATCGTGACGTTCTTCTCGAGCTCGACCGTAAGATCGACCATAGAGCCATCGGGAGTAGGAACGCGCGTAGCGAAACCGTCGAGCTTGCCCTTGAGCTCAGGCAGAACGAGCGAAACGGCACGAGCAGCACCCGTGGTGGTCGGGATCATGGAAAGCGCTGCAGCACGAGCGCGACGCAGATCCTTGTGCGGAAGGTCGAGGATCTTCTGATCATTGGTGTAAGCATGGATCGTATTCATGAAACCGCGCTTGATGCCGAAGTTATCGAGCAGCACCTTTGCCATAGGAGCAAGGCAGTTGGTGGTACAGGATGCATTCGAGATGATGTTGTCGGTCTCTGGGTTGTACTGATCGTCGTTCACGCCCATGACGATGGTGATGTCCTCGTTCTTCGCAGGAGCGGAGATGATGACCTTCTTAGCGCCTGCATCAAGATGAGCTTTCGCCTTGTTCGCATCGGTGAACAGACCGGTGGACTCAACGACGATATCGACACCGAGCTCGCCCCACGGGAGGTCTTCAGGATTGCGTTCCGAAAGAACCTTGACCTTGCGGCCATTCACTACGAAGCCTTCTGCTTCTGCGACGACCTCTTCGAAAACACGGCCATGGATGGAATCATATTTCAAAAGGTGAGCCATGGTGGGAATATCGCCCAGGTCATTGATAGCAACAACCTCAAGTTCGGGATCGTTTTCCATGGCACGGAATACCAAGCGGCCGATACGACCGAATCCGTTAATACCAACCTTGGTTGTCATAGGTTTCCCCTTTCGTGGCACGTGAGCATTCACGAACCTCTTGCATACTTCAACATGCTTCGCTCTTGAAGAAAGCCTCCTATACGAAGCACAACCAATGAACTAACGTATTCACTATATCAGAAACAGAGTTGAGCAAGCGTTTTCAGAAAAAATGAATGGATAATTTACCCAGATTGATTAGATTGACCACACATAAAAAGCAAGTAATTACACAATTGACCATGGCTAATCGATAAGCGCCTGTAAAGCCAGACAATTCAAGATAAGTTGCCGCGATCCCGACCCTCACTCTCCAAGCTCCAGAGATCCTGCAAAGCCCCAAAGATCCAATCCAAGCTTTTCAAGAGAATCATCTATCTCGCAAGCAAGCTGCTTTGCTTGAATGAACTGCTTTGATTCAGACCCATAACGCCACGCTATATCGTCCAAACGTTGATCGAGAGACATTCTCCTACCGTCTCTGCCTACAAGAAGATCTGCAATATTCAATACGAGCAATTCGTTCGAATAATAAGGAGCGTGAGGTATACCGTGCCAGCGTACCTCACGCCAATAAGAATAACCTGATTCTTTCAGTAAGTTTGAACCAACTATAGGATGACCCAGCGGATCATCAACGAATTCATAGCCACAATCATGAACAAGGCCAAGCAGGAACATCTGCTGACAATGCTGTTCATCCCAGTCGAACATCTCACGACAAAGTTGCGCGGCAAGACGACCAACCTCTTTGCTGTGCGCAAGACGCTCGATGTCAATACCAATGGGCATCAAAGGCTCGTTTTTACTGATCATTTAAAGATATGAGAAAACGTTCCAAGAACAGCACGAAGAATGAGTAGTTGCTCTGATTCTGTATGCTGTCCACCCCTATTTCGTTCTTCTAATGCACCTGCTTAAGCGCGAGCTGCATAGTCTAACTCATCCAGCCAATCTAAAGAAAGAAAACTTGAGCGGGCGGAAGATACCTGGAATGCTAAAACTGATTGAATCCTAATTCCAGCCGTTCTTATTCCCAACAGGCACAGAAGGCTCCCAAGAAGAGCAGCAATAACCACCATCACAGTAATCATTGTGAAATTCGCAATAGCCTTTTTCAGCATAAGCTCCCAAAAGCCACGCTTCAACGTCGTCAAACCAAACCAAGCCATGATCGGTCTTCCACCATTTGCACATGTTGCATTGTTTTTCTAAGTGTGCCATTTCTTTTTCTCCTTTTCCTTAATCTAGTCAGAGCATGAACAGATGCACTGACAGAACCTGATAATGCTGCCTTACAGCCATGTTTTACCTTCGAGCACGTAGGTTTGCTCGAATTGTTCAGGGCTTCTCGTGAGATACTTAATCCCTTCGACGATCCCAATAATGAACGTGATAAAGGGGCCAATAACAATGCCGGCTCCAATGAAAGTGATCAAAAGCGTGGTGATTCCTTGTTTTGGATGACCGAGATAGAACTTCTGGGCACCAAAACAGCCGAGGAATATTGCGAGAAGAGCAGCTACGGTCTTGTTCTTACTTTTAACAACTATTCTGTCATCAGCCTGCGTAGGCTCTTGTTTCTTGCCCTTAGATTCTTGCCTTTTATCTCGCCACTCTTTAGCAGCTTGATAAGCGTTATAGAAGTCTTCGGGTGAATAATCCTGAGGGCTCTTGTGACGCCATTCATCAGATCTTTGATAACCACTCTGAGAATTATTTGCAGTCTGTGCGCGCGTGCGCGGGTCAGGAGCAGACGGCGGATCTTGTTGCGCAGTTGCTCTTGGCTGATCACTTTCTGAAGAAGTATCTTGTTGCGTGCGCGCAGCTTCCGTGTCATTTCGCTGTGATGGTTCATTTCTCATCATCACAAATACTGATTCCATCATTGCAAAATCAGTACCCGTATCAAGCCCTTTAGAATCAGCAAAACCATAAAGGAGCAGCAACGCCTCATTTGAATCTTCGAAAAGTGCGTTGAGCTGCATTGCGGCTTCCATGAAGAGCTTCGAATTGATAGCGCCGTTGGAAGACCTAGACTCAAGATTCTTTAAGATGGCTTCTTTCTCACTCAAGTCAAGATAGACATCGTATTTTTTACGAGAAGGATCGCTTGCGAAAACATCATTCGCTAAATGCTTGAGGTTCTCGATTTCTGCGCCGCTTTCAAATTCGCCTTTCAGGTTCTTCAATTGCGTTTGAAGCATGGCAGTTGGAAGCACCTTTGCTGAAGCTTCATTCCCCTCTCCAACAAGAGCATAGAGGTTCGCCATTCCAAGCTTGCTG
>OCHK01001893.1_pt1 | contig 15014 bp, 10 predicted proteins | sample 1538551 | NCBI WGS metagenome assembly OCHK01 (sample SAMN04571707, study PRJEB22368) | human gut metagenome | biome: human gut; material: stool | host: Homo sapiens | place: Luxembourg | collected 2012-08-31
ACCGCAACCCGACATTATCGAGCATTTTGGCAACGCAGATGCCGTGCCGCAGCTGCCGGAGCGGTGCTTAAGCCGCAAGGCGGGAATTGTGCGGTGTTGCCTTTATTATTTTGTATAATTTTACATTATATCCACTGTTGCGGCGGGATGCAAGGTGTTTTTCGCCCACGGTGGATTGCTGCCATGCCCGGCATGGGGCAGATATGGCATGGTTTACGTTGATATTTTACTGCGTGTATATTATAATAAAGTTGTTTTATTGTTTGATAGTTAGCTTATATCAGCTTTCAAATTTTATTTCTTTGCCCCAAAGGATGTGTTACTACTGGCAAAAAATTCAACTTTACCAAAACTTATCCGCAATGGGCGGTTGTTCCTCGGTGGTGCCCTGCTGGGGGTACTGGTGTTTGTGCTGGTGTTCGGGGTCAGCACACTGGATGTAACCAACGATGCCTTTTGCCGCGGTGGGTATATTGAAAAGGACATCCAGCAGCATTATGCCGGGTGGCTGTTTTACCGCCAAAGCTCCGCTGGCTGGCCGCTTTGCATTGCCCGCGGCATCAACTACCCGGATGGGCTGAGCATTGCTTATACCGACTCTATCCCGCTGGTGGCTGCCCTGTTAAAGCCGGTTGCCAACCTTGTGGGCGGAACGTTCCAGTATATGGGGTGGTTCACGCTGGTCTGCTTTGCGTTGCAGGGCGGGTTTGGCGCGCTGCTGGCAGGGCTGTTCCTGCCGGGGTGCGCGGCACCGCTTGCGGCGGACCTGCTGTTTGTTACCAGCCCAGTTTTGTTTGAGCGTGTGTTCCGGCATACCTCGCTGGGGGCACAGTTTTTTGTGCTGGCTGCACTCTATTTTTATTTTGCTGCACGGCGCAAAGGACAGTATGCCTCCCGCGGACTGTTTGTGCTGAGCGTGCTGGCGGTAGGCATCCACCCCTACTTTCTGCCGATGACCTATGCCATCACACTGGCACTGCTGCTGGAATATGCACTGCACAACCGCCAGCTTGCGGGGCCCGGCCTGTACCTTGCCGCCAACTTTGGCGGCACGGCACTGCTGGGCTGGGCACTGGGGCTGCTGTACGGCAGTGCTTCCAGCGGCGGGCAGGCATTGTACGGCTATTTCTGCATGAACCTGAATGCACTGTGGAACCCCGTGGGGGTAAACGGCGTGCTGTACAGCCGGGTGCTGCCCGCACAGAACCAGGTTTACGGCAATTATGATGCCTTTGCCTACCTGGGGCTGGGCGTGCTGATTGCCCTGCCCATTGCGGTGGTTTTGCTGCGGCGGCAACTGGGCGGCATGCTGCGCCGCCACTGGGCATTGGCCTTCTGCTGTGCGGTTTTAACGGTGTTTGCCATCAGCAATGTGATTACCGCAAACGGCGCAACGCTTGCCACGCTGCCGCTGCCTGCTTCGCTGATCAAACTGTTTTCCATCTTCCGTTCCAGTGGGCGGCTGTTCTGGCCAATCTATTATCTGCTGATGCTGCTAACCCTTGTGGGCCTTGCCCGGCTGAAAGGCCGCTGGCTGCTGGCGGGTGCTGCCCTGCTGGCTGTGGTACAGGTTTGGGATGTAAGCCCCGGCATGGTGCAGCGCAGTGCGGCAATGCTGCAGGCCATGCAGACCGATGCGTTCCCCACCGAGATGGAGAGCGATTTCTGGCAGGCAGCGCAGCAGTATACGGCGGTTGTCTCAATGGATGAAATTCAAGATGACGCGTTGCATCTAGCCCTGTTTGCCGCGGACAACGGCATGACGACCAACGACCCGTTTGCCGCCCGCTATGATGAAACGGCACTGGCTGCCCAGCGTGAAACGCTGCTGGCGGAGCTTGCTGCCGGAACCGTGCGGGAGGATACGTTGTACCTGTTTGCAGAGGAAAGTGCCTTTTTGCAGGCCGTGGAACCGGTGAAGGACAATGCCTGGTGCGGCAGGGTAACGAGTACGGACGGCACATGCAGCTGGTATGTGATTGCGCCGGGGCTGCAGAGGCAGAACTTTGATGCGCTGTGCACCCCCTATGACGAAAATTATCCCCTGCGCCTTGCGGATTACACTGACGCCCTGTGGAACCGCGGTGTGCTGGACGAAACGAAACAGACGGTATGCTTTGCAGATTCCCCCTTTGTGCGCCGCAAGCTGGAACATGCCAGTGTGCTGTGCGCCGATGGGAAAGAATACACAATTAAAACGATTGACGACCACGATGCAGGCTGGCTGATGGTGACACTGGATATCCCGGACGCGACCGTTTTGTGGGATAAAGAATTGGAGAGCAAATAATGCAGGAACTACATGTAAAAAGCCTTTTGCCCGTGCGGCTGGACAAATACCTGATGGAGCAGTTCCCTGCCCTGGGGCTGGGGCGGCTGAATAAGGCGCTGCGGGAAAACAAAATTAAGCTGAACGGCAAAAAGCAGCCCCTTGCCACCCGTGTGCAGAACGGCGATGTGATCCGCGTTTACCTGCTGGACGACCAGCTTGGACTGACCTCCCAGGAGGGGCCGGAGTTTTTGCAGGCACGCGCCCCGGCGGAATTTATTTATGAAAACGATGATTTGATCGTGGCCAACAAGCCCGCGGGTATCCCGGTGGATGGCGACGAAGCTGACACCCTGCTGAACCGCGTACTGCGCCGCCTGTATGAGGAAAAGCGGTGGGACGCCGCCCATGAGCCGCGCCTGTGCCACCGGCTGGACACCGGCACCAGCGGCCTTGTACTGCTGGCAAAGACCGCGGCGGCGGAAGAATTTTTGGTAAACGCCATCAAAGAGCGGTTGATTCGCAAAACTTACCTGTGCGTAACCTTTGGCCGCCCGGTACCACCCGCTGCCACGCTGCACAGCTTTTTAACGAAAGATTCTGTGCATGGCATTGTGCGCATTCTGGACGAGCCGAAATCCGGTGCAAAAGAGATCATTACCGCATATGATACCATTGCCGTCAGCGGACGTTTGGCGCTATTACGGGTGGAGCTGGTAACGGGCCGCACCCACCAGATCCGCGCTCATCTGGCCAGCATTGGCTGCCCGATTTTGGGCGATTCCAAGTATGGCAACAATGCCGCCAACCGGGAGCTGAAACTGAAATATCAGGCTCTGTGCGCCTGGGAGTTGGCTTTCCCCAAAAAGATCAGCGACCCACAGTTTGCCGCTTTGGCTGGCAAGGTGTTCCGCGCACCCAAACCATGGTATTACCAGCAGGTACTGGATGGAACGCTGAAATAAGCGTTATGCGCCAGGGGATTGATTTTTCGCATCCTGCATGCTTTTACTGCTTTATGATTGCTGCCTTGCAAATTTAATCACAAACTCTAACCACATTTTCCTATATTCCTGATGGCAGCAATAAGCACAGACACGGAATAGAACAAATAGAAAACCAGCCGCCGGCTTCAGGGATTTTCCCCTGCCCGGCGGCTGGTTTTAGTTTATTTTGCTTTATCCTGCCCGGATAAATATCAGCGGGTCAGCCCGCCTTTGCCGATAAACAGCAGGCGATCAGGCGATGACAAAGTGGTAGATCAGCGACACAGCAATGATGAGCGCACAGACCACTGCGGTGATGGGCGGTGCCCAATGGATGATACGCTCGGCCATTACATCGTCCTCGCTCTCCTCGTCATCGTCCGCATAACGGCCACGGCGGGGTTCTTCGTCATCGTCGCTTTCCTCTTCCTCATCATCGAACATGCGGGTATGCTCGTCCTCTTCATCCTCTTCATCGGCAAACAGATGGCCTTTGGGGACATAGCGGCGCACGCGGTCCATTTCGGCGTTGGTTGCTTCGTCGTCCTCGTCCTCTTCTTCCGGTTCCTGGGCCGCGGCGGCGGTGGCAGCGGCCTGAGCTTCCTGGGCTGCCTGGGTTGCTGCGGGGTCAACGCCATTGGCCACGGCGTTGATTTCGCGCTGCTGCTGTTCGGCGGCCTGCCGGGCTTCCTCCAGGATGCGGGTCAGGGTTGCCTTGATGTAAGCGCGGTCGCCGCCGCACTCGCTGCAGACTGAAACAGCTTCCTCGTTGGGGTGGAACGCGCCGCAGGCGCAGAACCAGCCGTTTTCGGTATCCTGCGGGACGCAGGTCAGCATCTTATTGTTGGTGCGGGTCTGAAGTGTGCGGGCAATAGAGCCAGGCAGCACACGGGGGGCCTGCAGGCGGACACGCTTATAATTACGCAGATCCACGCCGCGGCCGTTCAGGAAAGCACGGTCCTGCTCAATTTCCACGCTGGAAACCGGCGTATCGCTGACAAACACAGCGTCATCGGCACCAAACAATTCGCCGGGCTGCACATTGAGCTGCTCATAATAGAAATCATCCTCGCACAGGATCTGACCAGAAGCATCTTTGCACTTGAAGTGGATGATAAAGCCGGTCAGCGGTTCTGTACCAACATTCTTAAAGGTCAGGCAGACCGCAACTTCACCCGTGACATCCCCTTTCAGCAGCTCAACACGGACAAACTGAACCGGGCTGCCGGCAGTGTAATAATTGGCACGGGATTGCGCCATCAGGGAAAAATTTTGATCCATTGTGTTTCACCTTGCCTCAATTTTCATCAGACGGTTCGGAGGGCTGTTCCGGAGCGGCGGGCTGCTCTGCCGATGCAGGGGCTGCGGCAGGCGCGGGGGTATCCAGCCCAAAGGGTGCCAGGTTTTCGCCTTTCATCAGGGCGTCAAACTCTTCGCCGCTGATCTTTTCGCGTTCCATCAGCACACCGGCCACACGGTGCAGCTCAGTCATGTGCTCGGTCAAAATGCGGCGGGCCGTCTCGTAAGATTCATCCATGATATCACGGATCTCATTATCAATTTCGGACGCCGTATTTTCGGAATAGCCCTTGCCCTGGCCAAAGTCTCGGCCAAGGAAGGTTTCGCCAGGGTCGGTGCCATAAACCACCGGGCCCATGCGCTCCGAGAAGCCATAGCGGGTCACCATGGCGCGGGCGGTATCCGTGGCACGCTGCAGGTCGTTGGAAGCACCGGTGGAGATATCATCCAGCACCAGCTGCTCCGCCACACGGCCGCCCAACAGGCAGACAATGTTCTCGTTCATGGCGGTCTTGGTCACATAGCTGGGGTCTTTTTCCGGCAGATACATGGTAAAGCCGCCTGCCGAACCACGCGGGATAATGCTGATCTGGTGCACGGGATCATGCGTTTTGCAGAAATAGCCGGTAATGGCATGGCCAGCCTCGTGGTAAGAGGTCAGGCGCTTTTCGGCATCGGTCACAACGCGGCTCTTCTTTTCGGGGCCAGCCACAACCTTGATGGAAGCTTCCTCGATTTCGGGTTCGGTGATGGCCTTTTTGCCCTTGCGCGCAGCCAGCAGGGCGGCTTCGTTGACAAGGTTTTCCAGGTCGGCACCGGAGAAGCCCGCGGTGGACTTGGCGATGGTTTTCAGGCTGACATCGGGGCCAAGGGGCTTGTTCTTGGTGTGAACGCGCAGAATCTCCTCGCGGCCCTTCACATCCGGCAGACCAACATAAACCTGACGGTCAAAACGGCCGGGACGCAGCAGAGCCTTATCCAGAATATCGGCGCGGTTGGTGGCAGCCATCACGATAACGCCGTCGTTGGCGTCAAAGCCGTCCATCTCAACCAGCAGCTGGTTCAGGGTCTGCTCGCGCTCGTCATGCCCGCCGCCAAGGCCGGCACCACGCTGACGGCCCACGGCATCGATCTCATCAATAAAGATGATGGAGGGCATTGTCTTTTTGGCTTTTTCAAACAGATCGCGCACACGGGATGCGCCGACGCCGACATACATTTCCACAAAGTCGGAACCGGAGATGGCATAGAACGGAACGCCGGCCTCGCCTGCACAGGCACGGGCCAGCAGCGTTTTGCCGGTGCCCGGAGGGCCGACAAGCAGAACGCCGTGGGGAATGCGCGCCCCCAGGGAGTTGAACTTTTCCGGTGCTTTCAGGAACTGAACCACTTCCTGGAGTTCAGCCTTTTCTTCGTCCGCACCGGCAACATCGGCAAAGGTTGCCTTGCGCTGGCCTTCCTGCTGGTCCTTGACCTTGGCACGGCCAACATTCATCAGGCCGCCGCCACCGGCACCGCCGCGGTACATGGACATGAAGAGCAGCACCACGCTGCCGATCATAAAGGCGTACAGGATGATCTCAAACCAGGGCACGTTGTTCTTAACGGCGACCATATCGTACTGCATGGGCGCATCCGGGTTGGCTGCATTATACTGGTCGATATAATCCTTGAGGTAGAATTGCAGGAAATAAGAAGGATATGGCAGCTTGTAGGTAATGACCGCTGCCCCGCCGTTCTTTGGGGCGTAAGCATCGGTGTCATCGCCGTAAATTTCTGCAAGCAGGCCGTTGGATGTTTCGCTGGACGTGCCGGATTCCGGCAGCGGATGTTCACCTTCTTTCACGCTCATCTCGATAACGCCGGTGTTCAGGTCCAGGTTAAAGTAGGTGACCTGATTGGATTCAAAGTACCCCATGGCTTCGGACAACATCATGGTGCTCTTGCTGGAGGCAAACAGGCTGGAATAGCTGGAGATCATCACGAGTGCTGCCACCATCAGGACAGCGGCAATGATAATGCCGCTGAAACGCGGTTTGTGCTGCAAAAAATCAACTCCCTGTCAAAATCCGCCAAAACGGCGGGCGATTGGTTATTCTGCCAAGACAGAATTTTATTTGGAATATACTTCCGGTTTTAACACGCCGACATACGGCAGGTTGCGGTACTTTTCGTCATAGTCAAGGCCATAGCCCACAACAAATTCATCGGGCACTTCAAAACCGCAGTAGTCCGGCTCAATATCCACCTTGCGGCGGCTGGGCTTGCTGAGGATGGTGCACAGGCGCACGCTGTTGGGGCGGCGCAATTTCAGCATGGGCACCAAGTGAGACAACGTGACGCCAGTATCCAGAATATCCTCCACGATCAGAACATCCTTGCCGGAAAGATCCTGATCCAGGTCCTTGACGATCTTGACAAGGCCCGTAGAAGTGGTGTTGGCACCGCCATAGCTGGAAACCACCATAAAGTCAATGCTGCAGGGTTCCGTGATGGCGCGCATCAAATCGGCCATGAACACCACGGAGCCTTTCAGGATAGACACCAGCAACAAATCTTTGCCCTCGTAATCGCGGCTGATCTGTGCCCCCAATTCAGCCACCTTGGCCTGCAGCTGCTCTTCCGAAATCAAAACCTTGGCGATATCATTGTTCATATCATGCATGATCTGTTCCTCCAATATTATGATCTTGTTCCTGCTCCGGGGCCGCAGGCTGGCGGCTTTGCCGAATCAACAGGATCTGCTTTGTCCCATCATCCGGGGACAAACCGTCCGCAAAGCCTGCCCCCCACAGCCAAAGCACCTGGCTGCCGCAGGCCAGCAGCGGCATCAGCGTCCGTTCAGCCACAGGAACTTTTGCCTCATTCAGATATTTTTTGAGCGTTTTGCCAACGTGACGTCCCGCCGGGCGGAACGTATCGCCGGGTTGGCGGGTCCTCACAAAAATATTCTTATTTATTTTAGCATAATCTGCACAATAGGTGTAGTCTTTTTTCAAAAATGATGGATTTTTCAAAAAAACTTCATAATTTAGTTGTTGAATCTCCAGCTCATAGCCCCCTGGCAGGCAGTAAACGCCGGTTTTTAGCAGCTGGTGCGGCGCGGGAATGGCTTCCGGCTGCATTTTTAGCACTGAGCGGCAGTACAAAATGCCGTTTGCCGCGGTCCAGCAGGCATCCGGCGTCAGCTGTACCGCACCGCTGCCCTGCCGAACAATGGCCGCAAGAGCCTGCACATATTTTTCTTCAGGGTCACGCGCGCGGGCTGCCAGCATGCGCAGGGCAGCAGCCAGCACCGGGGCATCCGCCGCGGCAAGAATCGGGATGCTGTACCCGCCCCCGCAGGCAGCCTGCGCCAGCAGTTTTTCGGCCAGGTTTTCCAGCCAGATGTTCAGCTCCTGCAGCTGGTTGCACAGCCGCCCCACGGCCCGCTCTGCCGCCGGATTGATGGTTTGCAGCGCCGGAACAGCATAATGGCGGATACGGTTGCGGGCATAGGCATCGCTGAAATTGCTTTCGTCCTGAACATAGTGTTGCCCAAGGGCGGCGCAGTATGCCGTGGTATCGCTCCTTGTCAGGCACAAAAATGGCCGGCGGTACACGCCCCGTACCGCCGGAATACCCGCCATGCCGTGCAGGCCGGTACCGCGCGCCATGCGGAACAACACCGTTTCCGCCTGGTCAGATAACGTATGCGCTGTGGCAATGCAGGCATGCTGCTGTGCGGCCAGCGCATCAAACCAGGTATAGCGCAGGCTGCGTGCCCAGTTCTCGCTGGGGTTTGGGGGAATCTGCACCCCGCTGGCAGCGGCATCGTACAAAAAGAACGGCACATGATGCGTGCGGCAGAACTCCGCCACAAAGCGGGCATCCGCATGGGCAGCTTCGCCCCGGATTCCGTGGTCCACATGGGCCGCCATGACGGTGATGCCAAGTTCCGCTTTGCAGCGCAGCAGAAAACAGAGCAGCGCCATCGAATCCGCCCCGCCGGAGCAGGCAACGATGACACGGTCCCCCAACCGAAACAAACCCTGCCGGCGGCAATAGGCCAGCAAGGTTTGTTCCATCGTGTTTACTGGGTTTTGTAATGAATTGTCTGCGTCAGTACTGTTCATGGATCTCGTCCAGATTGCTGAACCGGGTATGGGCGCCATCCCAGCCAAGGCGGACCACACTGGTTTCGCCATGGCGGTTTTTGGCCACGATACATTCGGCTTCGTTTTCGTTCGCCTGTTCGGTTTCGCCGTTCTGGGAATTGTAATAGGCAGCGCGGTACAGGAAGAGCACCACGTCCGCATCCTGTTCGATAGAGCCGGAATCACGCAGGTCTGAAAGCTGGGGGCGGTGGTCCGAGCGACCCGCTGTTTTTTCGGCAGCACGGGAAAGCTGGGACAGCGCAATGACAGGAACGTTCAGTTCCTTGGCCATAATTTTCAGGTTCCGGGTGATATCGCTGATTTCCTGCACGCGGCTTTCGGTGCGCTTGGCGGACTGCATCAACTGCAAATAGTCGATGATGACCAGACCGATCTTATCCCGTTTGGGGTCCTGGTTGATCTGGCGGATTTTTGCCTTGATTTCCGGCACCGAAATACCGGAGGAATCATCCATGTAAATGGGAACGTTATACAACAGTGACGTTGCATTGGCAAAGTCGTTCCAGTCGGAGTTGTTCAGGCGGCCGGTGCGGAATGCCTGGCTGTCAATGCCTGCGGTGCTGGAAAGGATGCGGTCGGTCAGCTGTTCGCAGGTCATTTCCAAGCTGAAAATGACGGTCGGTATCTTTTGCAGGCGGGCCACATTGGTAGCAATGTTCAGCGCAAAACTGGTCTTGCCCATACCGGGGCGGGCCGCCAGAATAATCAGGTCCGAACGGCCAAGGCCGGTCAGGATATTATCCAGATAGTTGAAGCCTGTGGGGATACCGGCAAATTTATCGCGGTCCGCACCGGACAGCTTTTGCATGGTATCAATAACTTCCAGGATAGACTCCTGAATGGTTTTAACGCCGGAGCGGTCCTGGCCGTTGCGGATATCGTACAGCTTTTGCTCGGCGCTTTCCAGCAGCAGGTCAGAATCGGATTCCTCGCTGGACTGCTGCAGGATATCGCGGGCTGCTTCGATCAGACGGCGGGTTTGATATTTTTCCTTGACGATCTTGATGTAAGAATCGACGTTGGAAATCGCCGGGACGGTTTCCGCAATGCGGGTAATGTACACTTTGGCATCATCTGCGCCCTTGAACACACCGTTCTGAGCCAGAGAGTCCACCAGAGTGATAACGTCCACCGCTTCGCTTTCGCTGAACAGGCGGCGCATTTCCTCATAGACGGCCCGGTTCTGCTCCGAATAGAACATATCGGGGTCCATCTCGGTGATCAGGCGGTTCAGGATGGTTTCATCCATCAGCGCTGCGCCAAGCACGCTTTGTTCCGCCTGCATGTTATACGGCAGCTGAATGCCCAGGCTGGACAAGCTTAATTCATTGTTTGCCATTCAGGCACCTCCCTGCCGTTTTTGTTGGAATGTAATTACAAGCCCCCCTGCCAATTACAGCGGAGCCTCCTCAACCTTGACCTTGAACGCGGCCACAACACCCACATGCAGGCGGACTTTGGCATCATAACTGCCAAACTCCTTGATGCTGGCGGGCATTTCGATTTTTTTCTTGTCGATTTCGGTGCCGGTCAGCTTGTACAACTGTTCGGCAACTTCCTTTGCGGTCACTTTGCCGTGCAGCTTGCCGGAAGCGCCCCCCTTGACCTTGACAGAAACGATCTGGCCCTTGATCTTGGCAGCCAGTTCTTCAGCAGCAGCCTTAGCTTCGGCTTCATGGTGGGCTTTGGCTTCGCTCTTGGTGCGGGCGGTGTTCACAGCGTCAGCATCGGCCACTGCAGCCAGACCGCGTGGGAACAGGAAGTTGCGGGCGTAACCGTCCGACACTTCATGGATTTCATCCTTTTTACCAATGCTCTTGACATCCTGTTTGAGAATAACTTTCATCGTGGTGGTTCCCCTCTCTATGTAGTAATTGATATAATTTTCTGCCATTGGCAGGGATTCGCTGATAATTTAATTTGTTAAACTGCACCCACCAGTTCTTCCTGGCATTCCTGGTTGGCGCGGTATTCGTCGATCTGCGCGCGGATGCGGGCTTCGGCTTCCTTTACGGTACAATCACGCAGCTGGGCACCGGCCATCGTCAGGTGGCCGCCGCCGCCCAAGGGCTCCAGAATGACCTGTACGTTCAGCGCACCCATGCTGCGGGCGGAGATGTTGACACCGCCGTTTTTGGCGATTGCCACAAAGCTGGCATCCACGCCGTTGATGGTCAGCAGGTCATTGGCTGCCATGGGCAGAACCACACTCATGGCGGGGTCAAGCTCATCCGAAGTGGCGATAGCGCAGCCTTTGTAGAGGTAAGCACCCTCCACAATAGCGGCGCGGGCTTCGTATTCTTCTTTGGAAATATTGAACAGGCGCTTGGTCGCGGCGGTTTCGGCCCCGCGGCTGCGCAGCCAGGCGGCAGCCTCAAAGGTACGCACGCCGACATGCAGCGCAAAACTGCGGGTATCCAGCATGATGCCAGACAGCAGCGCCTGGGCTTCCAACTGAGTGATGTTGTTTTGGGCGGGCATGAATTGCAGTAGTTCACACACCAGCTCGCTGGCGCTGGAAGCAAAGGGTTCGTGGTACAAAAGGATCGGGTTATCAATATGCCCTACCGCCATGCGGTGATGGTCGATAACAACCACGCGGCTGCATTTTTCGTAAATCTTTTGGTCTTCCAGCAGGCGCTTTTGGTATGTATCGGTTACGATCAGCAGGGTTTTGGGGGTGATGAGCTTATAGGTTTCTTCCGGCTCAATAAAGTTGTGGTCCTCCCCCGCCTTGTTGAACACATCAAGCAGCTGGCCCGCCAGCGTTGCCTTGCTGCGCACTGCGATGACCGAAGGCACATCGCACATTTTGCACATGCGCAGCAAACCGATGGCGGAGCCGATGGCATCCAAATCGCTCTGGCGGTGGCCCATGATGATGACGCTGTCGCTCTGGCGGATCTGGTCTGCCAGGGCGTTGGCAATGATGCGGCTGCGCACATGGCTGCGCTTTTCGACACCATGGGAAATGCCGCCGAAGAACTCAAAGCCATCGACTGTTTTCACGGCAGCCTGGTCGCCGCCGCGGCCCAAGGCAATATCAATGCTTTCGCGGGCCATCTCCTGGCATTCCTGCATAGTAGCGCCGCCATGGCCTACGCCGATGGAAAGGGTGAGCATTCCGCCGGGGTGCAACGCACGCACTTTATCCAGAATATCAAAGCGTTCTTCCATCATCCAGCGGATATCCCGCTCTTCCACCACCGCAATATAGCGGCTGTTGGACACCTTGCGCAGGAAACCGGTCGTGCGGCCGATGTATTCTTCCAGCAGGGTGTTGATGGCCTCCAGCTCGTGCGCCTGCTCGGAGTCCTTCATATCGTTGAACAGCTCGTCATAGCTGTCCACCCCAATAATCAGGTAAGCCGGGCGGCTGGCAGTGTATTCATCCAGCGTGTTTTTGTAGAACGTATCGTTGACCAAAAACAGCAATGTGCCCGTTTTGCTGCTGCGGCTGGTTGTGGCGTAGGCCGTGTAGCGGTTTTCGTCAATGGTCAGGTCCTGGCCGTGGGCGCGGGCGCAGACGGAAAGGTCAATGCCGGTCATCAGGCGGTCCGGTGCAGCCAGCAGGGCATCCTGCCCCGCCAGAATCTGCTCCCGGAAGGCCGGATTATACCACACCACGGAGCCTTCGGTAATCAGGGCAGTGGGGATGGAAAAATCCGCCAGCGAATACTGGGTCTTACTGCCCTCAAAGTTGGTCCCGCACAGCATATCGGCCACAAAGCGCCGCAGCCGGCGGATGCCAAGCACCGCCACCACCAACGCAAACACTACAAGCAGCGCCGGTGCCAGCAGCCAGCGCGGGTTGCTGAACGCCAGCGGCACAGCCAGAGCGATGCACGCAACGAGCAGCAAAAAGATAATGACAAAGATATCACGTCTCAGCTTGTTTTTCATCATCGTTCCTCGGTGCCTGCAATGTGGGGCAGGCGGTCACGGTCAGATATGGTTTGGATCAAACTTCCATCAGAATGGGCAGAATCATGGGGCTGCGCTTGGTTTTGCGGTAGATATAGCTGGAAAGCGCCTCCCGCACGCGGGATTTCACGCTGGCCCAGTCGTGCATGTTATCCGCCATACTGCGGTCAAGGGCCATTTCAACCTGCACGCGGGCACCGTCCATCAGCTCCTCGCTTTCCCGCACATAGACAAAGCCGCGGGAAACCAGGTCCGGGCCGGAAAGCAGCTGGCCGGTGCTGCCATCCACAGCTGCGGTAACGATGATGATACCGTCCTCCGACAGGTGGTGGCGGTCACGCAGGACCACATTGCCCACATCGCCCACGCCATAGCCATCCACCATCACGGCACCGGCGGGCACAGTGCCCTCCACTGCCATGCCATCGCGGGAAAGGCGGATGTTCTGGCCATTTTCAGCAATATAAATATTCTGCTTGGGGATATAGCCCAGGTGCTCCGCCGTTTCGGCGTGGCGCTTGAGCTGCTTGAACTCGCCGTGAACCGGCAGGAAATACTGCGGGTGGGCAAGGGTCAGCATCAGCTTCTGCTCTTCCTGGCAGGCGTGGCCGGAAACATGGGTATCGTACATGTTTTCGTAAATGACCTCTGCGCCCAGGGCCAGAAGGCCGTTGACCACCTTGGTCACGGTCTTTTCGTTGCCGGGGATGGGGCGGGCCGAGATAATGATAAAGTCAGTGGGGCCGACCTTGACGGTACGGTGACTGGCCTGCGCCATACGGGACAGAGCGGACAGCGGTTCGCCCTGGCTGCCGGTGGTGATAAGGACAACCTTTTCCGGCGGGTATTTGTTGATCTCCTCGATATCGATCAGCACATTATCCGGCGCATGCAGATACCCCAGCTCCCGCGCCATTTCGGTGTTGGAAACCATGCTGCGGCCATTGACGGCCACCTTGCGGCCATACTCAATGGCCAGGTCAATAATCTGCTGGATGCGGTAGATGTTGGAAGCAAAGGTTGCCACGATAATGCGGCGGTTTTTGGCGCGGGCAAACAGGCTGCGCACCCCTTCGGCCACTGTCTGCTCGGTTGCCGTAAAGCCGGGGCGCTCCGCGTTGGTAGAATCCGCCAGCAAAGCCAGCACGCCGCGGCGGCCATACTCCGCAATGGTGGAAAGGTCGGTAACGGCATCGCCGGAAAGCGGCGTGTAGTCGATCTTGAAGTCGCCGGTATGCAGCACGATGCCTGCCGGGCAGTCAATGGCAAACGCCAGAGAATCCGGGATGGAGTGGTTGACATGAATGGGCTCCACCGTAAAGCAGCCAAGGCGCACTTTTTGGCGGGGACGGATCTCATGGAACTCTGCACTGGAGGCAAGACCGTGCTCCTCCAGCTTGTTTTTGATCAGGCCAATGGTCAAACGTGCAGTGTAAATGGGCACGTTGAACTTTTTGAGCAGATACGGCAGGCTGCCGATATGGTCTTCGTGGCCATGGGTAATGAACAGGCCCTTGATGTGGTCCTTATTTTCCAATACATAGGTGAAATCCGGAATGACAAGGTCCACGCCGAACATATCGGAATCCGGGAACACCAGGCCGCAGTCCACCAGGATCATATCGCCCTGGCATTCATACAGGGTGATGTTTTTGCCAACTTCGCCCAGGCCGCCCAGCGGGCAGATGTGCATGGGAACAGCCGGGGTGGAAGCATCATAATAATGCTGCTTATAGCTGCGGCGCTGCGGGCTGCGGGGGCGCTGCACCGGGGCCGGAGCTGCTGCATTCACCGCATTGCTCGCTGCAGCCTGCTGGGGCTGCGGGGCACGGCGGCGCTGCGGCTTGCGGTGCTGGGGCTGTGGTTTTTCCGCCGCTGCCTGCGGGGCGCTGGCCGCGGGGGCAGGCGCACCGGGTTTGCGGTTCTGGTTATTATTATTTGCGCGCGGGGCACGGCGGGTGTAATTGCTGCGGCCCTGCTGGCGGGGGCGCTTTTCGTTGTTGTGATCTTCCATTGCATAACCTCCATATTGTATTCGGCCAGGGTTGGTGGTTACACACACGGTAAGCACCGTACCCCGGACGTGATGTTTTGTCGCATGTAAAATTTGTACGGCACTGTGCCGATTTACTGAATCAAGGTTGGACGCGAAGAGTTCAGCCGAAAGGCTGCAACCGGGTCCTGAATCAAACTACGACATTGCAATTAAATCTATTATAAGGCGCAGCGGGGGCATTGTCAAATAGTATGCCGGACGCATTTATGGACAAATTACACAAAAGCTTGCAGGGCTGGGCAAAATCGCGTATAATTATTTTTATGGCAATACCGCATAATTCTAAGTGCCGATACGGCGAGCGAGGTGCGGCAGCTGCTAAG
>OCHK01001907.1_pt1 | contig 14942 bp, 10 predicted proteins | sample 1538551 | NCBI WGS metagenome assembly OCHK01 (sample SAMN04571707, study PRJEB22368) | human gut metagenome | biome: human gut; material: stool | host: Homo sapiens | place: Luxembourg | collected 2012-08-31
AGAAGTGTACATTCTTAAATGATCATTTATGTACATATTTAGATTATCATTTATACTACAACAGTGAAAATAAAACAGATGAATTTATAGAATCAAAATTGAGCTGGAATCATTTGATGTTACAGGCAAATAATGAGGGGTATATCATCAATGATTTTGAGAAAAGAGATGTTCAAACTTTGCAGAATGAAACAAAGCAGTTGAAATATCTAAAGAAGAATCATATTGAAATGTTGAATAGTCCATATGAACCTAATACTTTTAATATATTCAATGAATTGTTTAATCAAAAATTGTATTTGGTTGTCATGTTGATCCTATGCATATTATTATGCGATATATTCGGATTGGAAATGGAAAGTGGGTTTTATAAAAACTTATATGTTTCAAGAATTTCAAAGCAAAAAATACTGTTGAATAAGATGAAGTTTTCATTGTTTGCAGCTGTTTTTTTGATAATAGTGATGTTTTTGATTATCGTTCTTTCTGGATTGATTTTTGGAATTGGAAATTGTGATTATCCGTACTTTTACTTTAATCAGATGTATACAGTGAAAGAAATTGTTGCGAAAAGTATTATTCTATTAGGTATAGAAAGTATATTTGTGGTAGGTATATCTGCATTGTTATTTACATGCAGTTTAAATAATGGATTTATTGTAGCTGTAAATCTAATTCTATATGCACTTTTCTTTGTCTTAGGAAATGTAACAGGCTATTCTAGATTCTTTGTGTATATTCCATTTTTACATATTGATTTTGTGAACTTGATTATTCATAAGCGGGTTGTCCTAGCTGCTATTATAAGCTTGATGTATTTTCTGTCTTGTAGTTTGATTTCATTACAATGTTTCAAAAAAAGAGAGTTGGTGAGATAAATGTGGACTTATGTGCTTTTCAATATCAAATCTAATTTAAAAAGAAAAGAAAATCTGATTCTAATCGTACTATTCATCATTTGTGAGATTGCTTTGTTGTTTATTTTGAATACAAAATCATTTACGGAAAGTCCATATCAAACATCACTAGGCATTAGTATAGCAAGTGTTTCGCAAAAGAATGATCCCAAACTTTACCAAGAATTTATGGATGAAGTAAATTTGATACGTCAGACCATTGATAAGGGTGAGCAGGATGAAAAAGAAAAAAAATGGAAGTCATATTGTGAATATAAAGTAAAGGTGAGTGTGTTGGAAGCACAGTGGTATATGGTGACTTCAAACATGCCTAATGATTCCTATTTTGAACATGCAGATGTTATAGAAGAATTAAGGAAGGAATATGGATTACCTGATTTGTCGCAATACGAGAAATTAATTGTACAAAAATCAAATGATATTAATTTATATTTTTGTTCAATGCAGCAGGCTCGTTACTTTGACTACTTGCTAAAACATGATCTTACTCCAATAACATATTCATATGTGGATGCATCCAGTGTTTCACTACAGATAGCTCGATATATATTACCTGTAGTTTTACCTTTGTTGGTTGGACTTCTATTGTTTCAACAAAGAGAAAGACGAGCAAAGACAGAAAAAACAATTCTAACTATTTCTGGAGTAAAGAAAAAATATGTAAGATGGAATTTAATTTCTGACGTACTTTTTGTTTTATTGGTTGTTTTCTTGCCTATTTTAGTTTATATGATAGTTCTTGTACCTTTTAAAGGTGTATCGAATCTGATCTATCCGGTTTTATATTATAAGTCGGGATTTACTGGTTTTCATTATTGGGATACACAAGGATTGGATCATATTGAGCTTGTGGCAAGTGGACTAACGAATATGAGTGTCAATCAGTTTACAACGCCAGGAATGGAATTGATGCCATTGTGGCAATGTACACTATTTGTAGCATTTGGACTTGTGCTGTCTACAATATTTTATGTCCTACTCATAACTGTATTATCTAAACTTATGAAAAACAAATACTTATCTTTGCTTGTATTTTTAGTTGTCTTGGGTCTTTGTTCTTTGGCATCGCCATTAGGAAACATGCAGAAGATCAATACATTCAATCCAATGTCATACAGAGATTTTGGAATGAACCTATTAGGTACTAGTTATTTTGGATATTTTGCAGGAATTGTAATTATTGGACTATATAGTGTGATTTTGTATTTAGTTTCGAAGTGGTGTGCTAAGAAAGTACGCGTTTAATATATCATGATGAAACAATTGAATTATAAAAGTTAGAATAGCTGTGATGAAGAAGATTTAATTTGTTTTTATCGTAACTTGCGGTTAAATAATATATATTCTATGTGATGTACATAGAAAAAGCGTGTTTAAGGGTACAAAAAAATAAAAAAATAGATTTTAGTACCCTTAAAGGCAACTTATGTCATTATTAGCTTAAACAAATAGTGTTGAAAGGTTAAATGATTATGAATAATCGATTTTATGGTGAACTCATTCTTCTTTTGATTGCTTGTCTTGTTGCACTTCCAATTCAATTTATTCCTAAACTAAAAGAGAACAAGAAAGTAAAAATAATTTTTTGTATCATGGTTTTTGCTGTGTTTGGTATTTATGCTACGTATACAAGTATCAAAGATAATCCTAAAGTGGACGCTAAATTGGGTGAAAATTATATAGAGTTTAAAAAGAATGAAGTTATTTCGCTTAATAATATAGAAGATGTTCAGTTTTATGATAACGTAAAGTTTGAGATTGTAGCTAATGGCTATCGATGGGGTAATGATGATTATTATTCTGGAGATGCCAATGTAAATATAAAAAAAGGTGAAAAAACTTTAAAATACATATATAAGGGTAAAGTGTATATCAATGCGAATAATAAAAGTTATATTGTTCTTAATGAAAAAGGTGCATCCAAGTCTTATGTGTTTAATTTGGATACGAAAAAGAAGACAAAACAAATGTATTATGAATTACTTGAGCATGTGCATTGAGATTTATAGAGTAATCTAAGAACACTCGTGACTTTAGTCATGCGATGAATTAAATTAGCAGATGTTAGATAAATAATTTAAAAATAAATGATAAATATAGTGCTTTAAATAAAGGTGCAATAATTCAAGAAAATGCATAAAATCCTGTTGCTTTTATCTCTTTTTGAAAATTTTTTGATAAAATTTTGCAATAAAGTTAGTATGGATTATCTCGCGTTTTATTGTATCAGCCGATGCTCAGTTGATTTATAGAATTGTTATTTTTTGCTATTTGATTTTATGCTAAAATGAATATACTACTTGGGCTCATCTACCACGAGGGAGGTGAGAACGTGGCAGAATCAATTCTTAGCTTTTTAGTCTCTGTTGTAGCAAGTGTAGTTGCCTACTATATTTGCAAATGGCTTGACGGAGATGACTGAGTAGTAAAGCATTGTAAAGTGGCCTGGTCAGCCGCTTTTTTTAATATAAAAGGAACTTGACGGTCAATTCAAGTTCCTTTTACGTGGCAGTTATTCTTAGCTTTTGCCTAATTGAATTATAGCATACTTTTTAGCGAATGCAATGCTCATGATTAGGTAAAATTTACTATTTGCATATGACGTATTAGGAATATAATGTAATATAATGAAACAGTTTATAAGATAATGAAAAATAATTCAATACAATATTGAAAAAAATTACATTTATGCTAGAATCTCTTATAAAGAAGGTGATACGTATGTTTAAAAGCTTAACATTTCTTTGGAAGTATGCGTGGAATGTACAAAAGAGCTATTTGGTTTGTTTGATTTTGTATCAGATAACGAATACAATCCCACCTTTATTGATTATGTTTTTTCCAAAGGTTTTGTTGGATGAACTAATGGGGCAAAATCGAATTTCACATTTACTTACATATATCATTATCTTTTCAATTGTGATTTTCTTAATGAAGTTTTTAAGTGACTTTTTAAAGAATACGGCTTTCTATAAGCGATGTATTATTTTAGAAAAGTTTCAGGTGGAGTTAAATACAAAACTTTCTAAAGTGGATTATGCGTGTTTGGAAGATCCAGAGTTTTTAAATTTGAAACAAAATGCGGAAAAATTTTTATATGCGAATGGGCAAGGATTTAGTTTTGTATTAGATCGAGCGATGGAAATCATTAGTAAAGTGATGATTTTTGGAACAGTGATTTGGATCATAGCTTCATTGAATAAAGCAGTGTTGCTTGTGTTTTTATGTCTTGCATTTCTAAATAGTAAAGCGCAGATGCGATTTAAGAAGGCGTATGCCAAATTGGAAATGGAGAAAAATCCGAAGGAAAGAGAATTGTCTTATTTTATGAATGTGTTTTCGGATGTAAAGTATGGCAAGGAAGTTCGAATGAATCAAGGTCAATATGTATTGATGGAATTTTTAAAAGGTTGTTTACATAAGCTTTGGAAGTTTTATAAAAATCAGATGTATATTATGGACAAATCCGATTTCTTTATGCATCTTATGGATTTTTTTCAAAGAATGATTTCTTATGTATATATGGTTTTTATGGTATCAAAAGGATTCATATCCATCGCTAATTTCACACTGTATATCAATGCGATTGCGACATTTACAACTTCTATGGATGAAGTGATCGATAGTGTGAATGATATAAATCAGTATAGTTATTATTTTGAAGCTGTTGAAAAATTTATGAATTTGCCTATGGATATATATGATGGAAGGGTCAACCGTAATATGCCTTCTCATTTTAAATCGTTAGAATTTAGAAATGTTGGATTTAAATATGGCGGTAGCAATAAATGGGCTTTAAAAGATATCAATTGTTTCATGAAGGCTGGAGGTAAAATTGCAGTGGTTGGAGAAAACGGTGCGGGTAAGACTACGTTTATTAAATTAATTTGTCGATTGTATGATCCAACTGAGGGAATGATATTATTAAATGGGGTGGATATTAAAGAGTATGATTATGTTCAATATGTAAAATTCATTTCAACTGTATTCCAGGATTTCCAATTATTTTCAATGTCACTTAAGGAAAACGTGAGTTTATCGCGAAAAAGTGATGAAAATCGAATTCAGGATATATTTGATTCTTTGGGAATTTCTGCATTTGTAAAGAAATACAAGAAAGGCTTGAATGTACGTGTACACAAGGATTTTGATTCAGATGGTTTTGAACCTTCAGGCGGAGTTGCTCAAAAAATTGCGATTAGTCGAGCTATCTATAAAGATACACCAATAATCATATTGGATGAGCCAACGGCTGCATTGGATCCAAAATCGGAGTCGGAGATTTATGAACAATTTAATGAATTATCAAAAAATAAGTTGGCTATTTTTATTTCACATAGAATGGCATCGACAAGGTTTTGTGATAACATTATTGTTTTTAAGAATGGAAGTATTGAAGAAATGGGTAGTCATTATGAATTAATGAAGGCACATTCTGTATATTGGAAATTATTCAATATGCAGTCAAAATATTATATGAATGCAGAAAGTGGGAAGCTATGATGGAAACTTGGGAATTAGTAGAATGATTGGAATAAGCAATTGATAATTCAATTGGATGATGTAAAAGAACAAAACTCAGTGTTACAGACAAAAGCGAATAATCATAATCATAGTATGTTGACAATGAGTAAGAAGCTGAATAGGTCTGAAGTGAAAAAATATGTGGATGCATTTTTAGTGATCATAGGATTATTAATTATTGTTGGAACAGTAATCTATTATTTATTCTATAATTTAAATTCAACTACAATGTATGCCATCTGTGGTATTGTTCTAGTAGTAATGATTTTATTACTATATATTAGAAACTATAAAAACAATCATTATGGTGGCACAAATTCAAAAATGATTTTCTTGATGCACATTAGCTTTGATCCAATAATTATTGATTGTATAAATTTAAATTCTCTCAATAAAAGAGTATCACTTGTTGCGGTGATACTCTTTTGCAACTTTGGTTTAAGTGGACGATTGGATTGCTGTTTATATATAAGACTTTGATATAGGAATATGCTTTATATAAAAATTTAAAAATATCTGTTGTGATAGAACAATGGGAAATATATTTCTTTTCATTGATTTAATGAGTCATTGTATATATCATTGATATTAGAGGTGACACTATAAAATGACTAAGTATATTGAAGATGAACGTACAGAATTAAAACGAGAGTTGATTGATGAAGTCAAAAGCGAAATAATTGCTTTTCTTAATAGTGATGGTGGAACCATTTATGTAGGTGTGGACGATGACGGTAGCATTGTTGGGATTAAAAATGATGCTTCTAAAGATAAAGTAGATCTGAAATTAGGAAACTGGATTCAAGAAGCATTCTTTCCCAAACCTTCAGGATTAATTCAATATTATTTTAATAGTGATGATGTTTTGGTCATTAATATTTCTAAAGGAATAAACAAACCATACTATTTAAGAGAAAAAGGACCAAAACCCTCAGGCGTATATATTCGTGTTGGTAGAAGTAAGCGTAAGGCTAATGACGATGAGATATTACGTATGATAATGGAGTCACATAGCTACAGTTATGAAGATGACATTTCTGAGGAACAGGATCTTACATTCAAGAGTTTTGAACGAACACTTGAAGAGAATGATATAAACTTAACGCCTCGATTAATGAATACAATGGGTTTGAAAGCTAAATCAGGTAAATATACAAACCTTGCATATTTATTATCTGATCAATCTGAGATTGTTGTCAAAGTTGCAGAATACGATTCTGAAATGAATTTCAAAATCAAAAAGAGTTTTAAAGGTTCGTTAGTGAATGTTTTAAAAAATGTAGAAGAACAGGTAGAAAGATTAAATGATTTACGAGTTGTGATTGATGGAAGTTCGTTTAAGCGAATTGAAACAAAATCTTATCCCGGTGCATCTATTCGTGAAATGGTTTTAAATGCAATATGCCATGCCAATTACTTTATACGTTCGAATATTAAAATCGAATTCTTCCCTGATAAGGCAAAAATTACTAGTCCAGGTGGAATATTTAATGCATCTATGGATGATATTATGAATGGCGTGCAAACATATCGTAATCCAAGGTTAGTACATGTGTTTGATAAACTAGGTATGATTGAAAACTTTGGTACAGGAATTCCTAGAACGATGGAAAGCTATAAAAATTATGGCGTGAAACCTGAGTTTAAAGCAACGGAAAATTTCTTTTTTGTCACATTACCGAACGTTAACTATCTAAAGAATGACTCAATAACTGACCCAATAACTGACCCAATAACTGACCCAATAAGCGATTTGGGATTAGAAATAATGAAAGCTTTAAAACTGAATCCTGGAATAAACACAATAAAACTATCTGAAATAATCCAAACAAATTTGCCATCAGTTAGCAGGGATATGATAAAAAATGAGTTAAAAAGAAACTTGACTGTTTATGTAGAGCATCGTGGCTCGAATAGAAATGGCGGATATTACTTAAAAAGTAAAGATGATAAATAAAATATAGGTAAGAAGAAATTCTTTTGTTGTGAATTCAGTTAGAAGCAATGGATTCAGAGGAAAATAAAAACAATCGAAATCGATGAAAAAAAGCGGATAATTTACTATCCGTTTTTAGTATGCTTTGAAAATTTTTTGATAAAATTTTGTACTAAAGTTAGTGTGGATTATCTCGCATTTTATTGTATCAGCCGATGCTCAGTTGATTTATAGAATTGTTATTTTTGTCCATTTGATTTTATGGCAAAATGGATATACTATTCTGCAACTCCTCTCTCGGTAACGGGAAAGAGGTGAATCTCGTGAAGGAGAGATTGTTATCCGTTATTGTCTCTGTCATAGCAGGTGTGGTAACCCATATTATATGCAAATGGCTCGATGGGGATAAGTAGAATAGTGAGCCTTTAGCGGTAGAATTAGTCCTTCTACTGCTTTTTTTTCGTTGAAAAAAGGATGGTTTAGTCCGAACCATCCTTTTACTTGTGTAGGCTTGTTATCCGTTTGCCTACTTGAATTATAGCATACTTTTTAGGTAATGCAATGCTCATGATTAGGTGAAATATTATTGGTTTCATGTATATTCGATTCGTGCTTTAAATATAGTTTTTTTTCCTTGTCATATTCTTTAATTGAAACTCTAAAATTATAGATTGTTTCAGTGATCACGATATTGATTTATAGTTTGAAAAAAGTACGGTTGAAAATATACAAACTTAGTATATTTGATAGAATTATTTACTTACTAAGTTATTTTACACGCGAAAAATAACATATGAAACGTTTGGATGAAAACAATTACATATATGCTACCATGAAAAAAGAGTGCTATTTATAATGATAAAATAAAACTTATATCATTTTTATTAATAATCACAACAGTTATCACGTAAAAAAATAGATCATTCGATTAACAATAGTGTTGAAGTTAATGATGTCTATGCACCATTTCCAATTATTACAGTTAAACTGGCAACGATGCTAAATGGTTTTAACATAGGAAAGAATGTAGTTGAATATGTTATTTGTTAAGAATGTGTGGTAAAGTAATCTAAAACAGAAAGATAAGGATATTTAATGATTAATATTTTAATTTGTGATGATGAAATAAATGATGCCAACATTGTTAAAGCATGTATAGAGAATTTATTGGATTCAAAAAACATTGCTTACAATATAGAAATATGTTTGAATGCGACAGAGCTAATAGAGAAAAGTAAAAATGCTAATTTTCTCTTTTTGGATATGGAAATTAATGGAATTAGTGGAATAGATATGGGATTGAAGCTTAGAACGTTAAAAAACCAATGTCATATCATTATTACTTCGAATTATCAAAAATATTTATTAGATGGATATTCCATAAAGCCAGATCGATATATATTAAAACCTTATACGCAGGATCAATTTAATATGATTATGGAACCAGTATTTAATGAATACTTAAATGAAAATAGATATATTATGGATGAGAAGATTCCTGGAACCAAGATTTATATTAATGATATCTATTATTTGGAATATAGTAGAAAATACACCTATTTATATCTACATAATAGAACAATTAAAACTCCTTATTCGTTAAGCTCTTGGAGAGGTACACTATGTAATGAGGCATTTGCACAGTGCTATAAGTCTATATTAGTGAATTTGAAAAAAATTAATTATGTAGATAAGCAAGATGTCATCTTACAAAATAATGTTAAACTTCCTGTTTCCAGATTCTACAAAAAGACTTTTGAAGAAGCTTGGATCAATGAAATGAGTAAATCTATATGACATATTTTTTTCACACATGTTTATTGATGATCTTATATACAATTCTTTCCATACAAGATAAAATCAAGCCAAGCATAAAATCAATTGGCAAATTTATAATATTCACAATCATCATAGTGCTCTTTAATTATTCTATTTCAAACAGTCATTTATTATGGATATTTGCCTTAATAAATATTGTTTTTTACGGATCGTTTGTTCAGTTTATTTTTCATAAGAACTTAACCGATTCACTTTACTTGTCCATTTCATATTGGATATGCATTGAAATGGTAGATTTGATATTTCAATTTTGTAGAATTGATTATTTGAATTTGACAAGCAACTACTTGTTTATGTTTGTCCTAATTATAATTATGTATATACCTTATCTATATTTAGAGAAAGTTGAAAAAAAGATATGGATCTTTATATTGCCCATAACACTATGTTTCTTTATGATCTATATTTTGGAGAATGAAGATCTTTTTGAACGTATTTCAATGATTATATTAATTGGTTTGTTTATTTCAAACTTATTGTATTTATATTTTTTCTCATTTACCATCAAAAATATAGAGCTTCAAAACGAAAAAAACGAATTACAACGGAAATTGAAGATTGCACAAAATAATTACAATAATACATTTGATTTTTTACACGCACTAATACATGATAGTCATTCTATAGATATGTATTTCAAGAACAAAGAATATGAAAAAGTAGAAAATGATTTTTATGTAATGAAGAAAGAAATCATTGAAAAGTTCAATATCATCTATACTGGAAATACAGCTTTGAGCACAGCAATATGCAATATCAATCTTGGCAATACGACTATTCAGCATTTCGTTCAATGTAATACAAAAGAGTTTAATGATTCGGATCTGACTATATTTTTCATAAATATATTAAATAATCTGATAGAAGATAATGAGCCTATCATATATGTATCTATAGTAAACATAGGTTTAAATAAAGCAATTTCAATTAAAACAAACCTAGCACATGACTTTTCAACTGTTGAAAGAGATAACCATAGATTCATAAAAAAATACAATTTAAAAGTAGACAAAGAAGAAAAAAAGATTACTTTCTTGCATCTTAATCCCAAATAACAACCACATGATACCGTGTGGTTGTTTTACTTTATTTTCTAGGTTAAAGTGAAAACAAAAATAAGAAGGAAGAGGTAAAGTTTGAATATGCTTTGTTTCAAACATGTATCATTATGAAAACACTTAGTATTAAACACTTAAATAAAAACAAGATTTTGAACGATATAAATCTAGACATAAAGTCAGGAGAAATAGTGGCGTTAGTAGGGCCGAATGGTTCTGGAAAATCAACATTAATGAAGTGTATAATGGGATTTTCAAATATAGATAGTGGCGAGATCTGGATTTTTGATTCTCTTAATAATAAGAAAGCATTAAAAGATGTAGCTTGCAGCATTGAATATCCACCATTATATCCTGATTTAAATGGATTGGATCATTTTAAATTGATTTCTCAATTAAATGATATTAATGAACAGCAGATGGACAACTATATAGAGTTTTCTGGATTGAAAGAAAGACTTAAGAAAAAAACAAAGTATTATTCTGTAGGAATGAAACAGATGTTGATTTTATCCTTAGTTATTATGCAAAAGCCGAGGTTGTTGGTCTTAGATGAACCATTTAACGGGTTAGACTTACAAACCAAGAAAAGAGTCATAGATGAACTGGAAAACTTGAACAAACAAGGGACAACAATACTATGGTCATCCCATGAAATCAATCAGTTAAGAGAGATGAGTGATAGATATGTCTTTATTAATTGTGGAAAAATCGTTGGGCATATGAAAAATGAAAAAAAGTATAAAGCAGAGTGTCACGAGGATCCTTTGGAACAATACTACTTTGAGGTATGTAAAAATGTTTAATTTTCTAGAATTTGAAATTAAAAATTTTATGTCAAAAAAAGTACTCTGTAATATCGCACTATGTGTTTTGTTGCTGTTTTGTGGCTGTGTCAAAACAAACAAAGAATATTTGGAGTTAAAGAATGGAAGAATAGAAAATTTACAGATAATGAAAGTTGATGAACAGAATCATATCAACATATTGAAATACGATTTGAATCAACAATATGATAAGGAAAAAGAAAAAGAATTACAGTATTGGTATATTCAAATTGATTATACAGATGCATTAGAAAATGCCTATGCAAAGAATGATGATCTAGAAATACTGAAAAAAAGAATTCAAAGAAACAAACATGTCTTATATGGGTTGAACAAAAATTATTTGAGTCCATTTACAGATTCTTTTGTACCTAATAAAAAAAGCTTAAAATCTGATATTGCGATGGATGAATTTAATTTGAAAAACAACCAATTGGATGTGGTTGATCAACAAAAACCAACATTTTGTTTTTACTTAAAAAATATACAATGTAAATCCGTATTTACAGCTATTATTTTTCTGCTAATTCTTCTTATTAATGCAGACATATGGAGTAAGGAATTTTCAAGTACAAAACCATATCAATACATATTTTCATATCCATTAAGCCGAAAATGTATTTTACTAATACGAAATATGTTTTATTGCATAATCTCTTTGTTGTTGGTTGTATCTTTTACTGTTGTTCTTTGTTTTGTTGGATATATTCAATATGGTTATGGAGGACATTTATTTATCCTAACAAACGGTTCATTTCTAGAAATCATACAAGTCCTATTAAAAAGCTTTTTAATTTTTATGTTGAGTCTACTAATGTATGTTCAATTTATACAGCTAGTATCTCTGATTTTAAAAGATGAGATCATTACCTGGTTTACCGTGATTGTAATATTATTGGTTTCTTGCTTTGTGATAACAGGTTGGAATCCTTTCTCATATATTCTTTCTTTTAATATTGATTTTTATTATGAAAAGACATTTATTTTATTTTTCATAAATCTACTTATACCTTTTATAAGTTGTGCCTTTATAGAAAACATGGATTTTGAATAGGAGATTCAATATGATTAAACATCAAGTAATCGCAATCTTAAAAATGAGAATCGCTAAAATATTATTACTGTTATTGATTACTTTGAATTTGATATCTTTCATCAGTTTAAATAATCAGAAGACAGATTTTGAGAATGATGTAAATAACAAAGTTCAAGAAACGATTGCATTAAAACAGAAATTTAAAAGTCTTAGAATTGTATACCAATATGAAGCAGATGAAGATTGGAATAATTTCTTTTCTTATTTGGATTGGAAAATCAATCTTTTAGAAAACATGACAAATCAAGATTCTATAGATACGTATTATAAATGTTTATTAGAAATTTCCAGTGTCGACATCGATTGTTATGCAAACGATAGAGTTGGGGATCTTCATTTTAAAAGTATTAAGCCAAAAAAATTTAATCAAAAAAAGTATGAGTTTGATAGAAATACATTAAATACTGTTTTCGCCAAAGCAAACACATCGAGTTTTATACATCAACTCTATGTTAATGAAGTTTCTCATATGAAATTAATGTATCAAAGAGTATACAAAAATTCTTTTCTAGATAAATCCTCGTTATTAGGTTATTTGCTGAATAATCTGAAAGCAGATTCTATCCTATCTTTTTTGATGCCGGTTTTGATTGTTATATTCACTATAACGGTTTTGAACATATATCAAGACAATAATTTACATCAACTCCTCATGCTCCAATCTAGAAAAAGATATTTGTTTAGTATAGTCATATCTGTATGTATTTGTTTAGGAATCATTTATATTCTTTCATTTCTTACGATTGGTATAGCTCTTTTACAAAATCAATTTACTAAGTTAGATACAAAAATATTGGTTGATCAGGTCAATATTTTCAAGTTTAACAGTTATGTTCATGGTGCAGAAAAAATGTATTATATGGGAAACGAATACTTTGCTTCTGCCGATACGTTGTTTACAATACCTGAGTGTTTAAGTTTAATGCCAATATGGAAAGTCTTATCTCTTTTAGGAATCATGAATATAATAAAAACACTGTTTTATACTTCGGCTACAACATTAATATTCTTATGCACACGAAAAAAGAAGAATTTTAAAACTGTGTGTATAGCATCCTTTATTATTACTTATTGCATTTCGCAATTTGGATTGTTGTTTCCATGTGTAAACCCGTTGGCAATTGTTTCTTCATTTAGCCTTATTTGCGGAGGATATGAAATAACATGGTTGTATGGAATGATAGAGCTAACTCTTTATACACTGTTGTTGTATTTGTTTATACGCAAAAGAATAAGAAAGGTTGATTTTTAAAATGATTAATATTTTTTTGTGATTTTTATTTAAAAGAGTGAATGAATTCGCTTCTATTAATAACACTGAATATAACTTTAATGTAGGAATATGCTTTAAATAAGGTATAAAAAAAGCACCTGGCAAATGCTAGGTGCAATCTTTGACAAATGGTGGTCTTAGTCGGAATGGAAAAGCGCTTTTGTTTAGAGTGGATTATATTGTTATTTCTGCTTTATATAAAGATGCAATAATTCAAGAAAATGCATAAAATCCTATAGTTTTTATCTTTTTTTTGAATTTTGCAGTTAATTTAGTATGAAATGGATTGTGATTATCTGATGGATTTACCTTTCAAAGAAAGTTATAAATTGAATGCATATGATTAAAAAATAAAAAGGCATCCAAGACTCCGTTGTTTAAAGACGGAGAGGGATACCAATTTGAATATATACATAAGCAGTAAACTTATGTCAATTCCCACCTATACAAAGATATGGAAAGACTATTTTAAATTTATTAATAAGGAATCCAATGAGCTCCAACCCATTTATTCAATGTTTGATTCCATAATCTTTTATACAATCTTCCGCTTATATCTTTGAATTAACAGACTAGTTTCATTTATTAAAACAGGTGTTATTATGTTCATTGATATAATCAATACTAACATAATCATTATTTTTTTTCATAAATTATTTACTCCTCTATAATCGGAACATCTTTAAAACATTCATCGTTTGGATTTAATATTTTAGCACGTATTTTACTAAATACTAATTCATATGTTCCGTCTTTATGTTTAATAATATATCCCTTGTCTATATCTGATTGATCATACATATCCTCATTGTTTGGAGGTTCAAATGCAGACTCTAAAATAATGCTGTTAGTAAGTAATGGAAGAGTTAATACGACGATCATTAGAATTCTATTCGTTTTTTTCGATACATTCCATCCATCAAATAATTTATACGATATTCTAATATATGTGCATTATCTTGAATCATAAAATGTGTAGATTGTCTCTTAAATTCATTTCTATCTTGAATGTTTTTTTGGATTTCTATAAGCGTATGCATATATTTCATTACTTCTCCTTTAGAAAATGGATTTGTTGTTTGATTATCTACACGCATTTCCAAAAATAAATCAATTTTATCTCTTAATCTATATGCTGGAATAAACCACCAATACATGATAACTAATAGATTGATAATCTGTTTAGTGTACACATCATGATTTTTAATATGCCATGTTTCATGAAGTAATACATTTTTTAAATTTTCTTGTGAAAGATATACGTCTGGTATCAATATAGTTTTATTAAAGCCCATGACCATAGGGGAAGAAACATAGTTTGTTTTTAACACCACATAATTTTCTTCTTGATAGTTATCAATAAAATCGCTTATATGATAACGTTCTGAATGATTTTCAATACGTTTGTACATGTCTTTGGTAATTTGAATTGCGCGAATCCATTTAATCATGTTCCATATAATACCTAATGC
>OCHK01001917.1_pt1 | contig 14895 bp, 16 predicted proteins | sample 1538551 | NCBI WGS metagenome assembly OCHK01 (sample SAMN04571707, study PRJEB22368) | human gut metagenome | biome: human gut; material: stool | host: Homo sapiens | place: Luxembourg | collected 2012-08-31
CTTCCAGCCATGACACAATGTTCTCATCCGGATATATCCGAAACCATATTGGAAACCTGTATTTGTTCAATCGTATACACCCCTTTCTTTCATCTCTTTACATACCCATGATTCACCAGATCCTGCAGGATATTTCTTTCTTCCCTGGTAATTGTCCTGCCCTCGAATCCATCTTCGGAAGCGGTCCAGCAGCCTTTCTCATCAACGCCTGCCTTCACAGCATCATAGATTCTTATTCGGATGCTCTTTGGTAATCTCATAATCTTCTCCTTTTTTACAATCCCCGCTTCTCACTGGAAACGGAGGATATTTCCTGCTCATTCATAGCTTTTTTCAAAGCTGTAAGCCCCTGGCTTGTCTCTCTGTCAATCGCAGCTGCATCGCTTTTCCCTTTCTTCGCCTGATTAGCTGTGGCGGTATTTTTACGTTTCACCTTTGCGTTTGCCTTTTTCAATATTTCCATAGCCTTCTGTGCAAGAAACTTCGAAGGGTGATCCAGGATATCCGGTTCCTTATCGATTGCCTGTCTGATTGCGCGGTTGATCTGCGTTTCAGTATAATTTGAAGTGTCGCTGATTGACTGGAAAGCTCTGCTGCGGACCGCTTCTCTTTTCCTGGTCAGTTCGCCCGCTGCCATCATATCGAACAACCTTCCTTTTTCTTCGTCATTTTCCGTAGCGACCTCTTTAGCCTGCCTTGCATAGAGCTTTGTAATATACTCGTGATACTGTGCATCTTCCGGATCATCAGGATCAGCGAGCAGTTTTCGGAGTGTCTCCATGTCCCTCCCAATCGTTTTCTCGATGAATGGCACATCAATCGGCTCCATGCGCTTTTCGATTACATCCTTCGTCTGTATAGTAATCACGATGTATTTCAGGAGTGCTATATTCCTGGATGAATGGTACATGAGAAGTTCCTCAATTTCTGTTGTGAACGGACTTTCCACGTTCCCGAACTGATATCTCCAAAGTGTCTTGATTGCATTCTCAAACAAACGTACATTATTCTTCGTAACCTCGTCTGCATTGATAATGTTTTTTGCTACGCGCCTGTTAAGCCTGTCATATTCCAGTATAGCTCTATATCCGTCATCGTTACCAATGAGTCCGAACTGCGCCCCGGTTGCCTGTGTGATACTTACAATGTCCTCGATGTTCTTCTTTTTTGGCGAGAAATCAAGGAACTGTACTTCATCTACGATGATGAGTCCGACATGATAGAGTTCGATCCATTTCTTTACAAGCCCTTCTGTTGCAGAGATACTCTTGGCCCCAACGGCCCTTCTTCTATGGTAATCTCCGGTATCCAGAAATCTGTCAAATGCTGCGGCAATGGATTCAAACACATCTCTGATATCTTTTCTGAGCGCTGTCACCATGACGATGGGGATCTGTACATAGCTGCAGTCCTCAAACTCATGATAGATTACATTAGGATACATGCGACACGCTAAGTTCACAGCCATAGTCTTTCCGCATCCGGTCTTCCCATGAAGCAGAAATCCAATCGGGCTTGGGGCCTCCAACTTCTGATACAGAACGATAGCACGTCCAAAGCTTCCTTTCCCATACGCTTTCTCATCTTCGTTTGCGGAAATCATGACGTCAGCACCTTTATATCTGCGGTCCAAAAACTTCCAGATTGTACGGGCTACATCTACATGAATTCCAAGTGGAATCATTGCCATGTCGATGTCTTCTATTGCGGCTAATTTTTCAGCAGTACTCATTTTTTCTACCTGTTCTCTGTCGTATCCCGGCGGATTCACCATTCCAAGAGCCAGGATATCCCTTACCGAAGGCATCTTCGGCAATGCGCATACATCAGGATTATCTTCATATCCGGCGACTCTGCGGTACTGCGCATCTACCATGCTCCCCGCGGTCAGGTCTACATCATCATAAAGATTTTCATCTTTTCTAAGTTCACGGAATGTTAAATTACATTTCAGTCTCTCCATGTTTTCTTCCTTTCTTATACTTCGTCTTCTATCAGTGCCAAGATACGATTGATTTCTTCTTCTCGGCTGAGTTTTCTGTCTCCCATCGTCCTCATTTCATCTGGGATTCTCAAATGCTCAATCGCTGCCAGCTCTTCCTGCTGCTTTGTTAATGTTTCTTTCTTAGGTTCCGGATCAATGGAACTATAAGAACGTTTCGTAATTCCATCTGGATCTTTTCTCATTTCCTGTTTCTTGGCTGTTTTATCCTCCGGATGCGCTTTGCCGTATTTTTTCTTCTTCTTTGGATTCAGGGCTTTTGCCATTTCTGCCTGTTTCTCTACCGTATCCTGCAAATTCAGTTTCGTGTCCAGATATACCTGTTTTGCTTCTTTCATTACCTTTGAGTCCCTCTTTTTGCGGATACACTCGTCGTATTCGTCCCAGGTTAAGTCTGCGTATGTATACTGCTGTTCAATCTTTTCTGCAAGAGGTACTCTGTGGATCTCTTTCTTATATCTGATATAGACATTCCTGATATCGTCCACATTGTATCTGACCTCAATATCTTCCGGATGTGGTTCATCTTTTAAAATATCCAAGAACCATGGTTCCTGCGAATAAAAACGCAGTTCCGTCTTATAGAAGGTGTACACGATACCTTTCCTGCGGTTCCATGTAAATTTTCTTTTTTCTTCTTCCTTTGCCAGCATTGCAAACAGATAGGCCGGTCTTGTCGCATCATTTACATTGGTTGGATCTCCTGCTCTGCCATGAGCTTTTTCGTATGCGAAAATCCCTTTCGGTGTTGGAGATACGTCATTATCCAGATACTTTTTGTCAATGAGTCCCTCAAAAACACGGCGGTTATACAGGATCACTGATTGGTAGACCAGTCCTCTTATTTCTTCCAGTGTCAGACATGCATCCCCTTTAGCTAAGTCTCCACCACGGTATTTATCTTCTACATATCCGTTATTCTTTAACTGTGCCTTTAAATAGGTCTGAACCAGTCCATTGAAGGATTCGACAACCCCTTTTAAAGAACCGCATCCGGGTGGAACCGGAGTATTACGGATGCCCAGTTCCCCCATTGCTTTGCTATATGCCTTGGACATATACTCTGAGCCTCGGTCACAACGGATCTCGTTTGGTACGATCATGGACGGCCAGTCTTCCTCATCATAGTCAATGTTATAGCCTTTCGTCTGGTTCTTATGCGGTTCCAGGAGTGACAGAAACACCTGCTGAAAGCCAGGCATGCTGTTATTTTCAAGACTTACATATGCACCGATGCAGATTCCGCTCAATACTTCGACCATACAGTATACGACAGCTTTTCCAAGAACAGTTTCTCCATCATTCTGGTCGACTACATAACAGCCAAGCTCCATCTCATCTGCTTCAACAATCTGTCCCAATTCATAGACTCCGGTTTTGCTGTTTCCAACCAGCTGTCTGTCATTGTTCTGTTTGTCTCTCTCATCTTTTCCCTTGCAGGAATAGTCTTCTGTATGCTTTCTGATATAGTTGTAAAGCATCTTGTATGATACTGATCTTTCCTCTTCCGGAAGTGTTACCATCTTGACAGAAGAACCATCTGGTGCCTCGACCGGTTCGCGAAAATACCGGCGCAGAACTGCGTCATATGCCATTCCCGGTTTCCCATACTTTACGAACATCTTAAGACCGTATTTGAGGATTTCGTCAACGTCATTCTTTGGATTCTCGTAGTCTTTTGAATGGGGTACTTTTTTTCTATAATTACCTTTGCGATGGTCAATAAGACTGAATTTATTGCGGCCGGAACGAAGATAGGCCTTTAACATTTCGCGCAACCACCTTCTTGATACCCCAAGAAGAATAGCTTCTGCATCATTATTTCTTTTTGCTTTTTTCACTGAAAAAAGGTTCTCAATTTCAGGCATCTCTTTCTCGATTATATTTTCAAAAACCCTTGCGCGTTCCGTGATTACATTTATTTCCTCCTCTGTGAGTGAAAATGAAGGATTCGGTTCTACATCACATGCACTTACTGTTCCATTTTCAATATCATTAATTAGCGAATCCGTTTTTATTCTAACGATATCGTTTGTTGTCATGCTAATGAGAAGAGTTTCATCAGCATTTACATGAAAGGTTCTCCATTGTAAACCATCTTTTTTATATAAATTTCCTCTTCTTACACAAGGCGAATCTGTCGCTTCTCCCTCAGCTGGAATTGCATCGCCTTCAAGAGTGATAACTTCCAGCGGTTCTATTCTCTCTTTCTTTTCGGATGTTTCGTTATTTCTTAATTCTTCCATCATGTTATCTCCTTTCTGTGATTTCTTCATGAAGGTCACGTGCCACTAATACTCGCTTATACAGCTCATCAATATCGAAACCAGCACGCTCTACAATCTCATGGAAATCCAAAATCTGTTTATCCATCGGAATATATACATATTTATGTGCAATCAGATATTTCAGTTTCTGTTCTTTGCTGATCACCTTAAATGATTCGTAATAGCTCATGACGCTTTTTACATTCCACACAAGCACCTGATTAATATCTTCGTTCGTTACCAGCTTAAACCTCACTTTCTGAGATTCCCAATAGATCTGTTCTGCTCTCTGACGCATTACCAGATTGTGCAGCCTTGATTCTTTTCCACGGTAGGTACGTTTATTCGGATCAAATGCGCTTCTGTCGTATTTGACTGAGAACGCCGTCTTGCTTCCATCATCGTAATCTACCAGAAAATCCGTGGTCCACCATGGAGCTTTCTTCATCCCAAGTTCTTCTGCAAAGGCATTCATCCTATCTGTATCTAAAAGATATTGTTCGCGGATATGTTCCACATTGTCCTGCCAGCGGATTGTTTCATACACCGCAACTTCTGTCTGCGACAGGCAGTGGATCAATCTTTCTTCAAAGGGATCCCAGATGACTGATGCTGTACCCCGCCCCTTATATTCTCTGACCAGAATAAATGGGGTATAGTCTTTCCCGTATCCCTGACAACGCCCTTCTTCGATTTTTCGTTTATGTGATTTCAATTATTTCTCCTTCCTGTTTATTTTTGTTTTCGCCTTCGCAATTAATATGCTTGATTTCTCATGTGCTTTTATTTTCACATACAAATAAACGACCATTTTCAAATATTTTTCAGACAAAAATTCATCTACTAATACTGTATTTATGCGGTTTTATTTTATTTTTTTGAAACTTCTAATTTTCGGACAACATTTTTAAATAATATGATACAATGTAGTGGTTAGTCCTAGTAACCATTACAAAAAGAGAGGAGGTTGTGCCATGAGTGAGTGGTGGCTGTTTCGTAATACACGAATTGAAAATGTTAACGAACAACACGAAATAGCGCGCAAACATTTGCCAGATACAACCCACTGGCTCGGCTCAGAACACAACTACTTCTACATTAAATGTTGTGACGTGACCCATTCCGTCTATTCGGACAGCGACACACTTAAGGGCGATATTTCACCACGTCGCCCTGTTCAAAGTGGCGATACGTTATATGTAGCAAATATCTATGTACTTGGCGGTACTCTGCCAACAATACAAAAAACGCTAAAACTCCTTCAAGACAAACAGATCCACCTGCGAATCCCATCGCTTGAATATGACGACAAAGATGATACCCACGACCATGAGCTATTATCCGGAACACTTAGTCAAATCCATAACTACCGTCAGTCGCAGCCTATCGAGCAGCTTCCTGGTCACAGAAAAGCTCCTGGAAGACCGAAACGTCGTATATCTCTAATGGGCTTGCAACGAGCAGAATTTGATGTCGTAGAACAATACTGCCTGCATAAAATTACAGAACGCCAAGCGATGAAATTATTGACAGGTAAGCTTCCGGATAAAGGACCGGTTACCCGTTACATCTTTCGAAAATTAGTTGATGAATATAGGAAACTGTTCCCAGATTCGGTCGAAATTGATGCTGATCAATATAATGTATAAGTACGGTGCTCCGCATCATAATCCGTCATCACAGGCGCAATATGCCCTGTATCCGGATCGATAAAAATGCCATGTCCCCAATATTCATTGATGGTCGTGTTAATAAGAAGCGAATAGCCACGTTTCTGACCATCATCAAGCCATGATCTAAGGATGCCGCCCAACTTAAAGTCTGCTTCCTGATCACAGCAAAACGCTGGTTTCGTAAATAAGCTTACGTATCGAATGTCGTATCGAGTTCTGAAAATAGCCAAATTTCCTTCGTATGTCTTCGAATAAAAAACCAACTTGTCAAGGCTGCTCCAAAGCTTTGCCCAATTGGCCCCTTTCAGTTTCTCCATCCCGTCACCAATAAGGGCTTCCGTATCCCTCATCAATTCAAGGTAGTTCCTTACTTCTTCGTTAAATTCCTTGCTCTCCGGGTTTGTGAATTCAATTTTCTCCATGTGTTTCCTCCTTTTTGAATACATAATTTGTTTATACCTAATATTGTCCCTATTTTTAGGGATAAATTACTTTGGCATATACTATATGTCAGAATCAGACAACATGTTTTGTTTCTCATACAGCCTCAAACTGAATGTTGTAATTTTGCCTGTAAATCCGCGCTTTTTCCTAATTGCAACTCAAAAGAAATCTTACATACATGTTCTATTTAGGCATAAAAATACCCACAAGCTTATTAGGCCTGTGGGCATTCTTAAATATTCTTATTTGAAAAGTGTGCGCTCTTCTTCCAGTCTACTGAAATATTCCTCAAAATATTTCGATAAATTTTTTTCTGTAGCAACAGTTTTAGATATTCCTGATTCTTCGCAAAACTGTTCCAGCTGATTGCTAATCTCTCTTGCTAGTTTGATATTAAGGATTTTTGCATCTTTTTTCTGTCTTGGCATATTAATCTACCTCCTATAAAAGACTTTCCAAATCCATAAGAAGCGAGACAATCTGTAAATTATCAAACAACCCGGCAAAATGAAGTTCCTCTTTCAACAGGTCCTGGCAAACTGCCTTAATTCATTTATTTCCCCTTTATTTATTTCTATCTCTATCCCTTATAAAAATCTCTAACGTTAGAAATCTTGATTTTTTGAGTGTTTCAAATATCAATATTCTGAAAGGAAAAATATTGATACTATTTCAACTCAATTTAAGGTACATCGAATAAACTGTATCTGTTCATATTTCACCACCCTTTCTTATATACTCTTTCTTTTGGTGCAATAGTACGGGTATTCCCCGTTTTATTGCGTGTGAAAAACAGAAAAGGTACTCAATCTGAGTTCCTATATTCTGTCTTTTGATCTATATTTAGTTAGCTTTTGTTTTTCCACAGCCACTGCACTTGTAGCCTGTCAATTCCTGTTTTGTCGTAGCAGGTGAATCAACAACATATCTTGTTTCGTAGACTGCATCGTGATGAACCGTATTATATCCCACTACTGTTTCACGCCATTCAGTGTGATAGCCTCCATTACCAGTGTCATTAATCATATGATCTTTCACATGTTCGTAAGTGTTTCCAGTAATATCTGCACCACAATCATTACAAATTGAATACGCCTTCATCTCTGTAATTGGAACCTGTTCGTCATAAGCCGCCTGCACTAAAACCTGCTCGTTGTGTCCTTTTTCAGGAACATTTACCGTCTTGTACTGAGCCACCCAGTTATGTGTATGTTCGGCTGGTTTTGAACCACTGTTATTCGATGGCTTTGATGAGCCAGAGTTATTGCTACCGCTGTTTGAAGGCTTAGAAGAACTTGAGTTGTTCTTGTTTGAACTTGAGCTAGTCGAAGCGGTGTTATCCTTCTTTGATTCTGAAGTATTTGATTTAGAAGTTTCTTCCTTTTTTTCTTCCTGCTTCACTTCCTGCTCATCTTTCTTTTCTTCCTCTGTCTTTGCAGAATCTTCAGATGGTGTTAAAGTGGCAGTACTGCCATCTTTTTTTGTTACATCCAGATTGACCTTATCTCCTTTTAAAGAAACGTCCATCTTTTTAGTATCTGCTGGATCTACATCTTTGAATACGAATGTTTTATCCTGATCCTCTAATCCGACTTTTACATCCAGTTTATCGTTTTCTTTGACAGTGTAATACAAAGTACGATTTTCTTTGTTCTTTACAGCATCTCCTTCTTCCAACAAGTTATCTCCAAAACTTTCTTCTGAACTTGATTTTGTTTCGAATACAGTAATCTTTTTCCCAGTGATGTTTGTGAATTTCAAAGATTTTGAATCCTTGGTTTCCTTACCAAGAGTCTTTATTTCTTTTTTCTTAGCTACTTCTGTAGTCTTTGTGTCTTTTGTTGAAGAATTTGAACATCCTGTCAACATTCCACCAGATAAAACCATACTAAGAGCCAATGCTCCTGCCATTAAAATTTGTTTTGTTTTCATATATAATATATCCTTTCCTGATCTATTTTTTGTTAAGGCAAATTGCCTTAATTTTTTATCATTTCCTTTTACACCTATATTTTACCATTTTGAAAGTCGAAAAATGCTAGATTTGACCTAATTTATGAATTAAGCTTGTATGTCTATAGATTCATTTTCTTCTTCAATTTCATCTTCAGCTTTATAAGGCAACATCCAAACATACAAAATTCCGTAAATTCCAAGAAAGAATACTAAGAACCATTCTGAAAGTCCATGATATCCTTTTAATTCGGAAATATGACTAAACATGAAAGCTAAAATACCTCTGAAAAGTATAAATAAAGCTAAAATAATAAGTAAAATTGCTAAATAATAATTATACATAATTAGACTTCTCCCTTCTTTCAATCTTTGATAAATATTTTGACTGCACGTACCTTCATTACGATCTAGACCTGTGCTGTATTGCAACTGACCTATTGTTGGAGCTACATCCCATTCGGCCTTATTTTAATAAATAGAACACTTTCTATTATTTAAAATGGGCACATATAAATTTTTAAGGGAAAGATGTATAAAAGGGCTTATTTGTCATTACTATATGTACCCATTTGAAATAATGAGCAGGCTCATGTTTTCTGCTCTGTCCAGACAATTCTGGCTTATGGATCTTTGTCCCATGTCTGAAAAATTTGATGAATTAGATTTTGACCTTCTCTTTAAAATTTAATTCATCGTTTGTTAAGAAAGCTTTTCACAGCTAACGTTTGTAGCAACATGAAAAGGTTATGTTGGAAAGTAGGAGTTCACCTCCTACCAAAAGGGTTGTGTTGCTACATCTTGAAATAAAAAGTGAAGGTTTCGGGAATTGCACCCGATGTTACTTGAACCTTCATAAATACCCCATGAAGAAAACATATAACTGGATATAAAGAATATGTATTTATGAAAAGAGAAAAGCAATTATAAAATTCTCTTCATGAGTAGAATCACTTAACTTATATGGCTTAGTCTTTAAAAGGAGAAAAACCTCCTTTGTATTTTGAATGAAGTCAAATGATTCATGCCAATGTACAAATGCAAATGTGTCTTGTTTATCGTAGAAGGATCTTACTCCTTATCTGTGTAGCATTTGTATATTGTAAAACCGTGTTTGAGGATTATGGGAATTGCACCCACCATACTGCTATCCTCATAAATAGTGGCAGGCTCATGCTTCTGCCGTGGTCATTTTTGATATCTGTCTATGACAAACTGTTAAATTCAAACTGCAAGCGAAAAAGTTTTACTTTCTATTATAATCTCTATACCAAAGGGAGATAAACAATAGAACAGGTCCTAAAAAAACAGATATCTGGATCGACTTCATGTTTAATGTTTCTTCAATAGTTCCGGTGAGCAACTACTGAGATTAATAAACAACCTCATGTCTTATCGTTTGGGTCGTGCATCGCAGGCGGTCGAACTACTCGGCACGATATGTAAACAGGACTTACGTGTATGCAGGAAAGCCACGTCATACAGTGCCTGAAATTTGAATTTTTGATTCCATGTCCTTCACTACCATCCGGATTGGGATTGTACTGCAATCTCAAATGGCATTACAGACTACTGAAAAAATTTTAACCTAGCCACGAATGACAAAGGTGTGATTTTAATTCATTGAATTGACTTTCACATAATTCCAATTAAGCCAAATAATATAGCAAGGAATCCACATAACACCCAACAAATCAGAGCACCATAAAGTAAATATGCAGGTAAATTCCAAAAAAAGCACCATTTTGACGAAAAAAGTTCGCAAAATCCTAATGGTATATCATTAAGTATAAATGCAATACATGCTAACACCATGAGAATCACTGATATATACACTAACCCTTCAAAAATGAAATACCCCATGTTATTTGATATCATATTTATCGCTCTCCTTGCCATTAGAAGTAGACATGCTGTCCTTTATATCTTTCAAATTTATATCTACCTATATTTTACCATTTTTATCTGGCAAAAATGCTAGAAATTCATGCGAAATGACACTCAATCCTTGCAAAACATATGAATATATATCATATCCTTAGCATACATGTTTTTTACGAATCGCACGCAAAAGTTCGCTTCATCTGTGGACGCGTAGAGTTGATATCGGCTCAGTCCAATTGTTTTTAAATTTAAGCGATTTACCAGATATTCGATTGACTCATATCCATTCGGTACGATCACATCTTTAATATATTTACAGAAAGCTTGCATTCTATCTTCATAGACTGAATTCAGACTATCATCTACATTCAAATGATATTGAGGTATCCATACTCCATTACGAAAGCATAGATTTGTATAGCCTATCAGGCTGTCCTTGTTTCTGTTGAAACTGCACTGTTTCGATAAAACGTATTTCATGTTCATCACTCCTTTCGAACTAAAACAAAAAAAGAATTCTAACTATAATGCGCATTTAGACACCAAGCATTTTCCAAACTTCAGTATGATCATATGATACTATTCCAGTTTTCAAGGTAAACCCGCATCAGGTAATCTACTGCAGTGCGACATATAGAAATCGTATCTTTGAAGATATGATTATAATGCTTGATTTTAACTTTATAAGCAGAATACATCAGCATACAGCAGACCTCCTTTCCGTAATTCTTATTGACACATATAATATGTCAGATTATGAGTAATAATTAATTTTCACATACAGCTTATCCAAAGATACACTTGATGATACAATTATAACACAATGTTCAGACAAAAATGCTAGAAATTTGTGCGAACAATATTCGCTTAATGCTCATAAAAAGTGAGCAAAAAACATGTAAACATCATTTATATTTCATACAAAAACACATAGTCAACTACTCCTGACTAAAGTCAGAAGATTCCTGCTCGAATTTTTAATTGAAAAAACAAAAGATATTAAGGCAATTTGCCTTAACAAACTAATGAACGATTATTGTTTCATCATACTCATCCAAAAATCCAGACAGCAATAATCTTCGATTTGAATGTAGACCATAATCCAGATCGCACGTTGATAAAGTAACCATAGGTGAATCTGTATCTACATCCTCGTTACAATAAAGTGATTCATTTTTTAGTTTATTTAAAGTATCCTGTCTTTCCTCTCCAAAGTCTTTTACATAAAAAGACGACTCGTTATCTGATTTTGAATAACAGAAAACATTACATTTATAGTTTTGCTCTGGTGTAAGCAAATAGAAATCTGGATGGCTGTCAAAAAATGATTTTGATGAAAAGTTCTTTAGTAAAGTAAACATTCCTCCCCCTTGAACAGAATGCCCGAAAATAATATTGTTATCATCTGAGAAGTCGCTATTCGTATTGCAGTCTAAAAATGCGGATCCCATATAATTGTATCCTTTGTAGATCGTATGATCTAAATAATAGGAATTGTTTGTTCCCTGTACTACAGGATACGAAATTGCACAGTCGGGAACATATATCCAACCCACTATATCTGGATTGATAGCTTTTAATGAACCCCAGTCAGGAGATAAAATCTGTTCCCCATTCTCATTCTTTTTCTCAACACATTCTTTTTTTATCTTATCTGTCTGCAATTCAACTTCATTATCTTCATTATAAATTTGCCAAGCCTGATAGGCACAGAATCCACCAACGCATAAGCAAATTATCAATATAAATCCATAGACCCACTTTTTCATATTTCATTTCCCCTTTCACTCTATAAAAAAAGACATCCAAGACTCCGTTGTTTTAAGACGGAGAGGGATGCCAGTTTGAATATCTACATAAGCAGTACACTTATGTCAATTCCAGTTTAGTGTAGTATAACACGTAAGTCCTATAAGCACAAGCATACCCACAAACATAAAACCTGTTTTTATATTAAAATCCTTATCACTTATGCATAAGTGAGCCAACCATCCAAATGAATGTCTATATATCCACTGCCTTTATTTCTTCATCATCAGCTTTAAATTTAAACTGCTGAATCTCCTCACCATTTTCATAGTAAATAGTGTTCTTCCTTTTTGTGTCCTTATACTGAAGCTTTTTCACTTTTTCATTATCCGTGTTATCTACGCTGGTATTCGTTACATTTAAACCATTCCTCGTAGAATATAAACTTACATTAGATAACAATGAGTTTTCTAAAACTGAGCCATTAGGTACTGCAAATACTACATCAGGATACATAGATTTGAATGCTTGAAATGTTGTACGGTAAATATGGATATATCCATAATCTCCATTACTTAGTGTGTAATTTCCTTCGCTGATCCATAGATTTGTGCCATCGAAAGCTTCTACAAACCCAACATGACCAAATTCTGGATATAAAGTATTAGCCTGAGCTGAAAATACTGCACCACCACTTGGCATATTGCTCAAAGTAAACTTATCTGGATGTGCTGCAACAATTTCTCCAGCATTGTCTTTCCCATTGCCAAAGGCACCGCTTGAAAAACCATACACCTGATAGAATCTTGACCATGCATAATATGTACATTGTGGTAATGCGAAAGGATTACCTGCTAATATAAATTTGCTCCAGTCTTTTGTAAGTAGTGATTCGTACTTTAACGCATTTTTAACTGAACTGATATATCCAGTTGACACAGACACAGTTTGATTAGTTGAAGCATCAACTTTTTCCTGGCCTTTATTCTCATCAGGAATAATTGTAATCGTCCCTGTTGATGTTTCAGGCTTATCAGGCTTTACAGTATTTTCCGTTTGATTGTTGTCAGGATTTGAAGTGTCCGGTTTATCTGTTGTACTGCCATCCTCTTTAGGTGGCTGGGGTGCTGGTGTTACTGGTTCTGTTGGCTCAGATGGTTCTGGATCAGGAGTTACTTCCGTGTCATTTCCATCTGTTGTAGGTGGTGTTTCAACCTGCATATTACATACATGTCCTGCATCCACAATCGTTCCATCTTCGTTATATTCGACATTACCGATGTAATACGTGTTGTGATCTGTATTAATTCTGGTTTCATCCGCTTTGACAGTGGATGTCATACCAGAAAGAATCAATGTACCTGTAAGTATACATGTAGATAATTTATTTAAAGTGTGCATTTTATCGACCTTCTTTCTTTAAGCAGATTGCTTTAATTTATTCATATTATTTTATTTTCTATTGGTACACTGGAATAATCTCATTGTTATTCATCTACTTCAAACAATTAAAACAAATGAGAAAAGATTATGAATCTGAAAAAAACATACATGATAAGCAATAATACTCCAACCGAAATTGATACAATTAACAAAAGTTTAAAATCAAGTTTGTTATCGTTATTTTTCATCCAATCACCTTCCTACGTGGCAGTACTGCCATCTTTTTTATTTTATGAATCAATGTACCTGTAAATTTGTGAACCACTTACAATTATACCCACTATAGAAAGAAGAATCAAATGTTTGAGATGCTTCTTTTCATACTCTTTTAAATATATAGCGCTCATTAATAATCTCAAACTCCACTGTCCATGTTGCGGGATATGCAACTTCAATCATATATACCATATCCTTAATCGCTTTATCTTTTGGAATTTCGAGTAAAATATTCTCTGCATGAATCAATTCAGGAAACATATCAATCATTTTTTCAACATTTTTATTAAACTCTACTACATTAGAAATTCGACACTCTAAAAACAAACTCATATAATCGCAGTCATCTGTTTTCCACATGCATTGTGGACTTAAACCAACATCGCATACACTAAAAAAATAATTTAATGTAGACTCTATTACAGCTTTATTTGAAGAAGGGTATACCATAACTTGAGAAATAGTTGAAAAACTACATCCTATTTCATCACGATCAACAAGATTTATATCTTTATCTTTACCCATTTCGACTTTTCCATTTAAAGAGATAATTAATGGATAATTGTCATTCATCTTCAACGTTTTCAATTCTAATGATTTCATATTTATCAACCTACTTTCTTTAAGGCAATCTGCCTTAATCTTCTAATTTAATATTCAAATAAGTTAGATTTTACGCATCATTTCTGCTAGAAGAGTACTTTAATAACATATATATCATCTATCAAATGTACTTGTTTCCAGTGGAACCAACTTTCATATTTACAAATACATTCCTCCAAAGTCTCAGCAATTACAAAATCATTTATATCAACTTTATTCAACTTAAATAGCTTTTGTATTTCCGCTATATGATCTCTTAACCATTTGTATTCATTCACGATTTTTTTTACATCTTTTTCTTTCCATGCAATCACAGTCTCATCATCTGTTAAACCTTGCCAATTATTATTTTTATAAAACAATGTCCTCAGCTCATCTCCAGTTTGTGTGTTAAAAATATATACATAGTACTCACCATTGCATTTTGGATTTCTTTGAATACAACTTTGCCATTGCTTATCCATTGTGTCACTCCTTTCAACATGGCAACACTGCCATGTTTTTTATTTGCAAGAATCAATCATCTCATACTCTACTGTCCAAGTTTCAGGATAAGCAACTTCGATTGAAACAATATAATCCTCCGTCTTTCCATAGCCTGGAAGTTTTTCAAGACAATTTTCTGGCATAAGCAATTCCGGAAATTGCTCCAATATTTTAT
>OCHK01001924.1_pt1 | contig 14866 bp, 17 predicted proteins | sample 1538551 | NCBI WGS metagenome assembly OCHK01 (sample SAMN04571707, study PRJEB22368) | human gut metagenome | biome: human gut; material: stool | host: Homo sapiens | place: Luxembourg | collected 2012-08-31
CGGGGCAGTGGATCGTCTCGCCCCGCTTCAGCGCCTTCAGGTCCTCGATCATCAGGTCGGTGTCGAAGGCGTCGGGATGGTCATAGTTTTGCAGGCAGCGCTCGGCGAAGGGCCTGTCCTGCCGCTTGTAGTAGTTGTCGTGGTGTACCACACTGATGTCGCTGCCGAAGCGTGCAGCCAGGTGCTCGGTGAGCGTGGTCTTGCCGCTGCCGGTGCCGCCGGCGATGCCGATGAAAATGGTGTTCATAGTTGCGCCTCCCCGCATTTCTCTGGCTCTATTATAAGAAGCGCGGCCGGGAAAAGCAAGTGCCGGCGTGAAGTGTTGTAAAAAAAGGATGAATTTCCTCGAAATGCAGTTGACGGGCGGCACAAAAATGAGTATGATATGTATTATGTAAATCCAATGCCCGGTATGGAGGTTTTCTATAATGAGTCTGATCAAATGTCCCAAGTGCGGAGAGATGTTCTCCGATAGCTATAAGACCTGCCCCTTCTGCGAGGAAGACGAGGCCTATTACAGCGGTAAGCTGCGGAAGAGCCGTGGCCGCCGCGCCGCCGAGAGCCGCCGCCGCAAGGCGCCCAGCATCCTGGGCCCCGTGGCCGTCATTGTTCTGATCCTGCTGGCGGCGCTGGTGGTGTGGCTGATCTTCGGCGACCAGATCAAGGAGGCCATCACTGGCGAGAAGCCCCCCATTACCGATGTGGACAAGCCCGACGACACCATCGACAAGCCTGACAACACGCCCGTCACGCCGACTATCTCCCTGAACCGCACCGTTCTGGTGCTGAACGTGGGCGAGAAGGACGAGCTGAAGGTCAACGGCACGGAGGATGCCGCGGCCTGGAGCAGCAGCGCGCCCACCGTGGCCAGCGTCAACTCCACCGGTGAGGTGACGGCTCTGACCAAGGGCAACGCGGTCATTACCGCCGAGGTGAACGGCGAGTCCGTCACCTGCACTGTCACCGTCAAGGATGAGAGCGACGCGCCGGATAACGGCACCGATACGCCCGACAACAACAGCACGACCACCAAGCCCGATAACAGCAACAAGCCCAGCACCGGCACCACCAAGGTGGACGTGAGTAAGCTGCGGATAGAGACGGATCTTGGAACAAAGCCGATTGAGCCTATTGATGGTGCGTTTGACGTGTCTTTGCCGGAGGGGATCAGTTGTACCTTTACAGTGACGGGTACTGATTTGAAGGCATCGTGGAGCAGCGCGAACAGCTCTATTGCCACTGTGAGTGCAGACGGTGCGGTGAAAACTGTGAGCCGCGGTGAGACTACACTGACCATTAAGATCGGCAGCACGGAAGTCAAGTGTTTGCTGCGCGTGACCAAATGATACACGAAACCGCCGCCCGAAAGAGCGGCGGTTTTTTCCATTTGTTCCCGGGATTTAGAATATCTGATAATTGACGGTTTCTCTGTGGAATGATACAATAGAAAGAACGGAAACCGACGGCGGCTGTTCCGCCGCAAAATACAAAGTGAAGGAGCCGTGATGTATGTACCGTATCGTCAAGAAAGAAGCGCTCAAGCCCACTGTGATCCTCTATGAGATCGAGGCACCCATGGTGGCCAAAAAGGCAGAGCCGGGCCAGTTCATCATTCTGCGTGTGGATGAGAACGGCGAGCGTATCCCCATCACTATCCATGATTATGACCGCGAGAAGGGCACCGTGACCATCATCGTCCAGACCGTGGGCGCCACCACCGAGAAGCTGAGCCACAAGCAGCAGGGCGAGTGCCTGCATGATTTCGTGGGTCCCCTGGGCAAGCCCACCGAAACCGAGGGCAAGAAAAAGGTCTGCGTGGTCGGCGGCGGCGTGGGCTGCGCCATCGCGTATCCTGTGCTGAAGAAATTTCACGACTGCGGCGCCGAGGTCCACGCGGTGGTCGGCTTCAAGAGCAAGGACGTGGTCATTCTGGAGGATAAGTTCAAGGCGGTCTCCTCCGTGCTGAAGGTCTGCACCGACGATGGCTCCTACGGCCGCAAGGGTCTGGTCACCGAGGCGCTGAAGGAGCTGCTGGACGAGGGCAATGTGTACGACGAGATCTTCGCCATCGGCCCCATGGTGATGATGAAGTTCGTCTGTAAGACCACCGCGCCCTACAATATGCCCACCACCGTCTCCATGAGCCCCATCATGATCGACGGCACCGGTATGTGCGGCGGCTGCCGTCTGACCGTGGGCGGCGAGACGAAGTTCGCCTGCGTGGACGGCCCCGACTTCGACGGCCAGAAGGTGGACTGGGATCTGGCGGTGAAGCGCAACCAGATGTACCGCGACTTCGAGCTGCGCAAGCACGAGGAAGTCTGCAATCTGTTCAAGCAGGAGGTAAAGTAAGATGGCTGCTAAGATCAATATGCGTTTGGACAAGAACGAAATGCCCTCCCAGGACCCCAATGTCCGCAACAAAAACTTCCTGGAGGTGGCCCTGGGCTACACCGAGGAGCAGGCGCTGGACGAGGCGGCCCGCTGCCTGAACTGCAAGAACCACCCCTGCGTGGACGGCTGTCCCGTGAACGTGCGTATCCCCGAATTCATCCAGAAGATCGTGGAAAAGGATTATGAGGGCGCCTATCAGGTCATCCACCAGACCAGCTCTCTGCCCGCTGTGTGCGGCCGCGTGTGTCCCCAGGAGAGCCAGTGCGAGATGCACTGCGTCCGCGGCAAGAAGGGCGACCCCGTGGGTATCGGCCGTCTGGAGCGGTTTGTGGCCGACTGGCACAACGCCCACAGCACCGAGGCGGCTGCCAAGCCCGCCCCCAACGGCCACAAGGTGGCTGTCATCGGCTCCGGCCCTGCGGGTCTGACCTGCGCCGGCGACCTGGCCAAGAAGGGCTATGAGGTCACGGTGTTCGAGGCGCTGCATCTGGCCGGCGGCGTGCTGGTGTACGGCATCCCCGAGTTCCGTCTGCCCAAGGCCATTGTCCAGAAGGAAGTGGACGGCCTGAAGGCCATGGGCGTGAAGGTGGAGACGAACACCGTGGTGGGACGCACCATCACCATCGACGAGCTGATGGAGGAGAACGGGTTCGAGGCCGTGTTTATCGGCTCCGGCGCCGGTCTGCCCATGTTCATGAACATCCCCGGCGAGAACCTGAAGGGCGTTTATTCCGCCAACGAGTTCCTGACCCGCATCAACCTGATGAAGGCGTACCGCGAGGACAGCGACACGCCCATCATGGATCTGAAGGGCAAGACCGTGGCCGTGGTGGGCGGCGGCAACGTGGCTATGGACGCCGCGCGCTGCTCCAAGCGGCTGGGCGCGGAGGTCTATGTGGTGTACCGCCGCGGCATGGAGGAGCTGCCCGCCCGTCACGAGGAGGTGGAGCACGCTATCGAGGAGGGCGTCATCTTCAAGACGCTGAACAACCCCGTCCAGATCAACGGCGACGAGCAGGACTGCGTCAAGTCCATGACCTGCATCGAGATGGAGCTGGGTGAGCCGGACGCCTCCGGCCGCCGCCGTCCCGTGGAGAAGAAGGGCAGCGAGTTCGACCTGAGCGTGGACGCCGTTATCATGTCTCTGGGCACCAGCCCCAACCCGCTGATCAAGTCCACCACCAAGGGGCTTGAGGTCAACAAGAAGGGCGGCATCATCGTCAATGAGGAGGGTCTGACCTCCCGTCAGGCGGTGTATGCCGGCGGCGACGCCGTCACCGGCGCGGCCACCGTCATTCTGGCCATGGGCGCCGGCAAGCTGGGCGCCAAGTCCATTGACGAGTATCTGAGCAAGTAAACGCGCATACATAAAAAAGAACGCCCTTTAGGCCGCCTGGCATAAGAAAACATACGCCGTAAAAGGCGCGTTTGGCGCAGCCCCATCGTTGCGCCGCCTTGACAGACATCCAGTATGCCTGCGGCGACGCGCCTCGGCTCTGCACAAAACGCGCTCTTTTTCGGTGCGAAGCAGTTTTGCCAAAGTAAATTCGAGCTGAAATTGGCTGCAAAAACGCCCACATGCTGACGCATGCGGGCGTTTTTTCGGTCGATTTCAGCCGGATAGACACAGGCAAAACCGTGTGTTTTCTTGTGTCAGGCGGCCTTTAGTGAGCGCCGGTTTTTTATGCGATGGGCTGCATGTTTTCATCCAGCAGGGTGGGATAGCCGTTGATGTCGCCCCGCCCACCGGCGATAACGAACAGATCCGTAAAGCCCTCGCCCTCAATGGGGCAGGTGTAGACGATACCGCCGTTGGTAAAGGTGTACCATTTGGCCTCCTTGGGCAGCTTGACCCCGGCGAAGATCAGGATGGCGTTGCCCTCCGGGTCGCTGTAATTATAGCTGGTCATTTGCCCGGCCTCAAAGCCCACCACGCCGCCGCAGCAGCGCCAGCGGCTATGGAACAGGCTGTCCCGCTCGAAAAGCCCTATATAGTACGTCTGGCTGTTGTAGTCATACAGCAGCGAGGCCATATAGCCGCCCCGGACATGACCGGCCTCATAGGAAAAGCTCAGCGCCCTGCCCTGTGTCTCGAAATAGGCTTCCGCATTCTTCGCCAGATGGGGAAATACCAGCGGCGCGGTGGTACACCAGTGCTGTAGGGCGATGCCCAGAAACAGCAGGATCACGCTCGCCAGCACCACCAGACAGCCCTTGAAAAATGAGGTGCTGCCCTGCTTTTTCCACGCCTGCGCCGCCTGCGCCGTGGCCTGCTGCTGGGTGTGGGCGGCGCTGGCGGGCAGCGCTGCCTGCATCAGCTGGTATGTCTCCCGGCAGTCATCGCACTCCTTCAGGTGCTCCTCCACCAGCCGGCGGCTCTCCGCGCTGCACGCGTCGTCGCAGTACAGCGGCAGAAGATCCTGAATGACGCTACAGGTCGTTTTCATCGGCTTGCCTCCTTAGCTCCGTTTTTGCCCGATAGAATATCAGCCGCGCCCAGCTGTCCGACTTGCCGAACAGCTGACCGATCTGGGAAAATGACAGCTCTCCGAACACCCGCAGGGAGAACACCTCCTTGTACGGCTCGTTCAGGTCGTGCAGGAGTCTGTGCAGCTGCCATGCGCTGTCGCTGTCCAGCAGCTCGCCCTCAAAGCCCGGATGGGACGGCTCGTCCTCCGGCGGGGCGGGGCGGCGTTTCTGCTTTCTGACATGGGTGAGATAGGTGTTTTTGGCGATCTGACACAGCCACACATACAGGCGGCACCGACCGTCGAATCGATCCAGATGGGTCATGGCCTTGCAGAACGATTCCTGCGTGACCTCCTCGGCGGTGTGAACATCCCGGCACAGGGACAGGACGTACTGGTACACGCTGTCGAAGTAAGTGGCGTAGATCTCCTCGAAATCCGTCATTTTCTCACCTCCTGCTTATAAGACTCGCCGGCGGGCAAAACGTTTCACGGCGGGGCAAAAAAATTTCCCGGATGTGTACCGGGAAATTTTTATGTACCTTTAGTGCCGCCGGGCGGTGTAGTAGTGGTTGGCGTAGTAGCTCTCCGCCAGCGAAGAGACGGTCACGCACCGGCTGTTGCCGGAGGAGGACGAGGCGTGGATGAACTGGTCGCCGCCGATGTAGATGCCCACATGGGAGGCCACCGCGCCATAGTCCTGGAAGAACACCAGATCGCCGGGCTGCAGCTCGCTGCGGGACACCGAAGCGCCGTAGCTCAGCTGGCTGGTAGCGCCGTGGGGCAGCTTGACGCCCACCTGCGCGAAGATGTACATGGTGAAGCCGGAGCAGTCGAAGCCGCTGTGGGAAGAGCCGCCGTACACGTAGGGAACGCCCAGATACTGCTGCGCCAGCGAGACGATCTCGCTGCCGGAAACGGTGGCGGCGGGGTTGTCCGCCGGTGTCTCGTCGGGCGTCTCGGCCGGCGTTTCCTCCGGCGTCTCCGGGGCGGAGGTGTCCGCCGTGGAGGGGGAGCAGATCAGCACATACTGGGAGGCCACATAGCCGCTGACGCCGTTGTAGCTGACGGCGAACCAGCTGCCCTCGATACCGGTGACGGTGAGCACCGCACCGTGGGACGCGGTGCCCAGCGAGGTGCTGCCGCTTTTAGGAGCGGAACGGATGTTCAGCACGTCCGCCGTGACCTTGCCGGCACCGGACAGGCCGGTGGCGGAGTCATACCGGGTGACGTACTGGGAGGCGATGTAGCCACGGGCGCCGTCGTAGGAAATGCGGTACCAGTCGCCCTCCTGGACGGTCAGCTCCACAAGGGTACCCTTGTCCAGCGTCTTGAGAATGTCATAGCCGGTGCCTGCACCGCTGCGGACGCGGACATCCGTGCCGGACACCACGCCCAGCGCCTGAATGGGGGTGGAGACGGGCGTCTCCTCCTTGACCTCGCTGTCGTCGGCGTCGGGCGCCTCGGCATCGGCTGCCGCGGCCTTGACGGACAGGTCACTGTTGTTCATGGCGGCGTCCTCGGCTGTCTCGGCGTTCTGTGCCGTGGCGGGGACTGCGGCGCCCGCCAACAGGGACAGCCGCGCCGCGTCAGGCGTGACAAGGGGAACCGACAGCGGGGAGGGGACGGAGGCCAGCGTAACGGGGATGGCCTGCGGCGCGCTGACAGCGTGGGCGCTGGCGCCGCCGGAGAGCACCGCGTCGCCGCCTACCACCAGCAGGGAGGCCAGCACCACCGCCAATGCAGAAAAGAGTCGCTTCATGATGGTCTTACAGCTTTCCGGCCAGAGCGCGCTCCAGCCAGATGCAGCCTACGTCCATAGCGGCATAGAGACTGTCCTTCTCGGACTTCTTCACCACGCGATCCCGGGACTTCAGGTCGGGGTCGGTGAGCTGGAGCTGGACGGAGACGCGCTTGGCCACGTCCATGTCCTGCTCCTTCACGGTGTCGAGGATCTGCAGGAGAACGATGTATTTGTCCGCCATGCTGCCGTAGTAGATGAAATTGTCCACCCGGCGCAGGGGGTGGTTCTTATAGACAAGGCCTTCGGCCTTTTTGGTATCAGCCATGATAAACCTCCTGATTGTTTTGTAACCAAATTGTAACACATTTCACAGGAACTGTCAACGCGGGAGAACAAGGGAATATTTGCCGGTTCCGCCGCAGTCCGCTATTTTTCGCGGATGGTGATGATATTTTCCAGCAGGTCGATCTTTTCGATAGCGCCGGGAACCACGGTGGGGATGCCCATGATATCAGTGAACACCAGCTGGCCGTCCTTCTCGGTTACGGAGGCCACATTTTTGCAGATCGTCCGACCCTGCCGGGTCATAACGGTAGACAGGCACATGTTATTCCTCTCCCTTCAGAATGCGCAGAGCCTCCGCCAGCTTTTCACTGCTGACGGTGAGATCCACCACGGCCTCGTGGAGCAGCTGGGCAGCTTCGCCGTCCACGCTGTGCGCCAGCTCATGCAGCTCCTGTGCGTGCTGGCGGTTGTGGTCGGCCATATAGCCCAGCAGCGCCAGCGTCTCCTCGGGGGAGTGGCGGTCGTGGGCGTGCTCGTGATCGTGATGGTGCAGACGTTTCATGGTGGTACCTCCCGGATTTTTGAAAATATTGTACCACGGCGGCAGGGGAAAGTCAATTTTACCGGGAAAATCGTCAAAAAATCGACGATAACGGACAAATGAGGGTAAAGTGTCCAAAATCTGTGCAAACGGCACAATTTTATTGACAAATTTTCTGCAATTATGTATAATTTTACTGGATATAACTGCGCGGACCGCGCAGCAAGGAGGACGAGAGATGAGGGACCTGAAACACCTGATTTACTTCGAGAACCTGCTTCAGGAGGCCAACAACGATCTGGTCAAGCAGGCGAAAAGTGACGGAAAGCTGGCGTTGGGCTATACCTGCTACTTTATGCCGGAGGTGCTGCTGGATCCGTCCCTGCTGGAGTTCGACGATTCCATGAGCTGGTAAGAGGAGGAGCGGAAAATGAAAACTGTATTCAAAATCCTGAAAAAGATCGTGCTGATCGGACTGGGCGTGTACGCCGCGCTGTTCGCCGTGTTTTTCTTCGATCTGGACGGCAAGGCGCTGTTCTACGGCGTGGAGCCGTTCCTGTGCCGGCACTATGACCGCATGGAGCGCCGCGACCCGCTGAAGCAGAAATACGACATGAACAAACCCACCTACGAGTACAACAAGTGAGGAAAGACCCTTGAACGAGCATACCCATACCCATGTGGACGAGAACGGAAACGTCCACACCCATACCCACCACCACTCCCACGAGCAGACAAAGGCCGTGCTGAACCGGCTGAGCCGGGCGCAGGGGCATCTGGACGCCGTGCGGAAGATGGTGGAGCGGGGCGAGGACTGCTCCCAGGTGCTGGTGCAGCTCAGCGCGGTGATCTCCGCGCTGAACGGCACGGGGCGCGCCATCCTGAAGGATCACATCAGCCACTGCATCGTGGATGCAGTGGAGGCGGGAGATCAGGAGGCCATACAGTCCCTGAACGACGCCATCGACCGCTTCATGCGGTGAGTCTCAGGCACCGGCGGCAGACTGCCCGAATTGGCGGGGCGGCGCGTTGACAGCGGCGCCCGGCGGGACTATAATAGAGCAAACGGCAAAATGACCGTTGATGCCGGGCGGGAGAAACCTCCGGCGGCGGTCATCGACTGGCATACAGCAAAGGAGGGCTGAGCGTGAAGAAGTTTTTACATCAGGCGGGCGGCATCGCCCGGAAGGTGACGGCGGCGGCCGTCAAGCTGGCCAAAAAGCTGGCACACATGGCGGCGGAGGCTGCGGTATCCGCGGTGGCCGCGGTGGGCAAGGCGGCGACGAAGCTGCTGGGCAAGGCGGCCTGCGGCGTGGGCAAAAGGGTGCAGAAGATCATTCCGCCCTTCTGCAAGGTCATGATGATCGTGTCCGGTGCGGTGGCGGTGCTGTCCTGCGTGGGCTGGCTCATCAGCCGGAAGAAGTTCGCGTAAGGCGAAAACGTATACCACAGGGAGATGCGCCCCGGCGCATCTCCCTTCAAACAAAGGAGATCTGAGCAAACATGATGAAAAAAGAATTCAAGGCGGAGAGCAAGCGGCTGCTGGATCTGATGATCAACTCCATCTACACCCACAAGGAGATCTTCCTGCGGGAGATCATCTCCAACGCCTCGGACGCCATTGACAAGCTGTGCTACCTGAGCCTCACCGACGACAAGGTGGGTATCAAGCGGGACGAGTTCGAGATCAAGCTGATCCTGGATAAGGAGAACCGGCTGCTGACTGTCAGCGACAACGGCATCGGCATGAGCCAGGAGGAGCTGGAGAACAATCTGGGCGTGATCGCCTCCTCCGGCAGCCTGAAGTTCCGCCAGCAGGTGGAGGGCGACGAGAGCGCGGACACCGACATCATCGGGCAGTTCGGCGTGGGCTTTTACTCCGCCTTCATGGTGGCCGACGAGATCACCGTCATCACCCGGAAATACGGTGAGGAGCAGGGCTGGAAGTGGCAGTCCTCCGGCGTGGAGGGCTACACCGTGGAGCCGTGCGATAAGGAGACGGTGGGCACCGACGTCATCATGCACATCAAGCCCGACACCGAGGAGGAAAAGGACGAGTACAGCCAGTACCTGCGGGAGTATCCCCTGTACAAGCTGGTGAAGAAGTATTCCGACTACATCCGGTTCCCCATCCGTATGCGGATGCCCCATCCCAAGCTGAAGGAGGGCTGCCCGGAGGACAAGCCGGAGTACGAGGAAGTATTCGAGTGGGAGACGCTGAACAGCATGGTGCCCCTGTGGCAGCGGAAGAAGACCGACGTGACGCAGGAGGAGTACAACGAGTTCTATCAGCAGCGCTTCGCGGACACCGAGCCGCCGCTGAGCGTCATCACCGTGTCCGCCGAGGGCGCGGTGACGTACAAGGCGCTGCTGTTCATCCCGGAGAAGGCGCCGCTGCGCTACTACTCCGAGGAGTTCGAGGGCGGGCTGCAGCTGTATTCCGCCGGCGTGATGATCATGGACAAGTGCAAGGAGCTGCTGCCGGAGTGCTTCAGCTTCGTCCGGGGTGTGGTGGAATCCCCCGATCTGAACCTGAACATCTCCCGCGAGCTTTTGCAGCATGACCGGCAGCTGAAGCTCATTGGCGCCAATCTGGAAAAGAAGGTCAAGGGCGAGCTGGAACGCCTGCTGCGGGATGACAGGGAGAAATACGAGTCCTTCTGGCAGTCCTTCGGGCGGCAGATCAAGCTCAGCGCCATGGACAACTACGGCGAGAAGAAGGAGCTTCTGCAGGATCTGATGCTGTTCTACTCCTCCACAGAGAAGAAGCTGGTGACGCTGAAGGAGTACGTGGAGCGCATGAAGGAGGGGCAGAAGTACATCTACTTCGCCTCCGGCGATACGGTGGACGGCGTGGATCACATCCCCCAGACCGAGCTTCTGAAGGAGCGGGGCATGGAGATCCTGTACTTCACCGACAAGGCGGACGAGTTCCTGCCCGACGTGCTGCAGAAGTATCAGGACAAGCCCTTCCGCTCCGCCACCGACGGCGATCTGGAGCTGCCCGGCGAGGATGAGAAGAAGGAAAAGGACGAGCAGCAGTACAAGGAGGCGTTCGCCTTCCTCAAGGAGACGCTGGCGGGGAAGGTGGACGAGGTGAAGGCCTCCGCCCGGCTCAAGACCCACCCGGTGTGTCTCAGCAGCGGCGAGGGCGTGACCTTCGAGATGGAGAAGTATTTCAAGGCGGCGCAGCCGGAGCTGGGGCTGAAGGCCAAGCGCATTCTGGAGATCAACGTGGATCATCCGGCGTTCCTGACCTTCGAAGCGGCGCGGCTCACCGACCCGGAGCGGGCGAAGAAGTACGCGGAGATCTTTTACAACCAGGCGCAGCTCATCGCCGGCCTGCCCATCGACGATCCCACGGCGTACACCGACTTGCTGTGCTCCCTGTGGCAGTAACAAAAAGCACCGCCTTAGGCCAAATGACCTAAGGCGGTGCTTTTTTGCGCTTATTTTCCGCTGGCACCGTAGTTGGACAGTACGCGCGCGGAGGGGTCGTTTACGTCGCAGCCCTTCCAGGCCTTGTTGGGCATCCAGAAGTCCACGACCATGTCGCTCTGGCCGGGATAGTACTTTTCGAAGATCTCCCGGTACAGCAGGGACTCCTTGGTGAACGGCTGGGCGTGGGTGTAGGCAAGCCGCTTGCGCTCGTACTCCTCGTCTGTGTACAGACTCTGGGCGTACTCCTTCAGATAGTCCACCATGGAGTGTCCCACGGCGTCGGAGAAGGCGGCCTTTTCCCGGTAGAGGATGTCATGCGGCAGGTAGTCGCCCTCGAAGGCGTGGCGCAGCAGGTACTTGCCTATGCCGTATTTGTTCAGCTTCTTCTCCGGATCGATGCTCATGACGTACTCCACAAAGTCCAGGTCGCCGAAGGGCACCCGCGCCTCCAGAGAGTTCACCGAAATGCAGCGGTCGGCGCGCAGCACATCGTACATGTGCAGCTCCCGGATGCGCTTAACGGCTTCCTTCTGGAATTCCTCCGCGGAGGGGGCGAAGTCGGTGTATTTGTAGCCGAACAGCTCATCGCTGATCTCGCCGGTCAGCAGGACGCGGATGTCGGTCTGCTGGTGGATGACCTTGCAGACCAGATACATGCCCATGCTGGCGCGGATGGTGGTGATGTCATAGGTGCCCAGCAGCTCGATCACCGTCTCCAGCGAGGAGCGCACCTCATCCGGCGTCATATACACCTCGGTGTGGTCGCTGCCGATATAGTCGGCCACCTCCCGGGCGTATTTCAGGTCGATGGCGTCCTCGCTCATGCCGATGGCGAAGGTGCGGATGGGCTTGTCGGAGCAGCGCTGCGCCACAGCGCACACCAGAGAGGAATCCAGTCCGCCGCTGAGGAGGAAGCCCACCTTGGCATCGGATACCAGACGCTTTCTGATGCCCGCGATCAGCTTTTCCCGGATGTTGGCGCAGACCGTCTCCATGTCATCGTGACAGACCTCCTTCACGGTGGTGATGTCCCGATAACAGACGAACTTTCCGTCTGCGTAGTAGTGTCCGGGAGGGAACGGCATGATTTTGCCGCAGATGCCCACAAGGTTTTTCGGCTCACTGGCGAAAACGATGGCGCCGGCATCGTCGTAGCCGTAGTAGAGCGGACGGATGCCGATGGGGTCGCGGGCGGCGATAAAGGACTGCTTCTGCGCATCGTACAGGATCAGGGCGAACTCGGCGTCCAGCATGCGGAACATGTCGGTGCCGTGCTCTCGGTAGAGGGGAAGCAGAACCTCACAGTCGGATTCGCTGCGGAAGGAATAGCCCTTTGCCAGAAGCTCCCGCTTCAGCGCCTCAAAACCGTAGATCTCGCCGTTGCAGACCACATAGCTGCCGTCCAGTGCAAAGGGCTGCATGCCGGACGCCTCCAGACCCATGATGGACAGCCGGTGGAAGCCCAGCAGCCCGTGACCGGTGTCAACGATCCGGCTGTCGTCGGGGCCGCGGGACAGCGTCTTGTCAAAGCCCGCCTTAAAAAGAGAAAAATCGGCATCGCCTGAACAGTAACCCATAATAGAACACATGATAAAAACCTCCGTAAAAGTTATCAGCATCCTACAGGGCAAGTGCTGTTCTCGCGGTGCCACCTGTATTTGTTCTCATTTCCAAGCTTCCGATAAAGCTCTGCCGCATAACGGGCGGCGTTCCGGCGCACCTACTGGGATCGCTCCTTTCGGATCGCAGCTCGAAAAGTGTTATTCACGCAGGCTCTGCCGTGCGGTTCCCAGCCTCCCGCACTCTCTGGGGGTGAGCCCCTGTGCTACTTCTCTTTTCTCAAACGCTTTTATACCGTATTGACTTTGCGTATGTCTCCTGAAGAAAAACGAAAAAGAGGCAATAACGCCGCAAAGGACTAAACCTTTGAGACGCCATTGCCTCTTGATGGTGGAAAATATACACCCGGAAAAGCCAAAAGTCAACGGTAAAAAAGCCGGAAAAGGGAACTTTTACAGATCGGCGCAGCGCGGCGCGGCAAAAGCCGCTCTTTTTCGGCAAAATGACCGGTGTGCGCCGGTGAACGGAGGGAACCGAAGGTCACTCCGTGGAGTGGTGCTCCTTGCCGAAGTGCAGCTCGCGCATGCCCTCCACCTCGTCACAGATGGCCTTCAGGTTGCAGGAGCCGCAGTCGGTGGGCATGCCCTCCAGAATTTTCGTCAGGCTCATGGTGATGTCCTTGACGGTTTTGGCGCTTTTTGCCAGCCCGTCGTAATTCGCGTCGGGCGCGGTGATGAACAGCAGCTTCACCGCCAGAATGTGGGGGTTGCGCTTGTACTGGCGGATGAAGTCAGCGCCGATGCGCCGGAAGCTCATGCCGCTTTTCAGCGCGTCGCGGCTGATGCGAACCTGCTCCCGACTGGATTCGGAGCTGGTGCGGATCATGTAGCCCCTGGGGAACACATGGTACTTGACGAAATCCATGTCCTGAATGGCGCGGAACGCCTGCTCGGTGTCCTCCTCGTCGTCGGACTCGATGTCGCCCACCCGCAGGAGGGCGATGCGGGCGTAGCTGCTGTCACCCTTCAGCTGGCTCAGGTCGGAGCCGTAGACCAGTATCTCGTCCTGGGGCACCAGCTCCGGGGAGGTGGTGACACAGGTGAAATTCACGGCGCTCTTGCCGCTGCCGCCCAGCTCGAAGGCGGCGTCCCGCAGCATGACCAGCTCGAAAGCGCCGGTGTCCTCCCAGGCGTCGGCTGGGTCGTAGGGGTATTTCTGGGGTGTGGAGGAGCCGACCAGCTCCTCCACACCGCGGATGATGGGATTATAGAGTTCCATTAGAATTTGATGTCCACTTTCTTGCGGTCAAAGATCCTGTTGACCTGCACGTATGCCCAACCCAGCAGCTTCTGATCCAGATTCCAGAAGTACACGACGAACAGCGCGCCCACCGCCACCGCCAGAATACGGATGAGCTTGAAGATGAATTTGAAAACCTTGCACATAACGTAGCCTCCTTATGTGGTGGAAGTTCAGGCGCGAGCCATGCCCTTCTGCCGCGCGTACTCGGCGGCGCCCAGCGCGCCCATCAGCTGAGGATCGGTCTTCAGGTCGATGACCTTCAGTTTCAGAACGTGCTCGATGGCCTGCTTCAGACCGGCGTTCTTGGCACAGCCGCCGGTGAGGGTAATGGCGTCGGTGGCGCCGGCCTTCTTGCTCATGACGAAGCAGCGCTTGGCCACGGCCATCTGGATGCCGGCGGCGATCTCGTCCATGGGCTTGCCCTCGCCCACCAGCGTGATGACCTCGGACTCGGCGAACACGGTGCACTGGGCGGTGATGGGGATGACGTTCTTGGCCGTCAGGGACAGGTTGGAGAATTCGGGCAGACTCATCTCGAAGGAGCGCGCCATGGCCTCGTAGAAACGGCCGGTGCCGGCGGCGCACTTGTCGTTCATGGCAAAGTTCTTCACGGTGCCGTCGGTGTCGATGGAGATGCCCTTCACGTCCTGACCGCCGATGTCGATGATGGCCTTGACGGTGGGATCGGTGACATGCACGCCCATGGCGTGACAGGAGATCTCGGAGATGTTCTCATCGGCGAAGGGAACCTTGTTGCGGCCATAGCCGGTGCCGATCAGATAGCCCAGCTCCTCGGAGGACTTCAGCCCCACCTTGTTCAGAACCTCCTCCATAGCCAACTTTGCGGAGACTTCGGAATTGATCTTGCTGCGGATGGTGGTGTCGGCGCAGATCTTGCCGTTCTCATCCAGAATGACTGCCTTGGTATAAGTGGAACCCACATCACAGCCGCCGTAGTATTTCATAGTCGTAAACTCCTTTATATATGTAGTAGTTGAGAATATTACATGCAGTTTTCGTCGTCGAAATCGCAGAGGGAGGGGTCGATCGGCTCGGCGCGCATGACCGTGCGCATGTACTCGTTGACCTTGTCGCGCATGGTCTTGCGGGAGACGGTGCGGGGATCCATCA
>OCHK01001933.1_pt1 | contig 14836 bp, 11 predicted proteins | sample 1538551 | NCBI WGS metagenome assembly OCHK01 (sample SAMN04571707, study PRJEB22368) | human gut metagenome | biome: human gut; material: stool | host: Homo sapiens | place: Luxembourg | collected 2012-08-31
TGGGTGGGCCTGATGAACACCTGCAAGGCACAGGCCGAGGAGATTCTGATGGCGGAGCTTATCAACAGCTGACCTTAAACCTGTTCCTCTCCGAAGCGGAACAAATCCAAAGAATAGATGAAGCAGAGAATGTGCAAACATCCTCTGCTTTTTCTTTTGCCCAGGAACAGCCGCAGCCGCAAGCTGCCGACCAGGAGGCAGAGGCGGCAAAGCCTACTCTCCGGGAGCTGCATGAAAAATATAAGCCCATCGTGCTGGAAGCTGTTTCCCAAGACATCCGATACCGGAACGCCTGCGGTCATAGTGATTATGAAAACGCTATGATCGAGTGTAATGCGGCTGTGCGCCGCGCCATTCTCGACTCTCACGATATAGAGCTGATCCGCCTGTTCTCTGATGTGCCGGAGTTTCGCCAGCGGCTGCACCGGGAAGTGGCAGACGAAACCTATCCCAAGCTCCATGAACTGCTGCGCCCACTTTCGGACAATGACATTGACCGTGCTATCCAAGCCTGGAATGGCAAGATCGAAAGCAAACACGCCGTTGTCCGCTACATGAAAGATCATGCGCGAGAAAAAGATACCGCCGCATGGCTGGCCCATGAGTTTGACGGAGGCGAAGGCAAAACCCCGCTTGCGATCCGCCCGGAAAGCCCCAACGGAATGGCTCTGCCCTGGCCCAAAGTACAGCGCCGGATTGCCCAGCTCATCAAAGAGGAACGTTTCTACACCCAAGTTGAAAAGGACAATCTGGATGATGTGGACCCCATCGCTATCCGGGAGACCCTGGCTCAGCGAGGGATTGTAGACGGCCAAGTTGTGGACCCGGAAAAGCTGGACAGAGATCCCTTTGTGCAGCGGGTTATGGCCGATGCCCGGAGAATTGCTGCGGAGGAAACATCGGAACAGCCTACACCGCCAGATTTGTCTGGTCAGCCCATCACCCGCGCGGGGGACACCATCACCATTGGAAACGGTGACACGGTCCATGAGATCGACATCACTGTGTCCGATGAGGAATACGAAGCCATTCGGCAGACCATCCCGGATGAAAAAGCCGATGACCCTTCTGCGCCGATCTACCATGTGGGCGACACAGTATATCTGGAAAATCAGGAGTATCGCATCACGGAGCTGCGGGAGGATGCCCGCAATGAGGCGACAACCGATCCCCAACCGCTAAATCCCGAAACGGTGGATCAGGAGCACACTGAACCGTCTGCTGAAACTCTGCGTTCTGGTTCCGAGCAAACCGGTGGGCCAGAAACGCCCCCTCAACCTGCGCCTGGGAATTTCCGCATCATGGATGATAACCTGGGCACAGGTGGGCCGAAGGAGAAGTTCTGGCGCAACATCAAGGCCATTGCTACGCTGAAACAGATTGAGCAGGAAAACCGTCACGCTACCCTGGAGGAGCAGCATCTGCTTTCGCAGTATGTGGGTTGGGGTGGAATTCCCGACGTCTTTGACCCGCAGAAGCCTGCGTGGACTGCGGAGTATTCGGAGCTGAAGGAGTTGCTGACCCCGGAGGAATACGCCGCTGCCAGAGGGTCCACCCTCAACGCCCACTACACCAGCCCCACGGTGATTCGGGCCATTTACGAGGCCGTGGGGCACATGGGGTTCAAGACCGGAAACATTCTGGAGCCGTCCTGTGGTGTGGGCAATTTCTTCGGGATGCTGCCGGAGAGCATGGCCGGAAGCAAGCTGTACGGTGTGGAGCTGGATTCCATCAGCGGGCGGATTGCTCGACAGCTTTATCCCAAAGCCGACATCACCGTGGCGGGGTTCGAGACCACCGACAGGCGGGACTTCTATGACCTTGCCATCGGCAATGTGCCTTTCGGTCAGTATCAGGTCAACGACAAAGCCTACAACAAGCTGGGCTTCAACATCCACAACTACTTTTTTGCCAAGGCGCTGGATCAGGTGCGGCCCGGCGGCATAGTGGCCTTTGTGACTTCCCGCTACACGATGGACGCCAAGGATTCCACCGTGCGCCGGTATCTGGCCCAGCGCGCCGAGCTGCTGGGAGCTATCCGTCTGCCCAACACTGCGTTCAAGGCCAATGCTGGGACCGAAGTGGTCTCGGATATTATCTTCCTCCAAAGGAGAGGGCGTCCGCTGGACATTGTGCAGGAATGGACGCAGACCGGACAGACCGAGGACGGCTTTGCCATCAACCGCTATTTCCTGGACCACCCGGAGATGGTGCTGGGCCGACAGGAACCGGAAAGCACCGCTCACGGCATGGACTACACCGTGAACCCCATCGAGGGCCTGGAGCTGGCCGATCAGCTGCACGATGCCGTGAAGTATATTCGCGGCACCTACCAAGAGGCCGAGCTGCCGGAACTGGGCGAGGACGAAGCCATCGACACTTCTATTCCCGCTGACCCCAATGTAAAAAACTACTCCTACACCGTTGTGGACGGTGATGTGTATTACCGTGAAAACAGCCGTATGGTGCGGCCTAACCTGAACGCCACCGCTGAGGCCCGCGTGAAAGGGTTGGTGGGTCTGCGGGAATGTGTCCAGCAGCTCATTGATCTGCAAATGGACGCCGCCACGCCGGACAGCGACATCCGGGAGAAGCAGGCAGAGTTGAACCGACTCTATGATGATTTCTCCGCCAAGTACGGCCTTATCAATGACCGGGCAAACAGATTGGCCTTTGCCGATGATTCCAGTTACTATCTGCTCTGTGCTTTGGAGATCGTAGACGAGGACGGCAAACTGGAGCGCAAGGCGGATATGTTTACCCAGCGTACCATCAAGCCCCATGAGGCGGTTACTACCGTTGACACCGCCAGCGAAGCTCTGGCTGTATCCATCGCAGAAAAAGCCCGTGTGGACATGGAGTACATGGAACAGCTTACCGGCAAGACCGGTGACGAGCTGGTTTCCGAACTGCAAGGTGTGATATTCCGTGTGCCGGGACAGGTGGAGAAAGACGGCACTCCCCATTATGTGACCGCCGATGAATACCTATCCGGCAATGTCCGCAGGAAATTACGGCAGGCACAGCGGGCTGCACAGCAGGACCCGGCCTTTGTCATCAACGTAGAGGCCCTGACCGCTGCCCAGCCCAAAGACCTGGACGCCTCGGAGATTGAAGTCCGCCTGGGGGCCACCTGGATTGACAAGAAGTACATTCAGCAGTTCATGTATGAAACTTTCAACACACCGTACTACCTTCAGCGTGCCATTCAGGTCAACTACGCTGCCTATACCGCCGAGTGGCAGGTCACGGGCAAAAGCTCTGTATCCGAAAACGATGTGGCGGCCTATACCACATACGGCACCAGCCGTGCCAACGCCTACAAGATTCTGGAGGATAGTTTGAACCTGCGGGATGTCCGTATTTATGACACCGTGGAGGATGCGGACGGAAAAGAACGCCGAGTCCTCAACGCCAGGGAGACCACTCTGGCGGCCCAAAAGCAACAGGCCATCCGGGATGCTTTCAAGGACTGGATTTGGAGGAACCCGGAACGTCGCCGGGCTTTGGTTCATCAATACAACGAGGAAATGAACTCCACCCGGCCCCGTGAATACGATGGGTCCCACATCACCTTTGGAGGCATGAACCCTTCTATCACCCTCCGAGACCATCAGCTGGGGGCCATCGCACATATCCTCTATGGCGGCAATACGTTATTGGCACACGAAGTGGGCGCGGGCAAAACTTTTGAGATGGTTGCCGCTGCGATGGAGGCCAAGCGCCTGGGGCTGTGCCAGAAGTCCCTGTTCGTTGTTCCCAATCATTTGACTGAGCAGTGGGCGTCGGAGTTTCTGAGGCTCTATCCCTCTGCAAAAATCCTGGTGACGACCAAGAAAGACTTTGAGACCCACAACCGGAAGAAGTTCTGCGCCAAGATCGCCACCGGCGACTACGATGCCGTCATCATTGGCCACTCGCAGTTTGAAAAAATCCCCATCAGCCATGAGCGCCAGGAGCGGCTCCTTCAGGAGCAGATCGACGAGATCACTGAAGGCATTTCCGAGGTGAAGTACAGCGGCGGTGAGCGTTTCACGGTCAAACAGTTGGAACGCACAAAGAAATCTCTGGAGGCACGGCTGGAAAAGCTCCAGGCCGAGGGCCGCAAGGATGATGTGGTGACTTTCGAGCAGCTGGGCGTGGACCGGCTGTTTGTGGATGAGGCACACAACTACAAGAACCTGTTCTTATACACCAAAATGCGGAACGTGGCTGGCCTCTCCACCAGCGACGCCCAAAAGTCCAGTGATATGTTCGCCAAGTGTCGCTACATGGATGAGATCACCGGCAGCCGTGGTGTTATTTTCGCCACCGGCACCCCGGTCAGCAATTCCATGACCGAGCTTTACACCATGCAACGGTATCTCCAGTATGACCGCTTGCAGGAACTGAACATGACCCATTTTGATTGCTGGGCATCGCGCTTTGGTGAGACTGTGACGGCGCTGGAGCTGGCCCCGGAGGGCACCGGCTACCGGGCGCGCACTCGCTTCTCCAAGTTTTTCAATCTCCCGGAGCTGATGAACCTTTTCAAAGAGGTGGCGGACATCAAAACCGCCGATCAGCTCCACCTGCCCACACCGGAGGTGGAATACCACAACGTCGTGGCCCAGCCCACCGAGCAGCAACAGGAAATGGTGAAGGCTCTCTCTGAGCGTGCCTCCCTGGTACACAGCGGCACGGTGGACCCCTCCCAGGACAATATGCTCAAGATCACATCAGATGGCCGCAAGCTGGGCCTGGACCAGCGCATTATCAATCAGGCGCTGCCGGACGAACCCGGCACAAAGGTCAACCAGTGTGTCGCAAACATCATGCAGATTTGGCGGGACGGCGAGGCCGATAAGCTGACCCAGCTGGTGTTCTGCGATATTTCTACGCCTCAAGCAGCCCCTTCCAAAAAGGCGGCCAAGGCACTGGACAATCCCACGCTTCACGCTCTTGAGCAGTCTGTGCCGCTGGCCAAGCAGGAGCCGGTCTTTACCGTCTATGAGGACATCCGGCAAAAGCTCATCGCTCAAGGGATGCCCGCCGATCAGATTGCCTTCATTCATGACGCCAACACCGAGGTGCGGAAAAAAGAACTGTTTGCGAAGGTCCGTACCGGCCAGGTGCGTGTCTTGCTGGGCAGCACCGCAAAAATGGGCGCTGGCACCAATGTGCAGGACCGGCTTGTGGCGCTTCACGACCTGGACTGCCCGTGGCGGCCGGGAGACCTTGCCCAGCGCAAGGGCCGTATCGAGCGCCAAGGCAATAGCAACCCACTGGTCCATGTGTACCGCTATGTCACCGAGGGAACTTTCGATGCCTACCTGTGGCAGACGGTGGAGAACAAACAGAAGTTCATTTCGCAAATCATGACCAGCAAAAGTCCGGTGCGTTCCTGCGACGATGTGGACGAAACGGCACTGTCCTTTGCCGAGATCAAGGCCTTGTGCGCCGGAGACCCCCGTATCAAGGAGCGCATGGACCTGGATGTGGAAGTTTCCAAGCTGAAACTGATGAAGGCTGACCATCAAAGCAAGCAGTACCGCCTGGAGGATCAACTGCTGAAATACTTCCCGGAGGAAATCGAAAAGCACAAAGGATTCATCCAGGGCTTTGAAGCAGACCTAGAAACCCTGGCGACTCATCCTCACCCGGAGGATGGCTTTGCGGGCATGGAAGTCCGGGGGGATACCCTGACGGACAAAGAGAATGCCGGTGCAGCTCTGTTGGATGCCTGTAAGGAGATCAAAAACTCCGAGCCGGTGCAGATCGGTAGCTACCGGGGCTTTGCCATGTCGGTGTTTTTTGACGCATGGCGGCAGGAATATACGCTCCTGCTGAAAGGCAAAATGACCCACCGGGCAAGTCTCGGAACAGATCCCCGTGGCAACCTGACCCGTATCGACAACGCTCTCACGCAAATGCCCCAACGTCTGGAGGCAACGAAGGCCCAGCTGGACGATCTGTACCAGCAGCAGGCTGCCGCCAAAGTGGAAGTGGGCAAACCGTTCCCCTATGAGGATGATCTGCGGGTAAAGTCCGCCCGTCTGGTTGAGTTGGACACGCTTCTGAACCTGGACGGCAGAGGCCGGTCTCAGCCGGAGTCTGTGATCGCCAAGAGCGCCCGGTCCTCGGTGCTGGATAGCTTGAAACGTCCAGTGCCGCCTCGCAACCCCGACAAGAAACCGAAACAGCATGAGGAGGTGCGATAAAAACATGAAAACAAACGATATGAATACTGCCATTTACCCTCACTCCGCTGCCTACGCGAAAGAGCATGGGGAGCTTGAGCAGTACCGGGCCTCCAACCGGGCCAATCTCCAATGCAAGGAGGCTATTGAAGCGGCGGTGCGGGAGCACTTCGACGGGATGTATCTCAGCCGTGATGCTGCCAAGGATGTGATTGAGACCTACGGTATTGACCGGGTGATGTTTGTTCTGGCCAATACCGTCCAGCTCCAGGACTGGGATGGTCGTTACTCGCCTCGCAACAAGGCGTGGGCAAAGACCATTCCCAACGACAACTCCGATACTGTCCGCTACGGCTATGCCGTAAACAGCCATCCCGCCGTGCTGGATGGGTTTATAGATCTGGTCCGTATGGAACAGATGCGCCAGCCCTTGACGGCAGCGGACATCCAGGCAGAGGCAGAACGGATTCTGCGGGAGCTGCGCGCACCGGATGTGCCGAACAGCCCTCACGGGACACATTACATGGCCCGCATTTCCCCGGAGTTTCTGAATCGTGCCGGGAGCAAAGACCATGACCGGTTGATGAATCTCCTGCCGTTCCGCAGCTTGGCTTTTACCGGCATGAAAGGGTTGCCGGGAACCTATGCCACCATCCTGGCCAGTGAAGATCGAACCAAAGAGCTGCGTAACCCCCGTGCCTCGGTTCGGGAACATTTGAAGCAGGAACCGAAACAGACTGCTGCCAAAGCTCTGACCCATAAGAAGAAGGAGCCGGAACGGTGAGCGCCCCGAAGCGCAAACGGGAAGTCCAGGTGAATTTCCGGGTCTCCCCGGAGGAACTGGCGCTGATCGAGCAGAAAATGTCCCAAATTGGGACGAGAAACCGGGAAGCCTATCTGCGGAAGATGGCCCTGGACGGTTATGTGGTGCAGCTGGACTTGCCGGAGCTGAAGGAACTTGTGTCCCTGCTGCGCCGGAGCAGCAACAATCTGAATCAGCTCACCCGCCGCGTGCATGAAACTGGGCGTGTCTACGATGCTGACCTGGAGGATATAGCCCAGCGGCAGGAACAGTTATGGGAGGGTGTGAGGGAAATCCTGACCCAGCTCTCCAATCTTTCGTGACAGGGATAAATACCCCAACTGCGGAGGGAGGAATGGCGTTCTTTTCGCCGCGCCTCCCTCCGCTTTTTCTTTTTGTCCGCATCCTTGATGTTAGGCAGAAAATAATTCATAATGGATTTAGAATACAACTGGAGGTGACGTTTTGTGGGTTTGCTAGTTGGTTTTATGAAACTGATTTTGAAGATCGTAGTGGCACCGGTGGTGCTGCTTCTCACCGTAACTATTTGGATTTGTGTGGGGCTGGTCTATGTATCCGGCTTGGTGTTGGGGCTTCTCAGCATGGTGATCGCCCTGTTGGGCGTGGCGGTTCTGGTGACATACTCCCCGCAAAACGGCCTCATTCTGCTGGTGATTGCGTTCCTCATCAGCCCGTTTGGACTGCCGCAGCTGGCATTCTGGCTGCTGGGTAAGGTGCAGAATTTGAAGTTTGCCATACAGGATTTGGTCTACGGATAAAAACAGCGTCCTCCCCACGACGGAGAGGACGCTATTCCTTAAAGTGGCAGGTTAATTATAACAGTTATTTGCGATTTTATTATTCGGCAGAATCAGGCTCACAAGCATCTTCGATATATTCAATCAAATCTCCGGGCTGGCATTTCATGATGCTGCAAATTTTCCCAAGCGTATCAGTGGTAACGGGCTTATCGTGCCGTATTCTCTGCAAGGTTTGCGCATCGATTCCTTCATTGGCCAAGCGGTAGAATGAGATGTGATTGCTTTCCATGAGCTGCCGCATCGGACGAAAAGAGATCGGCACTGCATCACCCCATTTTTGAATATTATATGGGGCTTGCCGCTTTCCATTATAGTGATTATAATCACTATAATGGAGTGATGAAAATGACAGCAACTTTTTGTGGACACGCGCAGATTTCTCAGTCAGCAGATGTAGAAAAATGGCTGTATGCCGTGACCCTGCATCTAATTGAGCAAGGCGTAAACATATTTTATCTTGGTGGATACGGAGCCTTTGACAGTTTGGCTGCGGCAGTTCTACGAAAACAGAAAACACAGCACCCAGAGATCGAGCTGATTCTTGTCCTTGCATATTTCGACACGAAACGGGATACTTCTGGCTATGACAGTACGGTATATCCGCCTCTGGAAACTGTGCCACGCCGCTTTGCGATTTCTCACAGAAACCGCTGGATGGTAGAAACCAGTGATGTCGTGGTGGCCTATGTTCTCCATGATTGGGGCGGAGCCGCCGCAACGCTGCGGTGCGCCAGAAAGAAGAAAAAACAGATTATTTCATATTTTGATGAAGTGGACAGCTGAGGCTGCCCACTTTTTTTGAAGGGAGGGAAAACTCATGGCAACCACACGAATCATGCCGCTGCACGTCGGCAAGGGCCGGACCGAAAGCCGTGCTATCAGCGATATTATCGACTATGTGGCAAATCCGCAAAAGACAGACCACGGCAGGCTTATCACCGGCTATGAGTGCGACAGCCGTGTGGCCGACGCCGAGTTCATGCTGGCCAAGCGCCAGTATATCGCCGCTACTGGACGGGTCCGTGGAGCGGACGATGTGATCGCCTACCATGTTCGCCAGTCCTTCTGCCCTGGAGAGATCACCCCGGAGGAAGCCAACCGGCTGGGCGTAGAATTTGCCAAGCGATTTACCAAGGAAAAACACGCCTTTATCGTCTGCACCCACATTGACAAGGCCCATGTCCATAATCATATCATTTGGAGTTCGGTCAACCTGGACTGTGACCGAAAGTTTCGCAACTTTTGGGGCAGCACGAAAGCTGTCCGGCGTTTGAGCGACACCATTTGCATTGAGAACGGGCTATCTATTGTAGAGAATCCCAAACCCCACGGAAAGAGCTACAACAAGTGGTTGGGCGACCAGGCCAAGCCCTCCCATCGGGAATTGCTGCGTGTTGCCATTGACAACGCCCTGGAACAAAAGCCTGCCGACCTGGACGAGTTGCTGAAGCTGCTCCGAAAATCTGGCTGTGAAGTATCCAAGCGCGGGAAATCCTACCGTTTGAAGCTCCCAAGCTGGAGCAAAGTATCCCGCCTGGACAGTCTGGGTGATGGCTACACCCTGGAAGACCTGTTGGCCGTCCTCGCCGGTCAAAAGGTGCATACGCCCCGTCAGAAGCCGGTCAAGCGGGCAGATTTGCCGAAGGTCAATCTGCTAGTTGACATCCAGGCAAAGCTCCAGGCCGGAAAAGGTGTCGGATATGCGAGATGGGCCAAGGTCTTTAACCTGAAACAGATGGCGCAGACCGTGAACTATCTCACCGAGCATAACCTGCTGGAGTATGCAGTGCTGGAGGAAAAGGCTGCTGCGGCCACGGCCCACAACAATGAGCTATCCGCAAGAATCAAGGCTGCGGAGAAACGAATGGCGGAGATTGCCGTCCTGCGGACCCATATCATCAACTATGCCAAGACCCGCGACACCTATGTGGCCTATCGGAAGGCTGGTTACTCCAAAAAATTCCGAGAGGAACATGAGGAGGGGATTCTGCTCCATCAGGCGGCCAAAAATGCCTTTGATGATATGGGGGTCAAGAAGCTTCCCAAAGTCAAGGAGCTACAAGCCGAATACGCCCGGCTCCTAGAGGAAAAGAAAAAGACATATACCGAGTACCGGCGCTCCCGTGAGGAAATGCGGGAGCTGCTGGCGGCAAAGGCCAATGTGGATCGGCTCTTAAATATGGAAATGGCATACGACATGGAAAAAGAAAAAGGTCACGATCAGCGGTAAGCTGATCGTGACCCAGTAGGTCGTATAAGTGGCTATCAGCACATAGAAATAGTTGATGCGGTGTCAGAGGCATCTTCCAAAACATGAGAGTTAACGATCTGGCTTCCTGCATACATCAGATACTTTATTCCACTTGCTATGGCCATCTCCTCTGCGGCTGCTTGCTTCGCTTTTACCACAGTATCGTCAATTTTATTATCTCCTTTGACTTCAATCAGCTGGTAGGACCCATCCGTCATTTTTGCCAAGAAGTCCGGATAGTATTGGCGGATTCTGCCCGATTCCGGGTCATAATAATGCACGGAAAGATCTCCCTGATTGGAGGTAAACATTCCTGTGAAGTATACTTCTTTGACTTTTCCACTGGTGATATACTGCATAAAACATTCTTTCTCTGGGATAGAATCGAAGCAGTAGGTATCAGCATGGAAACTTTTCTTGATTTGGTCCGGGGTAAAGCCGGGATAACGATTTGTAATGACCAGGTCATCCTTTGCAGAAAATTCGTAATATCCAGCTTCTTTGGGTTCACGCAGCAGGACCAGCTCTTTATCCTCCGTTTTCAGTTCCGCCGTGATATCAAAGAGCGCATGAAACACGCCTGGGATAATGTAGTCATCCAGAACTGCATTATAGCGGTTGACTGCATCCAAGATCACATCTGCGCCATCTACGGATTCCCTCAAGATCTTTGCCGCAAGGATACAGGAAATGTTCAAGTATCGTGCTACTTCTCCAGCAAGGGAGTATTCGCTGTACTTCATATTCTCCTGCAGGTAGTCAATGTTTTTTTCTTTGACTGTAGTATCCCGTGCAAGGCTGTCACGCTCATACATGGTGCTGGCGTATTTGGAAAGGTCGGCTCCTGCCAGTTTGAAGTCCACCGGCTGGGAGTATTCTTTTTTGTGAAGGGTATACTCATGCCATATGCGCTTTAGGGTAATTGTCCTCGGCGGCGGGAGCACACGCACCTGGTATTTGTGGCGGTTATCATTTGACGGCTTTTTGATATCTTTGATCTCCATGTTGAAGTTCTTGTGGAGTTCGTCATCCAAAGTATCAAAGTTTTCTTTGGAGAGGAATACCGTAGCCGTCAAACGCTCATCCGTGATGGCACGGAGACAACGCATAGTGGCCTGGAGAACAAATATCTTCGATTTGGGGCTACGGAAAAGTGCGACGCCAAACAACGAGCGACAGTTCCATCCCTCCTTACCCTTTTCAACAAGAATAATGAACTGCTTCTCATTACCCTCTGTTCCAGGAACATCTAGATTGTTGAAGTCTCTGATATCATCGTTCTTGGTGTATTTTGCGTCTCCCACATTCAAAAGAATTTTCGAGGCCGGAACACCGAGCTTGGCCAGAATTCTTTCAAGTGCCGGTTTTACCTCTGTTACGGCTTCCTCAACACCCGCAGCATAGATCGCCAGCTTGGGATTCAGGCCATCGTAAATCCGGCCACCATAACGCTCCCAGAACGTAGTTACCACAGTGGTGAGGAATTCCTCACTTTTTACATTTTCGTACCCGATAGGGTCCGCATCTTTCAAGAAGCCGTTCCAGATGGATTCTCGCAGACCATAAGCATAAACCACCTCCGGCAGGAGCTGATTCTTAACATACGGCGTACCGGTATAGTTATAACAAGCAACAATAGAAGTGTTTGCCGCAAGCAGGTTGATGGTGTCACGGAGACTTGTTTTGTTTGCGCCGCTCGATCTGATCTGTTTTTCCAAGTCGGCTCCAAAAAGATGATGGGCCTCATCGACATAGACGCCAAGCTGCGGAAGGCGGCAGAGCTTTTTGAACCTCTGGTTATCCATCAGAGTGGAATCATCCCACGCATCGTCTTCGGCATCCGTACTGTCTGTACCGTAAACTGCGGAAAGCAGGGAGCCGGAACCGCTGAACAGCGTTTCGGCAGCTGTTGTTTCTTTCCGCTTCTTCTTTACGATGATCTTCTGCGTGTTGGAGATTGCTTGCTACAATATGTTTGATTCCAAGAACAGTGTTGCGCTGGTAATGCTGTTCAGCGTTTCAAACCTAAGCTACAATGAAGAGGTAATCGGCCTTACGGAGCACTGCCACCTTACTCGCCATCTATCGTCTCCATAATGTCATCCAAATGGCAATTCAGAGCAGCGCAGATCTTCATTAGAACATCCGTAGTGATATTATCGCCCCTTCCAAGCTTAGCAATAGAGGCCGAGCTAATGCCAGCCTTATCACGAAGATCACTTTTTTTCATGTTTTTGTCAATCAGCATTTTCCAAAGTTTGTTATAGCTGATGTGCATGGCTCTTATCCTCCTTGATGAATGCCCATCATCATATCATAGTGTTGCTTTTGATTCATGGATTCAAAAATCATCTTGAAAATATTTCTGCACTCCGTGGCGTCGAGGCACTCTTCCACATAATCCATTCCTTCGTTCATTCCAATTGAACTAGCATTGATATAGGCAAGCATAGCTGAAGCCAACTGGAACTTTTCCTCATCGTCATTGCCATCCGCATCTTTAAATTTTCCTTCGACTTTACCTTTAATCAGAATGGTTTGGCGAAGGCTTGCGCCCTCATAACCGCAAAGCTGTAAAAAATAATACTCCAGAATTCGCCGGATGACATTCATTAACGGTACTGCGGACTGTACCTCCTTATACTCATCCCATAGAGCAGCATAAGAGTTCTTAACGGGGTTGACATTCATACGCTCTGTCGGGATATTGGGATTAACATCGTCACACAACTTTATCGTAGACTTAGAGTCTAACTTACGAATTAAATAGTAGGAAACATACATTTACTTTCCGAACGGACCAAGCGCTATGGTTAAGGTCAGTAATAGCGCAATCCATATTTAGTCCAAAGAACATAGCATTGCGTTTATCGCACAGCTTTATTTGTTGGATTGGAGCAATAGGCTTGAATGCTATTTTGACATTTTTCCCAATGACCATAACTTTCTGTATATAACAAAGCATGCAGTATTGCGTAGGGGAAGTTATACCGTTCATAGCTGTATTTTCCTGACATACAATTGCAGGAAATCGTTTCAGCTCTGCGATACCGTCCTCTGTGAGGGTTGAGCATCTCTCAAATATTTCAGGTGGAACATTGTATTTTGTCAAAGCTCTGCTTGCGGTGACAGATACAACCCCATCTTTGAAAACATCTTCATCGCAGGTAACAATTAACTGATAGTATTCCTTACTAAAGGATTGGATAGCTATCATCATCTCTGCCGAAGAGTCTGCCGATTGTGGATAATTTATATTGTATGTAAAGTTAACCGTAGCCCCTGACTGATTATCCACATAGACATTATTCCTGCCGGTTTGTTGTGTCCCCAAAACAGGTGGAAAATTAGTCCGCTTCACATCTAACTCGTTTCCCATATTACTTCGCCTCAAAAGTTAAAATTCATTGTACCGTTATTCGTCAGGTTAAAGTTGTTCTCTCCATTTTGAACAATATTAGTCTGCGCCTGAATAACGGTTATTTTTTTATCTTCTTCGGTAGTGCCCGAGGGTGCATTGTCATCTGCGATCTCCGCCTCTATCGGTTCGGCATTCTCTGGCAATGGATCGTATCCGGGAAGAAGAGGAAAACCGTAAGGCGCTCATGGATGAGTTCGATAACGATGAGGACAACTTCGATTCGGACGACCTTGATTCTGATGATTTTAGTTCAGACGACTTTGGTTCGGATGATTTTGGCAGTGACGACTTCTGACAGTAAGTGCCACAGATAAAGTGCAGCACACGACAGAAAGGACTTTACCATGAAAAAGACTATTTGGAAAAGAATTCTTTGCGCAGTGCTCGTTATGTTGACCGCCTGCGTCCTGTGCACCGGCGCATTCGCTGCCAAGTATACCTGTATCAAGAGTGGCTGCACCAGAGAGGCGGCTAAGGGCTCTGCCTATTGCTGGGTACATAAACCTACTAAGAGCAATTCCAGCGTTTTTGGAAGCGGCTCCAGACCGTCCGGCAGCTCCAGCACAAAACATAAATACACCTGCATCAAGGACGGCTGCACGCGAGAAGCGGATAAAGACTCTGCCTACTGCTGGGTACATCGCCCTTCCAAATCTTCCACCAAGAGCAGCGCTTCTTACAGCTCCAAATCTTCGTACAGCAGCTCTTACTCAAGCAGTAAAAAATCCTACAAGACGTATGATTCCTATGACGATGGCTACGATGCCATCTATGATGATGACGACTACGATGAGGATCGCTACGACAGCGACCCGGACTACGCAGCAGGCGTAGATGACGCTATGGACGAGTTGGATTGGTAACACAACAGTTTATGCAAATGGCAGGAGGTTCCCTATGAAAGCATTTATCACGATCACCGGATTGAAGTTCCATTTTGGCAGCAAGCCTTTTGAGGTCGGGCAAAAGGTCAAGCTGGTCAAAGAGCCTGACAATGAATATGACAGCGAAGCAATCAAGGCAGAGCTGCCGGGGCTTGGTTGCGCAGGTTAATCTGTTCATAAGATAATGATTCCCCAGCCGCGGGCAACGGCGGCAGGAAAATTTTTATGCCCGAACGATGGAAATACCGCGCTCCGATAAAATCACAAAACAAAAAGTGCCCACCCCACATGCGGCGGATGACATGCCGTTGTGGGATGGGCACTTTTTGATTGTTGGCAAATGTTCTGAGGGAAAGGTGAGAAATGTGAAAAAATATTTTATTCGCAAATTGCAAGTGCAAGTTGGACACCTGCACGGTAGAGCTTAGTGAATCAGAGCGTCGGTCAGGATGGAAGCCGCTGGCTTCCGTCCTGGGCG
>OCHK01001934.1_pt1 | contig 14828 bp, 9 predicted proteins | sample 1538551 | NCBI WGS metagenome assembly OCHK01 (sample SAMN04571707, study PRJEB22368) | human gut metagenome | biome: human gut; material: stool | host: Homo sapiens | place: Luxembourg | collected 2012-08-31
AAATACGGTTCGGCGTCTAAACATCGTTCTTTACTCTCCCGCCTGTCTGAATTTAGGTCGCTAAATATTCGTTTCGATGAAATAGACCTCGCCTACCTACGTGATTTTGAATTGTTCCTGCGTAAAGAGGGCAACACAACCAACAGCATAGCCACGAAATACGCCATTTTGCAATGTTTGTATATTCGTTGTCATGTAGGCCTGTGTCCTCTTTTTCGGACCCCATCAGAATCAACGCAAAAGCTGCCTGACCATATGGTCAGGCAGCTTTTGAACTCCAACGTCGTCGTATTAGAAAATCCGCAGCAACGCACCGGAAAGCGCGGAGCGCACTTCGGGAGCGTTCCGCACCTCTTCGGGAATGGCAGTTCTCGTATAGACGCTCTCCTCGGCCTTATCGGTCTGGCTGATCATCGTCAGCGTTTTTCCGTCTCCGCTCAACTCAAAGGCGTAGCTGGCGCCCCAAGGCTCACCGTCGCGGTAACGGCCCGAAAGCTGCGCACCGTTGACCGCAAAATCGCCGGAATAGCACACAAAGGTCGGAGTTTCCACCTTCTGGAAGATGTTGAACGTCCCGTCGGACAGGAACTCGACGTAGACATCGAAATCCGCATATGCCTCGTTGCTCCACTTCGTCTGGCGCCACTCGCCCACAACGCCCGAATCAATGTTTTTCGAACCGTCGTCATCCTTCGAACAACCGGCTGAAAACAGGAACAAAACAGCCGCAAACAGGGAATAAATATATTTTTTCATTGTATTTTAACTCTATCGTTTATAACCAGCCTCCGTTTTCAGCACCCGTTTCGCGGGCAATGACGGCAAACGTCTTGGTAATTTCGATGCCGCCCATAACCGACCCCGTTCCGGGCCTGTTGCCGCCGCCCACCGCCTTCACGGTGATGTGCGCAACTCCCGGCTTCGTACATTTGATCATCAACTGACCGTTGTACATCTTCGGTTCCACGGCCATGCCGAGTTTCTGCATATCTTCCGCCGAGACTTCGACACCCATATAGGTCAGATCCTTGGCCGAACCTCCGAAATGTTTCGTAAGGGTGACAAGCTCCAGTTTGCCGGTCTTGACTTTCAGACAGGGCGTTCCTTCGATCTGCATCAGCAACTGGTAGGCATCGGTCAAACCCGTACCCATTTTGCCGCGGTATTTTTCGAGATTGATCGTCCCGCCGGAGGTTTTGGACCCTTCAAACCGCGAATCGATGTCGTTCACCGAGGTGAGCAGCATCGAAATAAACTCCTCGCGCGTGAAGTGTTTGCCCTTGGCCAGCGCATAGGAAAGCCCCAGAGCGGCCACTCCCGAAACATGCGGACAGGCCATCGAGGTTCCCTGCATGTATCCGTAATCCGAACCGCTGATCTCCGAACAGAGCGTCGAAAGCACCCCGGCCTTCTCTCCGCCGCTCAAACCGCTCGTCTCACCGCCCGGAGCTGCGATGTTGCAACCGGGACCGTAGCAGGTGTAGGGGGCAGGCAGACCGTCCGGCGCAACCGATGTCACCGAGATGCAGCTGCGATGGCCGCCCGGATAGTTGGAGATCGAAAGACCCTCGTTGCCTGCGGCGAAGATGGCCAGACCTCCCTCCATGGCGGGACAGTTGTTCTGCGAAATGAAGTAGCGGATGGCTTCGTACTCCAGCGGCGCGGTTCTTTCATAGACCCGGTCCGAAGAGATGCCCGATCCCTGATAGCCGTAGGAGCATTGCAGGATGGAAGCGCCATGGTCCGCGGCATACTTGATGGCACGGCTCACCGTATAGTCCGTAGGTTGATTCTTGGCCGAGAGAATCTGGCACGACATCAGGCGCACGCCGTCGTTGTTCCCCGTACCGCCCGCAACGCCCGCAACACCGAGGCCGTTGTTGTTAATGGCGGCCACGGTTCCCGCGACATGCGTTCCATGACCGCTGTCGCCCTCCTTCTTGCCGCTCGCGTCCACCGAGACCTGGTCCCATGTAATGGGTCCGTCGTCCGTGAAATTCCAGCCGTGAATGTCCTGATTGCCGAACTCGGGCGAGGGGTTGGGGTTGACCCACATGTTTGCCGCCAAGTCGGGATGGGTGTATTTCACGCCCTCGTCCACGATAGCCACGATGACACGCGGATCGCCGCCGGTGAGTTTCCACGCCTCGGCCACATTGATGTCCACACCGGCCTGCGAGGTCGTGGCAATCGCCTGGTCGGCGTTGTTGATGTAATGCCACTGCCAGAAAAGATTCGGGTCGTTGAACTCCGAACGGATCAGCGAACGGGTTTTGCCGGGTGCGCCCTCCCGAAACGGATAAGCCTTGCCGTCAAAAGCCATCTGGCGTTTGATGCTGAACTGAATGGTCGAAATTTCGGCCATGCCCGCAAGCCGTTCAGCTGCCTCGTCGAGGTTCTGATCCTCATCGAAATGCAGCACATACCACCGGTGGAGTCCTGCGGCGCGCGTACGGGCCTCATGCTCGCCGGCGTCGGAGAACACACGCTTGAGCGAGGTGACGCGAAGCTGGTCCAGGACCTCGTCCACGGTCTCGATACCCGACCGGGTCATAGCCGCACGCGTCACGGCATATTTGGCAGCCGCCTGTTCGAGGGCCGGAATGGCCTCATCGCTGAATTTGGCGATCAACGTCCCCCGAACGGCATCGTCGGAGGTGTTGCAGATTTTAACGGCGGTCGTTGCTTCGGGACCGCCAGTCGCATCGGGCGACTCCTGCAAGGGGTCTGTCGTACAGGCCGCAAGCAGAACGGAAGCAAGAATCAGAAATTTATTGATGTCCCTCATATAATTCTTGAGTTGAATAATCGGCACGTCCTTGTTGTCGGAAAAAGCGGGAGACCGGCGTCATGCCGAAATGCCGATCTCCCGCCGGTCATCTATTTTTCAGCCTTTTCGGCCCGTATTCCCACGTTGCGGAACTCCCCCGCCGCCGAAACCGGAGCCGGAACCGCCGGCATCACGGAAATTCGGGCGGCGCTCCTCTTCACGCTCGGCGCCGAAGCGGGCATCGGCGCGACAATGAGGTTTTCAGGCATTCGGGCCGTCACAGCGGGTGTACGCCCCGCTGCGCCGCTGAATCGGGGCAATTCGACGAAGTTGCGCGGAGTGAACGCCTCGACGGCCTGTTTGCGCAGGATGGCGATGCGCTCCAGAGCCGCGCTCGAAAGTCCTCCGAGATCCTTTGCCGGGTCCACGAGCATCATTTCGCCCATGAGGCTGAACAGCGCGGAGGGGCTTCCCGAGAACAGGAAACTGAACGTGAGTCCCTGCTCCAAGGCCGCGGGCGAGGGTACGCAATAGAGGTATCCCTCGGCCACGGCGCCCATGAACATGCCGTATCCGAAGTAGACATTCGTGTTTTCCAGCGGAACGAATCCCATGGTCACCGTCTGGCCCTCGTAGATTCCGGTAGTCAGGTTCTGGTCGGAGAAAAGCGCCAGAGCGCCGTTGTAGCCCGCGAACGTGCTGACACCGGGCATGTACATACCCAGAATCGCACCGCCTTCCTGGAACTCGACACCCGAAAGTCCCTTGACGTTCAGAACCGGCAGATCCTGCGAACTCTGCTCCGCGTTCTCCTCGATCGTCACCTGTCCGATCTTCCGGCGGACGGGCTTCGCGTCGGTATAGTCGACCGCATAGTAGTTCCACGATGTCGATTTCAGATAATCGAGCGAGGGCTGTTCTTTATCGGACAGGAAGTCGGTGTACTAGAAGGTGTCCAGCGCCGGGTTGTACCGTCCCGTAGTGCGGTAATCGGCCTGTATGATCTTATGAATGTAACCGTTGCCGGCACGCAGCAACAGCGTATAGGCGCTGTCGCCGTTCAGCCCCGTGAACATCGTGCTGAAATGCCCGTCGTTGAGCGAAGCGAGCTGCTCGGCAGTAAATTTCAGGCCCTTGGCATCGAGCAGTTCGTCGTGGTTCTTGCCCTCGATCCGGTCGGTGCGGAAAAGTCCGTAGGTCACCGACTCGATGTTTTCGCCGAAAGCATAGAATTTCGCCGAGTTGTCGGGCGTGATGCCCTGGCCGGCAAACTCGTTGGTGGCTTCGAGCCCCATGGTCAGGATCACCGGTCTCTGGTCGCCCTTCGCAATGTAACCGAAACTGATCGAGACATAATCACGCATGGTGTTGTCCCCCTCGCCGTAGATGCAGCCCACGAGCGTGTATTTCCCGGTCGCCTTGTTTTCGATCCGGATCGTACCCGAACCTTCGATCTCTTCGTCGAAGTTCTTCGAAGCGTCCATATCTTGAGCCGCCAGGCTGGTCTGACCCGCGTCGAGCACACCCTCGAACAGCGAGAATTTCATCGCCCGGGCATCGGCCACGAACGAAGCCTGAATGTTCACGACCCCGTCAGCGGGTTCGCTCTTCGCAAGGGTTACCGTGTAATCGGGAACCTCGACGCCCGGAAGCAGGATGCGGAGCATGCCGTCGCGGTTGGCCCGGTAGAAGGCTCCGGCGGTCTTCTCCAGTTCGATCAGAAGACTTTGCGCCGGGAAGGTGATGACACCGTCCTTGAGCGTTCCGTACTGCCCGGTCGATTCGTCCATCATAAAGTTTTCCGAGACATTGGACGCGATCCGAAGTTCACCGTCGTCAGTCACCAGCGTCAGTCCGGTGGACTGGTAGGGAATGAAAACCTTGTCGGGATCGCGGGCGTCGACAAACGTATAGAGATCCCGGCCCTGGAAGTTCACCGGCCCGCCGGCCAGCGCCTTGAGCATTTCATCGCCGTAGACCTTCATGCGGTAATAGCCCGGGATGTCGCTGCGCTGGAAAATCTCCACCTCGATCTCCGGATAGGGATTGAAGCCCGCCGAGGAGAGCGAATAGACGTTGCTGAGGATTTCGTCGCGCCACTTTCCCTTGGTATGGGTTCCGTCGGCGCTCGTCACAGGCTCCCAGCCCGCACGGATGACCGAGAACGAAAGTCCCGTCGCACGCGGACCGTAGAGCGAAATGTAGCGCGGGTCCTCGATGCGGATTTCGCAGGTATACTTCACGCCCTCCTCGGCCTTGGAGAAGGAAACCGTGAATTCGGTCTCCTGCTCGCCGGGACCGAACGTGATCGGCTCGATCTCAAGGATGCCCTCTTCGCTGGTCGTGATTTCGACCGGAACGGTGATCGCATCGAGATATTTGGCGCGGCGGACCTTGTAGGTCACCGTCGCTTCGTCGGCGGGGTCCACCTCCACTTCCACCGGAGAGTCCTGCTGGGGGAAGTAGACGCCGTAGTTGTCGGGGTTCTCTTCCGCCCCCTTCGTATAGGTCGGATCGTCCGAGCAGCCGGCCCATACGGCCGTTGCCAGGAATGCCCATAAGATATGCTTGAGTGTCTTCACTGTACTATGATTTAGATATTTACGCATAATTCAGCATCCGGCTAACCCTTCCACGGTTCGACCAGGCCCGAGGGGTCGGGATTGTTCTGCTTGGCAATGGCGGTATTGTTCTGGGTCTCGCCGCGGCTGATCACAAAATTCCAGTACGGAGCGCGGCCGTCGACGTTGAGCCGGTATGATGCCGGAGCGTTCGTGCCGACGTATCCGCGTTTGCTGGACATGTCCAGACGCTTCATGTCGAACATGACGATGCCCTCGCCCCAGAATTCGATACGCTTCTGAAGCATCAGCTCGTTGACGAAACTCTTGAGCGTCGATTGGGCCGAGCAGTCGTAGACCGCGCCGTCCATCATGCGGTATTTGGTCATAAACTCGTTCAGCAGCCGGATGCCCCCCTGAACGTCACCGGCCTGTGCCGTGGCTTCGGCTTCGATGAAGTACATCTCTTCGACGCGCATGCAGCAATGGTCCGCCGCGCCGCCGACCTTGAAATCCTTGTAGGCGCCCTGCGCAGGCCGGAACTTGATGTTGACGTAGTCGGCGAGCTTTTCGGCGAAATACTCCTTTCCGTCGGGGCGGCAGCTCTTATAGCTGTAAGAGCCGCGGGATCGAGCCACGAATGGCGGCGGAAGTCGCGGAGGTAGATGCTGTTATAGAGGTTTCGGTTGATGGCGCGACCGGCGTGGTAGGGCGCCCAGTCGTTCTCGCAGCTCATGTGCACCGTGAAGCACATGAGGTTGGCAACGCTCTCGCTCGGAAGCGCAAGGCCCCAGATCCAGGCGTTGTTCGACTCGGCATTGTTGAATCCGTTCGCGGGGTCCTCCCACTCCTCCTGCGTCAGCGGCGTGCGGCCGCTCGCGGTGATGGCCTTGCGCGCATACTCCGCAGCCGAGCGGTATGCCGCGGCGTCGTTCTTGTCCGTACCCCGTTCGAGGTATGCACGGGCCTTCAATCCGTAGACCAGCGCCAGGCTGATGGTGTACTTGTCGGGCGCCGTGAAGTTCTCAAGCAGCTTCCCGGCCTTCTCCAGATCGGGGAAAATCACCGAATCGTAGATCTCGTCGACCGTTGCACGGGGGTTGTTCTTGGCCTGGGCCTCCGTGGTCTCGGGCAGCACGATGGGAACGCCCAGCCCCAGCAGGTCGTCGGCCCGGGTGACCGTGTTCTCCTTGAACTCGTAAAGACGCACCAGATCGAGATAGAACATGGCCCGGTAGGCATAGGCGAAACCCAGGTAGGAACGCTCCTTGGCCCCCAGCGTGGCAATGTCCGTTTCGTCGATCAGGCTGATGACGTTGTTCGCCATCATAATCCAGGTGTAGTAGTTGTTCCAGGGAAGCGCACCTACGGCATATTCCGGTCCGAGCGCATCGTTGGCTCCCCACTGCTGAAACCAGTCGTAACCGATATTGCCCGTAATGGCGATGTCGCCCGTCATGGACTCCGTAGCGAGGTGGATGGCCGGAAGCGCGAAATCCCAGGCCAGGTTGTAACCGGTCGACCCGGGCTTTACGAGCGCCGCCGGGATACCGCCGACCAGCGTTTCGAGGGTTACCTGGTCCTCTGTGGCGATCTCCGTGGGGGTAACGTCTTTGATGCAGCTGCCGAGCAGGATGCTGAAGGCCGCCGCCGATATTTTCAGGATGTTTTTCATATTACATTAAAATTGGAGATTGATACCGCCCGAAATCGTACGGACAGGCGAATACGAGGCTTGGGAGGTAGATCCCGAATAGGAGTAGCGGGGATCGAAACCCTGACGCTTGGACCAGTACCATACGTTTTCGCAGGAGAGATAGACCCGCAGTTTGCCGACGCCGAACTTCTGCGTGATCTTCGACGGCAGCGTATAGCCGAAGTTGATGTTTTGCAGGTTCAGATAGCTGGCGTTCATCAGGAAGCGGTCCGAATTGGCATTCTGGTTCTGGTCTTCGTATTGCAGGCGGGGAATCCGCGACGTCGGATTCTCCGGGCCCCATGCGTTCAGAATGTCCTTGTGCCAGTTCTGACCGGTCGATTTGTTGGCCGGCGAGTACATCGCGGCGGCATATCCCGAATCGTAGGCCAGACCGCCGATCTGATAGGTGAAGGCGACACTGAAGTCGAAACCGTAGAAGTTGAGGCTCGTGCCGAATCCGCCGTAAAGATCGGGAATCGGGTTGCCGCAGAGGTAATCCGTGGCTTTGGCATATTCGGTCGTGGTGACGCGGCGTCCCGTGGGATTCTTCTCGCCGTCAAGTTCATCCATGTACCACATCGACTTTCCTTCGTCCGAGACTCCGGCAAATTTCTTCATATAGAACGTGTACATCGGCAGGCCCTCTCCGAAGAACGTGGTCCCGCTGACATAACCGCGGTACCCTTCGACCTCCTTGGTGCGACGCTCGGGAGGCAGCATGGTGATCTTGTTGCGCAGGTGCGTCATGTTGAGATTGAGGTTCCACTGCACGTGCTCGCGGTTGACGGGCATGAAATTGAGTTCGATCTCAATGCCGCTGTTGCGCATGTCGCCGACGTTGGCATAATAGGACGAATAGCCCAACGAGGGCGGCGTGGGGAACGACAGCAGCATGTCGGTCGTGCGGCGAAGGAAATACTCGACGCCGCCGGAGACCACACCCCGGTAAAGGCTGAATTCCAGACCGGTATTGAAGTTGGAGTTGGTCTCCCAGGTGATATTCTCGGAGCCTTTGTCTCTGAAGGCCGTCGAAACCTTGCCGTTCGCATTCTCGATCGTATAGGTGTTCGTATAACGGAAATCGCCGATGTTGTCGTTACCCTGCGAACCGATCGAAGCCTTGAACTTGAGGTTGTCGAGCCATTCGTGCGTCCCGGCCATGAAGTCCTCGCGCGTGATGATCCACGCGCCGCCCACCGACCAGAAGTTGCCCCAGCGATGTTTGGAGTGGAAACGCGACGAAGCGTCGCGGCGGAACGACGCCGAGAGGAAATACTTGTTGGAGTAGTCGTACATCACGCGCGCGAAGTAGCCTTCGTTGTTGTACTCCAGACGCGAGGCCCCGGCGTTCTGCATGTCGATGATGGCGCCGGACAGTTCGTCGTTCTCGCCCGTGAGCATGTGGCTCTTGGCTGCGCCGAGCAGGTAAAAGGTTTGGTTGTAGTACTCGTGGCCGACCATGGCGTTCACGTTGTGGTCGCCGATCTGCTTCGTATAGTTGAGAATCTGCTGCGTGTTGTATTCATACTGGCGGGTGTGCTGCTTCGAGAGAAGGCCCTCTTCGCCGGCAAACTGGCCGAAATAGGGATTTCGGACGTCCGTCGAACGCGTCTCGTCGAGCGAGACGCCGGCGTTGAACGTGAACTTGAAATCCCGCAGGAACGAGATGTCGAAATAGCCCGTGCCGTTGAACGCGTTTCCCTCCGAGGCATTGGTGTTGAGCCGCGACTCCGAAAGGGCGTTGCTGTTGGGGAAAATCGAACGCACCATGCCGGCATTCTCACCGTAGTCGTAACGCTTGATTCCCTCTTCGGTATAGAGTATCCGGCCGTCGCCGCCCCGGATATAGAGCGGATAGATCGGACCGACGAGCGTCGTATAGGCGAAGACGTTGCCCGAGCTGTTGCTGGCGCCTTCGTCGTTGATCGAATTGTAATGGAACCGCGAGTAGCTGGCGTTGACGCCCAGTTTGAGCCACTTCTTGGCCTGGTAGTCCACTTTCGCGCGGGCCGTGAAGCGTTCCATGTCCGAATTGTAGGCGATACCCTCGTTGTTCAGATAGCCGAACGAGGCGTAGACCGAAGTCTTGTCGCCCGAGCCGCCTACGCTGACGTTGTACTCCTGCCGGAGCGAGGTGCGGAACGCGGCATCGGTCCAGTCGTCGGGTTGCAGGTAGTACTCCTCGCCTTCATACACCAGACGACGCCCCAGCGTAGCCTGCGGATTGAGCTTGCCGTTGGAGCCGATGAACTCCTGTCCGGCGGGAAGCGTATAAACCATGTAACCCAGACCGCCGTCGTTGGCCGACCCCGTCAGATTCCGGTTGGCTTTGGCATGCGCCTCGGCAAGAGTCATGTCCGAATCGAGGTAGTAGTTTTTCAGAGCGCCGTAATGGGTCTCGTAAAACTGGGCCGGGTTTGTGATGTACTCGTAGTCCCTGACTGCGCGCGAGTTGACGCCCCATTTGGCATCCACCGAAACGACGGCCTCTTTCGATTTGGCCTTCTTCGTGGTGATCATCACGACGCCGTTGGCTCCGCGGGCGCCGTAGAGCGAGTTCGAAGCTGCGTCCTTGAGCACGGTCATCGACTCGACATCGCTCGGGTTGAGGTTGTTGAGGTCGCCCGAATAAGGCATGCCGTCGACGATCCACAGCGGACTGTTCCCGGCATTGAGCGAGCTGAAACCGCGGATGCGGATCTCGGGGCTTTTTCCGGGCTGGCCCGAGGTGTTGGTCAGCTGCACGCCCGCAACCTTGCCCGCCAGGGCCTGCGCCACATTGGACTGCTGCGTCTTGGCGATGTCATCCGACTTGAGAACCGTGGCAGAGCCGGTGAAAGCCTCTTTCTTGGCCGTACCGAACGCCACGACGATCACATCGTCAATAGCTTTTGCATCCTCCTTGAGAACGATGTCGATGCGGGTCTTGTCGCCGACGGGGATCTGCTGCGACTGGTAGCCGATAAACGACACCTGCAACGTACCCTGCGCGGGAACCGCGATGACATAGCTTCCGTCCGCGTTCGAGGTGGTGCCTGCGGTCGAGCCTTGAACCAGGATTGTCGCACCCGCGACGGGCTGCCCTGCCTGGTCCTTGACCGTACCGGTCACCTGGAGTTGCTGTGCAAGGGACGATATGCACGTTCCCAACGCAACCAATAGGGTTACAAGTAGTTTTCTGATCATAAAAAGTGAAATTATACGCTATAAATGTGTTTTGACGACGGCCGGAACAGCCGGATTGCTTTCGGAAAGGCCAAAAAAATCCCCTTCACCCCCTTTTTCCGGTTCCGGCATACGTCGATGCCGGAACCGGAAACGAAGGTGTCGGCGGCCATTGCCTGCCGTCTTATTTATCAGTAATCTGCGTCGGTGAGATCGTTCTTTTTAGTTCCCGAATATTTGACAATGGGACCTTCCCATTCCAGAACAGCCTTGTTGCCGTAGCCCCAGGGCCGAGGCGTTCCGTAGACATCCTTCGAACCGGAATCGGTCATCGTGTAGACGATTTTCCAGCTTTTGTCTTCGTTGCGGACCACCGTGAGCACGGCGTCGTCGGGACAATATCCCGAAGTCATGCCGTACATCGAGTAGGTCTCGGAGTATCCGCCACTGGCATACTGGAGCGTATTCTCATTTTTGACATACATGAAATTCCAGTGCAGGTCGTCCTTCGGTTCGTAGAGTTTAAGCTCGGTCGAGGGAAGATAAGAGACGGGGATCATAAGAAGCGGGTACTCGTATTTTGCATACTGTTCGTCGATGTCGCCCGAAAAGCCTACCGGACGGAAGTAGAAGAAATAGGCGTCGAACGTAGCTCCGCCGTAAGCAGGATCGCCGCCGCGCAGCCTGAAATTCTTCTCCATGCGCATTTCCGCCGACGCGAGATCATAGGTTTGCAGGACATCGCCCTCTTTGGAATAAACGGTCACATGGGGCACGAACGGTCTGACGGGCGTGAGGTCGAAAGCCTCTTCGACGCTCGTCGCGTCGCCGAACCATTCGCACTCGATCGCCGGACCCTCGGGGAAGACTGCCGAGAGACGCAGGTACAGCCGCTCGGCCGTTCCGAAAGTGGTGACGGACCCGGTGACGCCCTCGATTTTCGCAATGTCGTAGGTCGTGTAGGTCGCATAGTCGTAAAGAGCCAGCGTACACTTGCTGCCTTCCGTTGCCAGGTCGATCGTCTTCCCGATGTTGAGGTCGCTCAAGCCCAGCTGCACGGCGTAATTGCCCGTCATCAGATCGGCCGGAAGCTCGGCATCGGCAAGTCCGAACGCGAAGTTGTTCGTCAGCGACTCCTTGTGGCGGAACACGCGTTTCACGTCGGCTTCTTCCGGGGTGTCGGCAACGGTCACCTTCAGGCGATTGTCGCTCTCATATCCGGAAACGAACGCCCCGGCATAGGCGATGCGCAGGCGGCTTCCGCCGCTCCGGGCATCGAGCGAAACGGTCAGGCCGGCTGCTTTTGCGGTTTTCGTCAGGTTAAGCACACCGGTCGCGCCCTCGCCGTTCTCGAACTCGCCGCAGAGAACTTTGACCTTTTCGGGATCGGCTGTCGAAAGGTCGACATTCGCAGTTTCGACACCCTCGGCGAAGAAGATCTGCAAGGCTGCGGGCGTTGCCTCCGACGGAGCTGTCACGTCGCTCTGCGCGTAGAAATAGTAAGTCGCCGAGCCATCGGCGGGAGCCATTCCACGACGCTGCCGATGTCGGTAATGCTCTTGTCGAGATCGAACTGGTTTTCGAGTTTTTGCGGGACAGCCTCGGTGCAAGCGCTTTCATAACGCACGAGCAGCGTTTTCCCGGACTTGAGAGCCACTTCGATATAAAGGTTGAGCTGCTGCGTCTCGGCCACGAGATCGGCCGAGAGCTGCACCTTTGCGACGTCGTCCATGGTCTGCTTCTTCACCGAAATGTCCTTGTAGGTGATTTCGAAGGTTTCGGTCGCCGTGTTGACCTGCCCCTTGGGGTTGCGGACAACCACGGCAAGATAATCCTTCGCGGCACTCATGCCTGCGATGTCGGTGATTCCCGCCGTGGGAGAGAGATAGAATGTATAGAGATCCGTATCTTCCACATCGAAAATCACCGATTTGATGTCGATGAGCTTGCCTCCGTCATACTCGATCTGATTTTTCAGTTCGACGGGAGGAGCGGGAGCGGGCTCATCTCCCCCCATTGTCGGAACAGGAAGCAAAACCTCCGGCAGCGAACAAAACCGCCCATGTCAGGAGACGTAGTCTCGAAGAATTCAGTTTTTTCATAAAGTTGAGGATTAATGGTGGAAAAGGCGTGAGTGCGCACACCCACGCCTTTTGTCGGTTATCGGTTAAATTGCTGATCCGTGAACATGAAACGGGGCAGTCTCCCTCCGTTGCGGGACTGAACCTCGCGGAACGACGGAAGGTGCTTTCTCATGGCCGCCACCGTCGCGGCGTCGGACTCCAGAACCGGCGTTTCGGAGTTGCCGAGATAGATCGGGCCTGTCCACGATCCGGTGATGCGGTGCTTGAGGACATCGCGGCCGTCGACCGTAAACCGATACCAGTTGTCGCCGCCTTCGGCTTTCTCCACGGTGACCGTACCGGAATAGATCGAGGCGAATTTTCCGAGCACGGGGATGTTGAGCCAGCCGTTCTCCACCATATATTCGGGATCGTAGTAGCCGTTGACATATCCCCAGCCCACGGCGCTTACCACGCGCATCATCGAGGTTCCGTAATAGCAGCTGTATCCGCTGACGCAAACCCCGGGATAGAAGTAACCCGGATAGCGGTTGGCGGTAATCTGATAGGTTCCGGGGGTGATCTGGTGTTCCGTGCCTTTCTTGACAAGCAGGTCGATGCCGAGGATGTCGCCCTCGATGAGTTTGCCTTTGCCCTTGCCGTTCCAGCCGCCGCCCAAAGGATATTCTTCCGTAATCTCCCAGGTGCCCCCTTCGTCTCCGAACTGAAGGTACTGGAATCCGAATTCACGGCCGGCGCGCTCACAGGCCTCTTCCACCGAAATGTCGCCCAGCCCGCGAACCCAGATTTCGTCCCGCGGGAAGCACTTGCCGCGGGGCAGGTAGTCCATGTTGAACTCGTAGTCGCCTTTCAGGTTGGAGGTGCCGTCGTTCTCGGAGTCGTTCGACTGGTCTTCGAGGTAAATTTCACCCGTATAGGCGCCCTTTATCGAGTATCCGGCAAGGGATTGAAGGTCGAATTCGACCGTATAGTGGGTCTTGTCGCTGCCCTGACGGATAACGATGTCGCCCGAAATGGGATAGGAATACTCGCCCTGCGGCTCACCGTTGTCGTAGAGCGCATAGGAGCCGAGCGGAATGACCATGCCCATGATTTCAGCCTCCGAGGGCTGCATCCAGGTGAACTGGGCATAGGTCGTGGCGGCCTTGTAGGTCCCGGGGATCAGGCGGCGATCCACTTTCGGGTTGGTGAACTTCTCGGCGAACACGGAGAGTTTGATGGCGCAGCCGCCGGGTTCGTTGTTTGCCGCCGTCCGGTCGTAGATGGTGATTTCGGAGAGACCCGTTCCGTTTTGCGCGACATCGCCGCTGTAAACGCCCTGGGCCATGGCTCCGTCGATGACCAGATCGCGTTCGGTCTGCGGCAGTTTGACGTTGAGCGTTCCGTTGCTGATTTTCAGACCGCCCGTATAGACGAGCGTGTGTTCCTCGTAATTCTTGTCGATGAACGAGGCGGTCACGGTTACGTTATCGGCGTCTTCGCGAACGATCTTTACCGGATCGAGAAGCGTGAACCGCGACATTCTGCCGCTCTTATCCCGGTAGAGAACGGAGCTGCTCTCCGAATCGAATGTGTGATCGGCCTTGTTGTCGTTGTCGAAGAAGACGCCGGTGGGCATGTTCTTCCAGTTTTCATCGGAGACCCCGAAGAAGACGAGTTCGAGCACATAACCCTCGGAAGTGAGATTATACTCCTGCCCAAAAGCGTCCCACGTGGCATTGGTCAGGACTATTTTGTATTTGGAAATTCCCCCTTGCTCTTTGAGCTTACCCAAATAGAAGCCGAAAATGCGGTTGGTGAGGGTTACGTCATAGCCCTCTTCCGTCTTCGTCTCCTGCCTTACGCAGGTTCCGTTGTATCCGGCCAGAAACGTCTCGCCGGACTTCATGGCCACGTCGAGATTCATCTTCGCCGTATTGAGGGAGGTGAGCTGCAACGACATGACAGCCTTGCTGACATTGTCTCCGGTTGCCGCGGAAACGTTTATGCTATCATACTCCAGGCTATTATTGGCAGCCAGCAGGTCGATCTCCCCGGTCGGGGTCGTCGTCGTGATCTTCAGGTAGTCATCGGCCAGCAACATCGCATCGAGATCGACAAGCCCCGGAGTGGGCGAGAAGTAGAAGGAGTAGAGTTTCTGCTCGTCGACCGTATAAACCACGGACTCGATCTTGTGCTCCGTATCGCCGAAGACAAAGGAGTTACCCGGCAGTGCGGGAGGAGTGTCGCCCTCGTCGTCCGAAGAGCACGACGAGATCAGGCAGCTGCTTGCTCCTATGACACAGAGCAGTACGCACAGTGAATAGAATTTTTTCATAAGGTGGGTTTTAAAGCGGCGGGAGCATGTCCCGCCGGGGTTTTAGCATCAACACCCATCGTCACCGTTGTCCGGAACGACGGGTAATTATTGCTTACCGCACCTCGAAAGCAGGATTAATAAAAAATTAAGAAAGCGTGGAACTGCAATATCTGATATTCGAGAAGTCGAATAAAGACGAAAATGAAAAAAAGAGCTAAACAAGTGCAAATATAACCTCTAATATTCAATA
>OCHK01001937.1_pt1 | contig 14809 bp, 11 predicted proteins | sample 1538551 | NCBI WGS metagenome assembly OCHK01 (sample SAMN04571707, study PRJEB22368) | human gut metagenome | biome: human gut; material: stool | host: Homo sapiens | place: Luxembourg | collected 2012-08-31
CCGCGCCCCTCGTCGCACGAGGAGAAGATCCGCAAATACGTCATGGATTTCGCACGGGAGAAAGGACTCGAATGCAAGGAGGACGCCGCACATAACGTCTATGTCCGCAAACCCGCCTCGAAAGGCATGGAGGACCGCAAGGGCGTGGTCCTGCAGGCCCACCTCGACATGGTGCCCCAGAAGAACAACGACAAGAAGTTCGACTTCACGAAAGATGCGATCGACGCCTATGTCGACGGCGAGTGGGTGACGGCCGACGGCACGACGCTCGGTGCGGACAACGGTATCGGTGCGGCGGCCATTCTGGCCGTACTGGAGGATGATTCGCTGGTACACGGTCCGCTGGAAGCGCTCTTCACGGCTACCGAGGAGACGGGTATGGACGGCGCGTTCGGGCTGAAAAAGGGGCTGCTGCACGGCGATATCCTGCTGAATCTCGACTCGGAGACCGAGGGCGAGCTGTACGTAGGCTGCGCCGGAGGGTTGGACGCGAATATCGTCTTCAAATATGCCGCCGAGCCGACTCCCGCGCGCAACTACACCGCGGCCCGGATCACGGTCAAGGGACTCAAGGGCGGCCATTCGGGCATTCAGATCGTCTGCCAGCGCGCCAACGCCAACAAGGTGCTGTTCTGTTTCCTGAACGCTGCGTCGGCGTCGCGCGATCTGGTGCTCTGCTCGGTGGACGGCGGCGGCCTGCGCAACGCCATTCCCCGCGAAGCCGAGGCGGTCGTGATGGTCAAAACCAAGGAGTACGAAGCTTTCGCCAAGGAGCTGAAAGCCTATGAAAAGGTCATAAAGGCCGAATATGCCGGCATCGAGGACGCCGTGTCGATCAAACTGAAGGAGTGCGAAGCCCCGAAGGAGCGGATCGCCGCCGACGTGGCCGCCAAGCTGACCAAAGCCGTTGTGGGATGTCCCGACGGCGTGCAGCGCATGTCGGTGTCGATGCCCGGACTGGTGCAGACTTCGAGCAACCTTGCGCGCGTGGTCTCCGACGGCAAGAGCGTCAAACTGCAGTGCCTGCTGCGCAGCTCGGTGAACTCGGAGAAGGCCGCGCTGGGCGAAGCGATCGCCGCGGTATTCTCTCTGGCCGGGGCCAAGGTGCAGCTCACGGGCAGCTACGACGGCTGGAATCCGAACATGGAGTCGCCGATCCTCAAGGCCATGACCGCCTCCTACAAGGCCCTCTACGGCAAAGAACCCGCCGTGACGGCGATCCACGCCGGACTCGAATGCGGTATCATCGGCAGTAAATATCCCAAGATGGACATGATTTCGTTCGGCCCCACGATCTGCTATCCCCATTCGCCCGACGAGAAGGTGGAGATCGCGTCGGTGGGCAAATTCTACGACTTCATGGTCGATACGCTGCGCAATATTCCCAAAAAATAGTGCGCTTTGGAAGCCGACAAGGTCAAATGGTTCGTCATTGTCAATCCCGTGGCCGGAGGCGGCCGCGGGCTTGACCATTTTCCGCAGATATCGAAGCTCCTGCGCGACGCCCATATCGTCTGCGAACCGGTCTTCACGGAGCATAAGTTCCACGCCACGGAACTTACCGTGTCGGCCGTCAAGGAGGGTTACCGCAATATCATCGTCGTGGGCGGCGACGGCACGCTGCACGAGGTGGTGAACGGACTTTTCATCCAGCAGGAGGTCTGTCCCGACGAGGTGCTGCTGGCCGTGATCGCCGTGGGAACGGGCAACGACTGGGTCCGCACGTTCGGTATTTCGAACCGCTATCAGGATGCCGTGAAGGCCATCGGCGAGGGCTACTCGTTCCTGCAGGACGTGGGTGTGGTGTCGTACGAGGAGTCGCACTACCGCCAGAGCCGCTATATGGCCAACGTGGCGGGCGCGGGTTTCGATGCGCGGATGGTGCGCAAGCTTTCGCACCTCAAGAAAAAGGGCCGCAAGAGCCGCTGGCGCTCCACGTGGTGTCTGGTCAAGAACTTCTTCCGCTACAAATCGACGGGCGTGAAGGTGTGGGTCGACGACCGGCTGGTCTACAACAACCTGCTGTTCAGCATCGCCATCGGCATCTGCAAGTACAACGTCGGCGGCATGCAGCAGCTGCCCGACGCCGTGGCCGACGACGGTATGCTCGATGTGTCGCTGGTGCGTCCGGTGCATTTCTGGCACCTGCTGTTCCGGTTCCACTACCTGTTCAACGGCGGCATCTACCGCATCCGGCATATCCTGCAGGAGAGGGGAAGCTGTATCCGCATCGAGTCGTCGCCCGAAATTTCGGTCGAGGTGGACGGCGAGCTGCTGGGCGAGACGCCGCTCGAATTCTCGATTCTCCACAAGGCGGTTCGGATCGTTGTGGGCCGGGAGTTCTACGACCGGCAGGAGCGCGGCGAGTGTCCGTGCGAGGGCAAGTAGCGGCCGCGGCCGGAATCTGCGCCGGAAAACGGCGTGCGGCAAGCGGTCGTGTCGGGCGGCGTTTCCGGGAAGAAGCGGAAACTAATACGTTAGTCTTTTTAAAAACGATGTGTAATACTCGGAAGCCGCTCAGAAGGTAAATCCGAACATAAATCAAGCATGATTATGACGCCTAAAGAAGTTTTGGAAAAGTGGATAAACCGCTTTAATGCCGCCGATGCGGTCCGTCTTACGGAGCTGTATGCCGAAGATGCGGTAAACCATCAGGTTGCGAATAAACCGGTGGTAGGAAAAACGGCGATCCATGAAATGTTTGCAAATGAATTTGCAACGGCTGAAATGGTTTGTATCGTAGAGAATATTTTTGAAGATGGAGAATGGGCGATAATGGAATGGAAAGATCAGCTCGGACTTCGCGGATGTGGATTTTTTCATGTGAAAAACGATAAAATCGTCTTTCAGAGAGGGTATTGGGATAAACTCTCGTTTTTGAAACAGCACAATCTTCCTGTTGAATAATGCTGTGAATTCGTCGCTGCTGTTTTTTGACGTTCCGTTATCGGGTTGTTCGTCGATCGGGTATGTGAACCGATGAGAATCTGAAACAAAAAAGGCAGGCTTTTGCAAAAGCCTGCCTTTTTTGTGCGCGGACCGTGCGGCTGCGCGTCGTTTGCCGTGCGATTCCGGTTGTCCCGGTTATGCGGGTCCCGGTTCTGTCAGTCGGCGGTCTCGGTCACCTCCACTTCGGTAATCACCCAGTCGAAGAGGTCGTTGGCGCATCCGGCCTCCATCTGACGAATCTGCGACATGTCGGTCGTGTCGGCCAGTATGGCGTTGAAGAACTGCGACATGGTGCTGTAGGCGGCGTTCACCTTGCCTGCGAAGCAGTTGTAGAAAGCCTTCTGCTGCTGGTGGTCCAGCCCGGCGGGAAGCACGCCCTGCGCCACCAGATAGTTGTACGGATAGATATGGCGCATGTTGTGCGCGTCGGCGTTCAGTTCGTCCACGATGGTCGTGACGACGACCATGTCGACCGTGTCGGTCACGCCCGGCATTTCGACGAAGGTCGTATAGACGGGGTAGGCCCCTTCCAGATCACCGGCCACCTCGTCGGTAAAGAGCACGAATTCATCGTCCGAAAGGTCGTCGAGATAGACCATCTGACGGTAGCTGCGCAGGGCTTCGCGCATCGCTTTGCGCTGTTCGTGATTCCATTGCCGCTGCTGCGAGCAGCCGACCAGACCCGCTGCGAATGTCGACAGCAGGCAGATACAGAGGAGAATTTTTTTCATCGTTTCCTTGATTTTGGTTTTACTTGGGAGCAGGACGCAATACGTGTGCCAAAAATTATATATCTTTGGGTGGCGAGTAATTCCGGCCGGCCGTGGAAATGCGCCGCTGCGACGGAATTGTGCCGGACCGGAACGAAAAAACGATCGATTATGGATGTATTGACTTTCCGCGACTACTGTCTGTCGCTGCCGATGGCCGAAGAGAGCACGCCCTTCGACGAAACGACCCTTGTCTACAAGGTCGGGGGCAAGATGTTCGCCTGCGCCGACATGGCTGAATTCGAATGGGTCGCCGTGAAATGCGATCCGGCCGAAGCCGTGCTGCTGCGCGAGCAGTATGACGAGGTGAGTGCGGCGTGGCACTTCAACAAACGCCACTGGAACGCCGTCCGCACCACGGGCGACCTGCCCGACGGCTTTATCCGCGAGCAGATTCGCAACTCCTACCTGCTGGTGCTGCGGTGCAGCGTGACGCCCAAAGCACTGCGCGAGGAGATCCTCGCCTATGTCGGGGAGCACGGCCTGCCGGAATAGGGACGCGGAGACGGCTTCCCGGAGCGGACCTCGCTGTTTGCGGGCGTGAGCCGCTGTTATGCTTGAAACCGTTGATGCGGGAGAGAGGCCGGAGTGGGGCGATTTATGGCGGAGGGCTGGGATTGGACTGCTTATGCGGGGGGCCGTTGCGGACCTCGCTTTTTGCCGGGAAGGGACTCCGAAACTTTGGGGCGTTGTCCTTTTCTGCGGAACAGAACCGGATACGAAAACGCAGCAACGTGGGGCGTACCCTGCGTTACTGCGTTATTCGTAATGGTCGCTGAGTTTCGGCGGCCCAGTGCCGGCGCCGTTCCGCGTTGTGCGGCTCTGCTGTGTCTCACTCGCGTCGTGTTGCTCTGCGTCGGCGGCGCCTTGCGCCGTAGTGATTCTTCGCCTGCGTTACTTTGCGGCGCCGGTCGTTTCCTGTGCCGCGAGCTTGCGCCAGCGCAGGTATCCGGCCACGGCCAGCGCCGAGTAGAGGGCGTAGAGTCCCGCGGTGAGGGGGATTCCCTTGTAGAGATACAACCCGATCGTTATCAGATCGACGGCCAGCCAGACGAGCCACTGTTCGATGTATTTGCGCGAGAGCATCCACATCGCCACGATGCTCGCCGCCGTGGTCATCGCGTCCCAGAAGGGCACGGTGCTGTTGGTGAACCGGGAGAGCAGGAAATAGATTCCGGCGTGCGCCGCGGCGTAGACTGCGATCAGTCCTGCTGCATAGCGCAGGGGCGTATGCCCGATCCGGACGGCGGCGGGTTCTGCGCTCCGGGCGGGTTGTCCTGCCGCCGTTGTGTTCCGGTCCTGCTGGCTGTTGTGTCCCGCCGCTGTGTTCCGGGCTGTTCGGGCCGCTGCGGGTTCTGCGCTCCGGGCCGTTTGATCGGTCGGTCCTGCCGCTGCCGCGTTCCGGGCCGTCTTGGGCTTTTTGCGCGGGGCGTTGCGCCACACGAGCCAGCCGTAGAGTCCTGCCAGTACGTAGTAGACCTGCATCGAGCAGTCGGCGTACAACCCCGCCTTGTAGTAGAGCGCGCCGTGGACCAGCGGCATGACGAGTCCCACGATCCACAGCCGGATATCGGCGCGGTATTCGAGCCAGAGATAGAGCAGCCCCAGCACCACGCCGGCAATCTGCAGGATAAGTTTCCAATCCATCGTTTTATCTGCGTTGCGTCCCTCCGGATCGGGTTCCGGGGGGACGGAATTTGCCCGTTAGAACTTTACCGTGACGTTGGCCAGCACGTTCAGGGGCGCCTGCGCGAAGTAGTAGGCCATGTCGATGCGCCGGGGCGTCGGGTTGCTCCACGTGTCCATGTACGAATAGCCGTAGCCGTTGCTTTCGTACTCGGCGTTGAAGAGGTTGTTGATCTGCAGGCCCAGCCGCACGCTTCGGGCGGCGCGGGTGCGGAACGTGTAGCCCAGATTGAGGTTGGTGACGCAGTAGCGGCCGAGCGAGAGCGTCTCGTTCTCGTCGTTGGTAAAATACTGTTTGCCTACGGCCTGCGTGTGCAGCACGGCTTCGAAGCCCCGGTAATGGAAGTTCAGAAACAGCGACCCCATGGCCGACGGCGAGTAGGAGATGGTCCGCTCGCCCAGATTCTGCCCGTAGGTGGGGCTGTTCGAGAGTGCGTCCACATAGTTCTCGATCCGGTTCTGGCTGAAGGTGGCGTTGGCGCCGGCGGTGAACCACCCGGTCACGCGCCACGAAGCCGTCAGCTCGATGCCGCGGCGGTAGCTGTCGGGCACGTTGACGTTCAGCGCGTCGGAGCTGTCGTTGACCATGCCCGTATGCACCAGCTGGTCCTTGTATTTCATGTAGTAGAGGTTCACGCCCGCACTGAAACGGGGCGAGGTGTAGGTGTAGCCCAGTTCGTAGTCGTATAGCTTCTCGGAGGAGGGGTACGAGTCGTCGCCGGAGAACATGTAGCGGTCCGTGAAGTCGCTGCGTGTCGGCTCCTTCTGGGCCACGGCGAACGAGAAATAGAAGTTGTGGCGTTTGCCGGGCGAGTAGCTGACGCCGGCGCGGGGGTTGAAGAAGTGGTATGTCTCGTCCACGTCGATGGGCTGCATGCCCCCGCTCGCTTCGTCGTAGTTGTCGTTCACGCCCCATGCCTTGTAGTGAACGTAGCGGTACTGCATGTCGGCGAAGAGGTTAAGTCCGCGGGCCACGGTCCAGTTGGCGCGTGCGAAGAGGTTGGCGTCCTGCTTGTCCACGTCGTTGTCGTACCAGCGTTTGCTGCGGTAGTCGGCGGGATCGGTTTCCTGCATCCAGTCCAGCTCGCCCCAATGGGGACAGCTGTAGTAGCTCCACGAGCCGCCGAAGGCGAGATCGAGGTTCTCCGCAGCGTAGGCCGCCGCGGCGTTCACGCCGCCCAGATGGTTGCGCATGAGTTTTTCGCGGATCAGGTCCCTGCGTACGGCGATTCGTTCGCCGTCGCCGTCCGTCACGAAATTGCCTTGGTCGTCGGTCTGGTAGGCCAAATGGTCGGGGAAGAGGTATTCGAAGAGTTTGGCGTTGTCCTTATACTGCTTGTAGTAGCCGTAACCGTAGGTGTAGAAGGCCGTGGCGTTCAGCGTCCATCGGTCGCCCAAGCGCTGGTTGAGGATCAGCTGGTTGTTGATCTGCAGGTAGTTGTCGGTCTCGTCGTCGTAGAAGTTCACCTGCTGCCACTCGCCGTCCTCGCTGTTCCAGATGCGGTGGGAGTAGGCGTCCGAAGTGGAGTACATGCCGCTGCTGTTGTAACGGCGGCCGTTGAGACGCATCTCGTCGCGCGTGGCGCCGTTGTAGCTGAGGTTGGTCTTGGCCTTGCCGCCGAACGAAACCAGCTTGAGCATCGTGTTGCCGTTGTAATAGCCGCCTTGGAACATATAGGAGGTGAGGGAGGTCCCTCCGCGGCGGATGTAGCCGTCCGAGGAGAGGCGCGTCAGGCGTGCGTCCACCGTCCAATGGCCGCCCATCAGCCCCGACGAGACGTGCACGGCCTGTTTGTTGGTGTTGTACGATCCGTACGAGAGCGAGACGTCGCCGCCGAACTCGGTTTCGAGCGGGGCCGTGGACATATTGACCGCGCCGCCGAAGGCGCCCGTGCCGTTGGTCGAGATGCCCGCGCCGCGCTGGATCTGCATCGTGCCGACCGACGAGATGAGGTCGGGCGTGTCGTACCAGTACATCGAGTGCGAGTCGGGGTTGTTCATCGAGACGCCGTTGATGGTGACGTTGAGCCGTGTGGCGTCGGTTCCGCGCAGGCGCATCGACGTGCCGCCGATGCCGATGCCGGTTTCGTTGGTGGCGATCATCGAGGGAGTCAGCGCCAGCACCGACGGAATGTCGAATCCGTAGCTGTTGCGGGCGATCGCTTCGTGCGAAAGGTCGGTATAGGCGACCGGCGTGCTGCCTGATGCGCGCGTGGCGGTCACCTCGATCTCCTGCAGGCGGTACATGCGCACGGAGTCTTCGGGCCGGGCCGGCCCGGCGGCTGCCGTGATCGCTTCGCTTGTCTTTGCAGAGGGAACGGCAGCTGCCGTGACAAACGCCGCGGATCGTGTCGCGTCTGCGGCGGTTGCGGCGTTCGTTACGCCTGCGGTGAGGGAGACGGCAGCCGGAGTTTCGGCTGCAGCGGTAATTACGGCGTTTGCCGGATTCTCGGCGCTCGCCGTGTTTGCGGCGACGCAGAGCGCGACGGCCGCGATGGGAAGTAGAAACCTTTTCATGTCTGAACTTTTAAAAGTTAATGAACTGAAAAGGGGTATGCGTTGAAAGATTATGCATCCCGGTTTCGGCATTACCCGTATCCGGTTCAATGGGTATAATCTCAGCCTGATAGTAAGGCACCCCTTCGAAATATCGACGGCAAAGGTAATAAAAAGATTCGGGAAATCGGGAGCGGTATGCGAAGAATTTGTAAAAATAGCGACCCGACCCGACCCGGCGGCGGTTCGGCGGTTCCGTAAAGCGGGTAACGCAGTAACGCGGGACATATACCCGTGTTGCTGCGTTACTGCTGACAATTTTTATTTACGAATCCGCCCGGCCCGGTCTTCCGGTTCCGCCCGTGCGTCTGCCTGCCCGGCCCTGTCCGGTTTTCCCGGTCCGCCCCTGTGCCCTCCTGCCCGGCCCGGTCTTCCGGTTCGCCGGCAATGTCTGTTTTTGCCGCGGCTCAGTCGCCGTTTTTTCGCCAGAGTTTCGACATCTCTTCGAGAGTTTTGCCCTTGGTTTCGGGCACCCATTTCCAGACGAAGAGAGCCGAAGCGAGCGACATCAGGGCATAGATGCAGTAGGTGCCGCCGACGCTCCATGCGCTCAGCGAGGGGAAGGTCGCCGAGACGAGGAAATTCGAGATCCACTGCGCTGCCACGGCTACGGCCACGGCCTGCGAGCGGATTGTGTTGGGGAAGATTTCGGAGATCAGCACCCAGCAGATCGGCCCCCACGACATCATGAACGATGCGGTGTAGATGATGATGAAGACCAGTGCCGCGATGCCGATCGACCCGGTGAACGAAAGCGCCGCAAGGGCGGCCATGCCGATCATCATACCCGTCGAACCGACGATGAGCAGCGGTTTGCGGCCCACGCGGTCCACGGTGAAGATCGCCACGACCGTAAAGAGGATGTTGACCACGCCCATCACCACGGTCTGGAGCATCGAAGCGTCGCCCGACGCGCCCATTCCGGCGAAGATGCGCGGGGCGTAGTAGAGCACGACGTTGATGCCGATGGCCTGCTGGAAAAACGAGAGCAGGATGCCGATCAGGATCACCGCTGCGCCGTAGGCGAAGAGCCGCTCGGTCTTGGCGTGTACCGTCCGGCGGATTTCGGTGTGAATCGTGCGGGCCTCGGCCGCGCCGTTGATGCGCGTGAGCACCTGCAATGCCTTCTGATCGTGTCCGGTGAGGGTCAGGTAACGCGGGGTTTCGGGCACAAAGAGGATCAGCAGCAGAAATGTCGCTGCGGGGAACGCTTCGCTGAGGAACATCCTGCGCCAGCCGACGGAGACCATGGCGGCCTGAATGGCTTCGCCCGTGTCGCCCAGCTGGTTGCGGATCAGGTAATTGACGAAGTAGACGACCAGCATGCCGAAGATGATGGCGAACTGGTTGCACGAGACGAGCGTGCCGCGGATCTTCGCGGGCGAGATTTCGGCAATGTACATCGGACACACGGCCGAGGCAAGTCCCACGCCGATACCGCCCAGAATGCGGTAGATGTTGAACGACGCCAGCAGCGGCAGCGACGCTTCGCCGTAGGGCAGGATGCCGCTTTCGGGCCGCCACGAGCCGACGGCCGAGACGAAGAAGAACACGGCTGCCGCGACGAGCGAGCGTTTGCGTCCCAGACGCGAGGCAAGCAGGCCCGACAGCGCACCGCCGATGACGCAGCCCACCAGCGCGCTCGATGCGGTGAAGCCGTGCATCCACGGCGTGTAGGTGAAGTCCGCCGCACTGCGGAAGAACTGGTCGAGGGCCTGCTCGGCTCCCGACACCACGGCCGTGTCGTAACCGAACAGCAGGCCGCCGATGATGGCCACCAGCACGATCGAAAAGAGGTAGGCGCGGCTTCCGGTTTCTTGGGTTTTAGCCATAAGGTCAGATATACATGTTCACGATCGCTTCGAACAGCTCCTGTTTGCCGCTGCGCTGGACGGGTTCGTGCCGGCAGGCGTAGTCGGCGACCTGCTCCAGCGTGAGCTTGCCCTCTTCGAAGAGCCGGCCTTCGCCTGAGTCGTAGGAGGCGTAACGTTCGGCGAGCATCTTTTCGTAGGGCGAGTCGTCGAGAATGTCGGCGGCGATGAGCAGCGCGCGGGCCATGACGTCCATCGCGGCGATGTGGGCGATGAAGATGTCTTCGGGGTCGGTCGAGTTGCGGCGGGTCTTGGCGTCGAAGTTCGTGCCGCCGCCCTGCAGGCCGCCGCCGCGGACGATGACCATCATGGCCTGCACCATTTCGTAGAGGTCGATCGGGAACTGGTCGGTGTCCCAGCCGTTCTGGTAGTCGCCGCGGTTGGCGTCGATCGAACCGAGCATTCCGGCATCGACGGCGCACTGCAGTTCATGCTCGAATGTATGGCCGGCCAGCGTGGCATGATTGACCTCGATATTGACCTTGAAATCCTTGTCCAGCCCGTGCGCCCGCAGGAATCCGATCACGGTCTCCGTGTCGGCGTCGTACTGGTGCTTCATCGGCTCCATCGGTTTGGGTTCGATCAGGAAGTTACCCTTGAACCCCTTCGAACGGGCGTAGTCGCGGGCCATGCGCAGCATGGTGGCCATGTGTTCCTTTTCACGCTTCATGTCGGTGTTGAGCAGCGACATGTAGCCTTCGCGGCCGCCCCAGAAGACGTAGTTCTCGCCGCCTAGTTCGATCGTGGCGTCAATGGCGTTCTTGATCTGCAGCATGGCGCGGGCCGCGGCGTCGAAGTCGGGGTTGGTCGATGCGCCGTTCATGTAGCGGGCGTGGCCGAAGACATTGGCCGTGCCCCACAACAGTTTGATGCCGGTTTCGGCCTGTTTCTGCTTGGCGTAGGCTACGATCTCCCGGAGGTTCTTTTCGTACTCTTCGGGCGTCGCGGCTTCGTCCACGAGGTCTACGTCGTGGAAACAATAGTACTCGATGCCGATCTTCCGCATGAATTCGAAACCCGCGTCCATCTTGGCTTTCGCGCGCTCGATCGGACATGCGGACTCGTTCCACGGGAAGGTTTTGGTGCCGCCGCCGAACTGGTCGCCGCCTTCGGCGCAGAGGGTGTGCCACCACGCCATCGAGAAACGGAACCAATCCTTCATCTTGCGGCCTTTCACGACTTTTTCGGGGTCATAGTAACGGAAAGCCATCGGGTTCTTCGACTCCGGGCCTTCGAATTCGATCTGTCCCACGGTGGGGAAATACTGTTTTGATGCCATGATATTGAATGATTTTCAGGTTGTTATTCCATTCTTTTCTCCACTTCCCGGACCCATGCCCGGTAACCTTCTTCCAGCGTCTCTCTATCAGCTTCGGCGGGTTCCACGACCTCCAGCCTGCGCAATGCAGCGAACGCTTCGCCGCGCGTCTTGTAGTAGCCGGCGCCCAGCGCCGCGCCGCGGGCTGCGCCCAGCGCGCCGTCGGTATTGAACAGTTCGATGCGGGCGCCCGTGAGCGTCGAGAGCGTCTGCCGGAAAAGCGGCGAGAGGAACAAGTTTGCTGCGCCTGCGCGGATGACGTCGGGGCGCACTCCCAGCTCGCGCATGATGTCGATGCCGTAGCGGAAGGAGTAGGCGATGCCCTCCTGCGCGGCGCGCAGGATGTGCGCCGTGGTGTGGCGGTTGAGGTCCAGCCCGATGATTCCGGCTCCGGGACAGCGGTTGCAGAGCATCCGTTCGGCTCCGTTGCCGAAAGGTACGACCAGCACTCCTTCGGAGCCTGCCGGGACGCTTGCGGCCAGCTGGTTCATCTCCGCATAGTCGAGCCTCTCCTGCGTGACGTTGCGGCGTATCCACGAGTTCATGATGCCCGTGCCGTTGATGCAGAGCAGAATGCCGTAACGGGGATTGCTGGCCGTGTGATTGACGTGGACGAAGGTATTCACGCGCGACTGCGGGTCGGCTTGGCGTTTGTCCGTGACGCCGTATACCACGCCGCTCGTGCCGCCCGTCGCGGCGACTTCGCCCGCCTCCATGACGTTGAGCGAAAAGGCGTTGTTGGGCTGGTCCCCGGCGCGGTAGGAGATCGGAGTGCCTGCGGGGATGCCCAGCAGCCGTTCGGCCGCTTCGTCCGTGCGGGCCTCCGTGCCGATCGAGACGCCGGCTTCGGGGATCGTCTCCTGCGGAATGCCGTACCATCCGGCCACGAAATCGGCCCGCCGCTCCTCTTCGAAGTCCCAGAGTATCTGCTCCGAAAGGCCGCTGACGGAGGTGGACATGCGTCCCGAAAGGCGGTAGGCGATGTAGTCGCCGGGGAGCATGAATTTGTATATCTGCGCGAATACGCCGGGTTCGTTGCGCCTTACCCACGCCAGTTTCGACGCGGTGAAGTTGCCCGGTGAATTGAGGGTGTGCGCGAGACAGAACTCCCGTCCGATGCCTTCCAGCGCTTCGGCCCCGATCTCTACGGCGCGCGAGTCGCACCAGATGATCGAGGGGCGCAGCGGACGGCCCTGCTTGTCGAGACAGACCAGTCCGTGCATCTGGTAGGTGATGCCCACCGACACCACGTCGCTCATCGCGAAGCCCTGCGCCGCAATGGCCCGAATGCCTTCGCAGACGTAATGCCACCACATTTCGGGGTCCTGCTCGGCCCAGCCGCTTTGCGGCGATCCGATGGGCATTTCGGTTGCGGGGTTGGCGGACGAGGCCGCGCACTCGCCCGACGCGATGTCCAGCAGCGATACCTTGACCGACGAAGAGCCTATGTCTATGCCTAAACTTTTCATATGTTATCTGTTGTTATGGATCAATACCTCCAGTTGTTGATGAATCCCAGCTTCAGCTTCGCTTTGAGCGCCTTTTTGTAGGCGTTTTTATTAAAGGTATAATATTGCGCCGGCTTGTGGGCTACGCCCTGTTCCCGTTCTGCGGTCGGGGTCAGAAACCCCGACGCGAGTATCTTCTTGCGGAAGTTGCGGTTGTCGATTTCGATGCCCAGCACTGCGCTGTAGAGGTTCTGGAGCGCGCGGATGGTGAATTTGCGGGGCAGCAGTTCGAAAGCCACGGGCGATTGCAGCATCTCGCGGCAGAGAACCGCCAGCGCCGCCGAAAGTATCTGCTTGTGGTCCATCGCCAGCCGCTGGATCGAATCGACATCGACCCATTGCGCGCCCTTGGCCGTGGTGTAGGCGACGGTACGGGTGTCGAGCTTCACCAGTGCGTAATATCCCACCGTCACCACGCGTTCGGTCCGTATGCCGTGATAGCGGTTGATCCACTCCAGCTCCTCGCCGCTCACCCGGTTGGGATCGGAGAATATATCCATCTGTTTGAGGTATACGTCCCGCAGTCCGGTGGCCTCTTCGAGCACACGGTAGGCGGCCTGCGGCAGCGTCTCGTTGTCGAGAATCATGGCGCCCGGCAGTTTGAGCTTGTCGAGACGGGTGTCGGGGGCATAGTAGCGCCGCTCGATCAGCAGCACTTTGAGCGACTTGCCGTTGAAACCGAACACGGCGCAGTCTACCGACAGCGATTGGTTCATCTGGATGGACATGGGGCTGGTTTTAGGTTGCAGACGTAAAATTATCCATTCGGCGGATGAAAAACAAACTTACGGCCGTTTTTACGCTAACTGTTCGGCGCGTATGCGCCCCTCGGCCCGGTGAGCGTCCGATTACGGGCGTCGGACAATAGTCGCTTTTTTACGCTAAGTCATTTCCGGCTGCGCGTCGGATCGTAAGTAACGCGGATAACGCAGTAACGCGGGCATATGCCCGCGTTACTGCGTTATTGACGAGCAGCGTATCTGCCCGTGTCCGGCCGGTGCCGGGAGTTTGTTTTAGTTGCGCCGCGGTTCTCCGCCGCCTATGCGAAAGTCCCGAACCGGAATACGATTTTCTGACAGTAGGTTTCGCCGGGTCTGAGCAGCGGCGACGGGAATTCGGGGTGGTTGACGGCGTCGGGGTAGTTCTGACATTCGATCGCCACGCCGTCGTAGTCGTTGTAACGGCCGCCCGACTTGGTTTCGGGGCATCCGCCTGCGAGCCAGTTGCCGGTGTAGATCATCACGCTGGGCTGCGACGAAAGCACCGTCACGCAGCGGCCCGAAGTCTGTTCGCGCAGACAGCCGACCTCGCCCAGAATGTTGGGCTTCCAGCCGTCGATGACGAACGGGTGGTCGTATCCCTTGAAATCGCGGATGTGGTTGAACTCCGAGTCGATGCCGGGGCGGAACGGACGGAATTCGCGGAAGTCCTGCGGCGTGCCCGCTGCGTCCAGCAGCCGGCCCGTGGGGATCTGCTTGTCGTTCATTTCGAGCACCTGCGAGCTGTTCAGGCGCAGCTGGTGGTCGAGGACAGACCCGCTGCCTTCGCCCGCGAGGTTGAAATAGACGTGGTTGGTGAGGTTCACCACCGTCGTTTTGTCCGTCCGGGCCAGATAGGTTATTTCGAGCGCATTCTCATCGTCGAAATCAAACACGGCCTCGACGTTCAGTTCGCCGGGGTAATTCTGGTCGCCGTCCTCCGAGAGGAGCGACATGACCACGCGGTTGGTCTCCACACGGCTCTCCCAGATGCGGTTGGCGAAGTTCTTCGTGCCGCCGTGCAGGTGGTTGGGGCCGTTGTTCACTTCGAGCGCGTACTCCTTTCCCTCGACGGTCATGCGGCCGAAAGCGATGCGGTTGGCGCAGCGGCCCACGCTTTTGCCCGACGCGGCTCCGTCGAAGAAGTAGCCTTCGGGATGCTTGTAACCCAGCACCACGTCGGCCATGCGGCCCTCGCGGTCGGGCATCGTGACGGAGACGATCGCCGCCCCGAAATTCGTGATTTTCACTTCGGCGCCCTTGTCGTTGCGCATCGTGTAGAGGATGATGGCTTCGCCCTCCGGCGTCATGCCCCATACGTGTTGTTCGATCTGTACCATTATTCTGCGGGTTTTAAGGTTGCCAGGATATGGTCGATGCGGCGCAGGGTCTC
>OCHK01001961.1_pt1 | contig 14706 bp, 9 predicted proteins | sample 1538551 | NCBI WGS metagenome assembly OCHK01 (sample SAMN04571707, study PRJEB22368) | human gut metagenome | biome: human gut; material: stool | host: Homo sapiens | place: Luxembourg | collected 2012-08-31
CGGATGAGGGGCGGCAGGCAGAACCGACAAGGAGAAATCTCCGCAATTATGCTTTATCAGTCAAGAATAAGACTGCTTAAGCTTGTCTTATACTGGTTCTGCTTCCCGCCCCTCGTCAGTCAGGGCTTCGCCCTGCCAGCTTCCCCCAGGGGAAGCCTTCTTTGCTATTATACCTTCTCTTCCCCGGAAAAACAAGTCGAAGCAAAAAGCTCCCTGTGAACGGATCGGGTTCACAGGGAGCGCTTCTTCAAATGCTATTTCTTGGCTTCCCACTTGGCATAGAGGGTCATGGACTGCTGGACGGGGGCTGCGGCAAGGTCCCATTCGTAGATGCAATCCTTGTCCTGGTACCATCCGGCGAAAGTGAAGCCCTCCCGGGTTGGGGGTTCCGGCGGGTCTACCAGCTCGGCATACATATGCTTTTGGGCTTCTACAGGGGTACCGCCCAGAGAATCGAAGCTGACGGTGTAGCCCCGGTTCTGCATACCAAGCAGCAGGACCAGCGCCAGAGCAACGAAGCCAACAACAATGACCGTATCCAGGACCTTTACGGGGATTTTCACCTTGCCGTAGAGGCCCCGAAGCTGGGGCTCTTTGCGGGGTTCGTCCATTGCTTACTTCCGGACCAGGTACTTGCGCATATCGATGGAGCAGGCAATCAGGATGATCAGACCCTTGACGATATACAGGTAGTTGGCGTCCACAGACAGGAAGTTCAGACCGGCGAAGATGATCTGCAGCAGCAGAACGCCGATGATGGCGCCGCTGACCTTGCCGATGCCGCCGACGAAGGAGATACCGCCGATGACACAGGCCGCAATGGCGTCAGCCTCATAGTTCAGGCCGGTGGTGGCGTTGACGGAGGCGATACGGGCGGCATCCATGAAACCGGTGATGCCGTAGAGCATACCGGCCATGACGAACACCAGGATGATGGTCTTGGAGACATTGACGCCGGAGACGTTGGCAGCCTCTTCGTTGGAGCCCACAGCATACATATTCTTGCCGAAGGCGGTCTTGTTCCAGATCACCCAGACAATGGCGGTGATAATGGTGGAGTACAGCACATAGCGGGGGACGGTAACGGGGCCACTGCTGGTCTTCAGAGTGAACAGGGGCTTGATAATGAAGTTCCGATAGCCCTCACTCATGCCGGACAGGGTCTGGCCGCCGTTGGTGCCCAGCTGCATGAACAGCAGCACCAGGCCGTAGACGATCAGCTGGGTGGACAATGTAACGATGAAGGGGTGCAGCTTGAACTTTGCCATGAAGAAGCCGTTGACAAAGCCGACCATGGCACAGGCCACCAGCACGCACAGCAGAACCACGGGGATAGGCAGGATCTGCAGGCCGGGGAACAGCTTATTGGTGGTCAGCTGCAGACCGGCGGAGATACAGGCTGCCAGGCCCACCTGACGGCCTGCGGAAATATCGGTACCGGCCAGAATGATACAGCCGCCGACACCCAGAGCGATGGGCAGCTTGGCCGCGGTCAGGCTAATGATGTTTACAAGAGAGGGGATGCTCAGGAATCTGGGATTCTTGATGGCAACGTAAATAATTACCAGAGCGATGATGATGAACATGGCATTGTTCATGATCCCATCGAAAATGGCCCGTCTCCGGTCAGCGGGGGTCATGGCTTTCAAGGCCTCCATTTTAGAGGGCTTGTGTTCTTTCAGTTTGGTCACGTTGGGTTCCTCCTTATACGTACTTTGCGGCAAGGGTCATGATTTCTTCCTGGGTGGTGTTCTTCGCGTCCACTTCACCGGCCAGCCTGCCGCCGGACATAACCAGAATCCGGTCGCAGACGCCCAGAAGCTCGGGCATTTCGGAGGAAACCATCAGAACCGTTTTCCCCTCGTTGGCGAGATTCAGGATCAGCTGGTAGATCTCGTATTTTGCGCCTACGTCAATGCCGCGGGTGGGCTCGTCCAGCAGCAGAACCTCCGGCTCTGTCAGCAGCCAGCGGCCGATGATGACCTTCTGCTGGTTGCCGCCGGACAGGCTGCGGATCTGGGTTTCCTGGGTAGGCGTTTTGGTGTGCATGGCGTCGATGTAGTGCTGGGTGTCCTCAACCTGGCTCTTGGTGCTCAGCAGAGGGCCGAACTTCTTGTGCCGGTTCAGGCTGGAAATAACGGTGTTCTCCCGGATGTTCCGAACGCCGAAAATACCGGTGGCCCGGCGCTCTTCTGTCAGCATGGCGAAGCCGTTCTTGATGGATTCACCGGAATTGCGGTTCTTGCAGGGCTTTCCATCCAGGGTGATGGTGCCCTCTTTCCGGGTGCGAATGCCGAAGATGCTTTCCAGAACCTCGGTTCGTCCGGAGGAATCCAGACCGGCCAGACCCAGCACCTCGCCCCGCCTGGCTTCAAAGGAAACGTCCTTCAGCTGGTTGTACATGCCGGTCAGGTGCTCCACCTTCAGATAGGTCTCGCCGGGATGGTTGGTCTTGGGCGGGAACTGGTTGGTCAGCTCACGGCCAACCATCAGCTTGATAATGTCGCCCATTTCCAGTTCGTCGGCGGGCTTGGTAGCCACCCACTTGCCGTCACGCATGACGGTGATATCGTCGGAAATGCGCTTGATCTCCGCCATCTTGTGAGAGATATAGATAATGCCGCAGCCGCGGTCCCGGAGCATATTGATGATCTTGAACAGGTGCTCCACCTCGGTCTCCGTCAGGGAGGAGGTGGGCTCGTCAAATACGATCACCTTGGAGTTGAAGGAGACAGCCTTGGCAATCTCCACCATCTGCCGCTGGGACACGGGCATGGTGCTCATAATCGTTTTCGGATTGACGCTGATGCCCAGGTCGTTGAAGACCTCCATGGTGGCGTCGTACATTTTCTTTTCACTGGTGAAGGGGCCTGTCATGGGGAAGCGGCCAAGCCACATATTGTCCATGACGTTGCGCTTCAGCGCCTGGTTCAGTTCCTGGTGTACCATGGCAACGCCGTGCTCCAGGGCTTCCTTGGAGTTCTTGAAGTTGACCTCCTGGCCCTCCAGATAGATGTGACCGGCATCCTTGGTGTAAACGCCAAAGAGGCATTTCATCAGGGTGGACTTACCGGCGCCGTTTTCGCCCATCAGGGCATGGACCGTACCGGCCCGCACGGTCAGATTGACACCGTCCAGAGCCTTGACACCGGGGAATTCCTTGGTAATGCCCTCCATGCGCAGCAGGACGGTTTCGCTGTTCTTATCCAAATTGTTCGCCTCCTGAGTTGGGGTACGCGCCCGGGAAAGGCTTCGTGGGCGCGTTCGGGCAGCGCGCGAAAGCTGTCCATTTGAGAAAAGCAGCCGCGCCGAAGCGCGGCTGCCTGCATGGAAGAATTATTCGCCGGTGTAGGAAGAGTAGGGGATGTTTACACGCCAGGTGCCCACGACGTTGGCAGAGTCGATACCCTCGAAGGTAGCCTTGCCGGAAGCCATGTTCTGGGTGATGGTGGAGATGGCGTTGGCCATGCCCTCGGCATCCTGCTTGATGGTGCCGGTCATGGAGCCGTCAGCAATCTTTTCCTTGGCAGCGTCGGTAGCGTCAACGCCGAAGACGGGGATGGTCTTGCCGGTGCCGTTGTTGTAGCCGGCAGCCTGCAGGGCAGCGATTGCGCCCAGAGCCATGTCGTCGTTGTTGGCAATGACCAGCTCGACCATGTTGTTGTTGGCCTCGGAGTACTGAGCCAGAATGGTCTGCATGTAGTCCTGACCCTGAGCAGCGGACCAAGCGCCGTTCTGGTCAACCAGGTACTTGGAGGTGTTGTTGGCATCGTAGAAGCTCAGCTGAGCCTTGCCGGCGCCGGTCAGAACAGCATCGGCATCCTCAACACCGTACTGGGTACGGGCATCGGCTTCCATGTTGCCTTCCTGGCCCTTGAACATAACGTAGGAGATCACGCCGTCGCCGTTCAGGTCGATGGCATCGTAGTTGGCAACCAGGTAGTTGCCGATCATCTCGCCCTGCATATGGCCGGCCTGGGTGTAGTCGGTGCCGACGTAAGCAGCCTTGTCATAAGCGGAGACGATCTCCTCGGAAACGGAGCGGTTGAAGAACACCAGGGGCGTGTTGGCGTTCTTGGCCATGTCGACAATGGCCTGAGTGGCGTCGTCGGAGCTGGCGTCAACGATGTTGACAACCAGGACGGAAGCGCCCTTGGTAATGGCGGTCTGGATCTGCTCGGTCTGGGTGGTCTGGCTGCCGTTGGCATCATAGTCCTGATACTTGACACCGGCGTTGGTCAGAGCAGTGTTCAGAGCGGCGCGAACGCTGGACAGGTAGGTATCACCAAAGGTGTACCAGAACACAGCGACTTCGCCGTCCTTTTTGCTGGAAGAGCCGGAGCCGCCGCAGGCAGCCAGGCTCAGGGCCATGGTCAGAACCAGGACCAGTGCGATGAACTTTTTCATTATAGTTCCTCCTAAAACTGCATTCCCTTCCCATTTCCGGGGATTTCCGGGGAAAGGGTGAATTGTCTCAGGAAAAGAGAATATTTTCTTGTTCCTGTGACATAAAAACTATAGCACTATTTAACATTTTTGTAAAGACATCTCCGAATTTTCGTGAAATAGCTGCATTTGCTTGACATTTTTTTGTTAACGATGCACAATTGACATTTTTGGAGGACACGGGCGGTGTCGAAAATGGTAAATCTGAAGTGTTGGAAAATAAGCGAGAACATAAGAAACCGCCCCGGCAAACGCCGGGGCGGTGGATGAAATCAAAGGGGAAATTGCCTCTCCTGAAAGGGAAGGTGGCCCGCAGGGCCGGAGGGGTTTTGGTTTGGCCTATGGCCAAACCATGCCGCAGGCAGAATATTGGGCTCCTTGAGGACTGGGACCGGTATTCCGCTTTCGGCGGAGGCTTTTCTGATGAAAAGCCGTAACCCCTCAGTCTCGGCTACGCCGAGCCAGCTCCCCTTTCAGGGGAGCCCAAGCGCTTTTTCACAGCATCACCCGGAAGCGCAGGCAATGGTCCTCCTCACCGGAGACCCGATAGGCCGGCTCCACATCCGTGCCCCAGCTGTCGATGCCGCCTACGCCCCGCATATCCGAGGCGACGGTCACAGTGGTGCGGCAGTGGCCCGGGAGCTCCCAAACGTGCTGGGCCTGCTCCAGCTGGGCGGGGGTATAGGGAATGGCGGAGAAGAAGAAGGACTTGTCCGCCTGTTCAAGGGTCAGCGTATCGTCACCCATGTGCAGCTGGGCCTGGCAGGTGAAGCTGTGGCCGCCGCACTCCTGGGGCACCAGATAGTTGGGCACCTGGGGCGTTTCCTTATGGCTGCCGAAGACGCCGCCCTTATACCGGTCCGGGTAGGTCTCGCCGGAGTAGCCTACCCAGGCGGTTTCCTCTATGGGCTGGGGGGTGGCGAACCGCAGGCCGAACAGGGGCAGCTCCGGGGCTCCCGCAAAGCCATGGTAGAGGGCCTGGACGGTGAGCACGCCTTCCCGGTCCACCCGATAAGTGATCTCCGCGGCGTAGCCCGGCAGGGCGGCAAAGCCAAAGCGGTAGGTGATGGCGAAGTGGTCTGCCCCCCGGTCCACATCCCAGCCTGTGCAGCTCTGCCAGGCATCCGCGGCGCTCCACAGGGCGCTGCGCGTTGGGAAGCCGCAGCCTAAGTCATTTTCCGTAGGAGCCCGCCACAGTGCGGGGCGGGGTGCCCGCCACAGCCACTCCCGGCCGCCGGACACCAGGCTCACGGGGCCGCCGTGAAGCTTGGAGAAGAGAATCTCGAATTTCTCCCCCCTTACGCCCCAGGCTCCGTCGCCTTCGGTGATGACGAGGTCCTGGGTGTAGCCGGGGGTGGGCAGAGGCCGGACGGCTGCCAGAGTTTGTGCATTGGCCGCGTCCCAGGCGTCCCGCTGCTCCTTTGGCAGGTACCAGTAGCGCACTTCCTGCATGCAGGGCTTCTCCCGGCCGTCGGCGGTGACAATGCCGTTGCCGCTGAAGCCGTAGTCGCTCTGGCGCTCCTCAAAGTCGCCGCCGTAGCCCAGGGATTCGCTGCCCAGGGCGTTCTTCTGCCAGAGAGCCTGATCCATATAGTCCCAGATGAAGCCGCCCTGGTACATGGGGAATTCCTCTCCCAGGCGGATGTAGCTCTCCATGCCTCCCAGGGAGTTGCCCATGTCGTGCATATATTCGCAGAGCAGGAAGGGCTTCTGCGGATCGTTTTCCAGGTATTCCCGGACTTCTGTGGGAGTGGCGTACATCCGGCTCTCCACATCGGAGCAGCCGCCCCACTCCTTGCACCAGTAGCAGCCCTCGTAGTGGACTACCCGGCCGGGGTCCTGGGTGCGGAAGAAGTTCGCCATGTCCAGAATGTCCTGGCCGCCGAAGCTCTCGTTGCCGCAGGACCAGAAGAGAACGGACACATGGTTCTTGTCCCGCTGGAACATGGAGTTGGCCCGGTCCAGCACGCACTCCCGCCACTCCGGGCGGCTGCCGGGTACATTCCAGCTGGGCTCCACGCCGGTGCCCCCCAGGGCATCCTTCTGCCATGAGCCGTGGGTCTCCATATTGGTTTCGTCCATCATGTAAATGCCGTTTTGATCGCACAGCTCGTACCATTCCGTCCGGTTGGGATAGTGGCAGGTGCGCACGGCGTTGATGTTGTTGGCATGGAACATTTCCATGGCGGCGTCCATGTCCTTTCGGGTAATGCAGCGGCCGCCGGTGGGGCTCCACTCGTGGCGGTTGACCCCGTTCAGCACAAGGCGCTCGCCGTTGAGGAGCAGCAGCCTGTCCTTTAATTCAAACCGCCGGAAGCCGATGCTGTAGGCGATGCAGCTGCCGTCCTCCATGGCCAGAACCGCCCGGTAGAGCTCCGGGGTGTCGTGGTCCCATTTCCGGATGCCGGGGAGCACCAGCTCCCGGGACCAATAGAATCCATCCGCTTCCTCCAGCGGCAGCTCACTGTCGAAGACCGCGCCGTCCTTGGGGTGGCCCAGGAAAAGGTGGACCTTGGGCACGGCGGTTTGGGCAAATTTCAGCCGCAGCCGCAGGGTGCCCGTCTGGTTGTCCGGGGCCAGACATGCATTCAGCCACAGGTCCTCCACATAGCACTTGGTCTTGGCATAGAGATAGACGCTGCGGAAGATGCCGCTGAAGCTGAAGAAATCCTGATCCTCCAGCCAGGCCGCGCTGCTGCGCTTGTAGACCTCTACGCACAGCCGGTTGCCGGTGGGATGAATGTAGGGGCTCAGGTCAAATTCCGAGGGGGTAAAGCTGTCCTCACTGTAGCCGACGAAGTGGCCGTTGAGCCACACATACATGGCCTGCTCCACGCCCTGAAAGCTGATGCACACCGGGTGCTCCAGAAGGGTCTCCTCCAGGTCAAAACAGGTGACATAGCTGCCTACGGGATCATGCCGCCAGTCAATGTGGGGGGGCCGGAGTTCCGCGTGGCCGTCCCAGTCGTAGAGCTTGTTGATGTATTGGATCTGATCGTAGCCCTGGGTCTCCATGTGGCCGGGAACCTGGATGGTGTCAAAGTCGGAGTCGTCAAAATCCGGCTTCCAGAAGTCGGCAGGGCGGCTTTCCGGATTTTCGCTCCAGCGGAAGCGCCAGAGCCCGTCCAGGGACTGCCGCAGGGAGGTTTTTCCTGCGGCCAGCTCCTGGATATCCAGGTAGGTCACATGGTCAGAGTGGGCATCCAATCGGTTTACGCGGAATACGGTGGGGTCTTCCAGCCAGGCAAGGGTGGGTTCCATGGGAAATATCTCCTTATTCTTTCGTTTTCTGCTCTTCTTCCGTGAGCTTGCGGGCCATATGCACGACCCTGGTGGCGTTCAGCTCCAGCTGGTAGCGGGGGAGCGTCCCCTGGCGCAGCATGGCAAGGCACCGGTTGTAGTCCGCCCGGGAGCCGGGCATGAACAGGTCGCCGCCGGCCAGGGCTACCTTTCCGGCGTTGGGCATGGGGTAGCGCTTGCTGTTGTACATCAGGCTTCCGCCGACGACCCAGTCCGTCATGACGATGCCCCGGAAGCCGAACTCGCCCCGCAGAATGTCTGTAGTCAGCGCTCGGCTCTCGGAGGTGTGGGTGCCGTTGATGAGATTGTAGGAGGTCATGACCGCCCGGGGCTGACTCTCCCGGATGCACAGGCCGAAGCCCCGGAGGTAGATTTCCCGCAGGGCCCGCTGGGACACATTGCTGTTGTTATTGTAGCGGTTGGTCTCCTGGTTGTTGGCGGCGAAGTGCTTGATGGTCACGCCCCGGCCCGGGTGCTTCTGCACGCCCCGGGTGATGGCCGCAGCCGTCAGGCCGCTGACCAGGGGGTCCTCGGAGAAATATTCAAAGTTGCGCCCGCACAGGATGCTCCTGTGGATATTCAGGGCAGGAGCCAGCCACAGGTGGATGCCGAAGCGCTCCATCTCATCGCCCACGATGTCGCCGCAGCTCTCCGCCAGGGACAGGCTGAAGCTCTGGGCAATGGCGGTGCCGATGGGGATGGCGGTGGCGTAGCGGTGCTTGATTTCCGCGCCCTTGGGCAGCTTCTTGGGCCGCCGCATGGCGGCTCTTGCAGGCCCGGGCAGCAGATCGATCATGGTGGGCAGCATGGCGCTGCTCAGGCTGTGAGCGCCGGTCTTGTCCTCATAGTAGTCCCGGGCCAGGCGGAGCCCGGCGGGGCCGTCGGCCATGATCAGGGTGGGAATGCCCTTGTCTGCCAGGCAGGAGGCCGTTTCTCCGGCGGTACCGGGAATGGCGGAGCCGGAGTCGCCCACCACGCCGGAGCGGCTTTTCAGTTTGAAGCCGCCGATGTTGAGAAATACCAGCTCTTCGTCCGTCAGCGCCCGGACCTTCGGGTCCGGCGGCACAGGCTGCGCATCGGAAACGGTCCCCGTAGGGATGGAGGCCGCATCCAGCACATAGACCGGCAGTCCCTCCGGCATGGGGTCGGGGCCTTCCGGCGCCCAATCGGAGAAGTCCGGCTTGCCCGGCAGCGGCTTGGCCTGCAGGGTCACCACGTCCTGGGTCAGCCGCAGCAGGGCAATGGGCTTGCTCTTCCGGGAGGAATTGCCGCAGCGCAGCACATAGTCGCCCTTTTCCAGAATGTAGGCATTGCGGCTTTCGTCAAAGGAGGCCAGGTCGGACATGCGCAGGCGCAGCTCCATGCGGCAGCTTTCGCCGGGGGACAGCTCCCGGGTCTTGCCGTAGGCCGCCAGAGCCTGCACGGGCTGATCCAGCGCGCCCCAGGGACTGGAAAGATACAGCTGTACCACTTCCTTTCCGGAGAATGCACCGGTATTGCGCACCTGGGCACTGACGGTCACCTGCTCTCCGGCCAGGGTCACGGCCTCCGGCTCCAGGCGGAAATCCGTATAGCCAAGGCCGAAGCCGAAGGGGAAGAGGGGCTTTATGTGGGCGGCATCATAGTAGCGGTAGCCTACGTAAATACCCTCTTTATAGTGTGTCTCTTCTTTTTCGCCGAATTCGGCCTGGGGGCAAATGTCTGCGCTGCTGACCCAGGAGGTCGTCAGCTTGCCGCTGGGGTAGGAGCTGCCCAGCAGAATGTCCGCCAGTACGGTGCCCGTCTGGGTCCCCAACTGAGAAAGCAGCAGGATGTCGTCCACATCCCTTACAATGGGGCTCAGGTCCACGGGACCGCCCACGTTCAGCACCAGCAGGAATACGGGGTACAGTTCCTGAAGGGCCAGAATGTCCCGCTGCTCGCTCTCACTCAGCAGGAAGTCCCCGGGGACAATTTTTCGGTCGCTGCCCTCGCCGGAGATCCGGGAGAGAACGTAAACTGCGGTGCTGCACCGGCGCTCCAGGGGAATCTCGTATTCCGGTTCCGGCATGACGGCCCCCATGCCCTCCACCAGGGCGGGGGTGTGGTGCTTCCGGGCATCGGATTTGACTTTTTTGATAAAGGCGGCGTAGGCCTGCTTCCGGACGGCGTCGTACCGGTCCAGCCAGTCAGCGGTGAGAATCTGGAATCCTGCCTCCCGGAGACCCTCCTCCACGGTGACGGAAAAGCGGGAGTTCACTTCTCCGGAGCCGGTGCCGCCCTGGACCGTGTGCCGTGCGCCGCTGCCGTACAGCGCGATGTCGCAGGGCCCGGGCAGGGGAAGCTTGCCGCTGCGCTTCAAAAACAGGGTGCATTCCGGAGCCAGGGAGCGAACCTGCTCCAGGTGGCGGCGTTCATAATCCTGCAATTGTTCTGTCATACAAAACCCTCCTTCGTGGCGTTTTTCTTGTCTCCATTATAGCAGAAATTTCAAATGGCGCAACGGAGAAAAGGGAAATTTTCTATGAATTGCACAGTAACGAAAAACACGCCCTGAGGCTTGAAAAAAATTGGCAGGAAATTTACACTTTTCCAAAAAATTAGGTTGAATTCTGCGTTCAAGCGTGATATGATATCTTTGTATCGATATGGGCGTATTGCGCCCGGCAGATACCCTCCGCAAAATGGGCGGAGCGCATGGCTTTCGGGAGACCGGGGCCGGAATTTCGGGGAGGCATTCCCCAAAAAGGAGCAAGAATTATGGCAACACCCCGTACCATTGCCGTTGCCGGCAAAGGCGGCGTCGGCAAGACCACGACCTGCGGCATGATCATCGACTATCTCTGCCGTCAGAAGAAGGGCCCCATCCTGGTGGTGGACGCCGATGCCAATTCCAACCTCAATGAGGTTCTGGGCGTGGAGGCGGATGTCACCCTGGGTCAGATCCGGGAAGAGATGGCCCACGCAGAGCAGACCGGTTCCATTCCTGCCGGTATGACCAAGGCAGACTATGCCGAGATGCAGTTCAACAATGCCCTCATTGAAGAGGACGACTTTGATATGCTGGTCATGGGCCGCACCCAGGGCAAGGGCTGCTATTGCTATGTCAACGGCGTCCTGAAAACCCAGGTGGATAAATACGCAAAGAACTATGCTTATGTCGTGATGGACAACGAGGCAGGCCTGGAGCACGTGGCCCGGGGGACGCTCCCCAAGGTGGACACCATGCTGCTGGTCTCCGACTGCTCCCGCAGAGGCATTCAGGCCGTGGCCCGGATCGCCGAAATGATCAACGACATGGAACTGAATCCCAAGCAGATGGGCCTGATCGTCAACCGCGCACCCGGCGGTGTGCTGGAGCCCGGCGTTCAGGAGGAAATCCAGCGCCACGGACTGAAGCTGTTCGGCGTTCTGCCCCAGGATGACGGCGTGTACCGCTGCGACTGCAACGGCGAGCCTTCCGCCAAGCTTCCCGATGATTCTCCCATGAAGGCCGCCGTGGGCCGCCTGATGGAGAACCTGGGACTGTAAACCATAGATACTCGAAGCAAACGCTTCTTTTATCATTCATAAATCTATTAAGGGGGATATTGTAATGTCTTTCGAACCTAAGAAGCAGCCCTACCGCGGCAAGATCAATGCCGTGACCCTGGGCACCGGTGATAAGGCAGTTGTCATCGGCGGCCAGAACGTGCTGCCCTTCTACACCTTCGATGCACCCATTGAGCATGCACCGAAGATCGGTGTCGAGATCTCCGACCTGGCCGGCGAATGGAAGTCCGCAGGCCTGAGCGAGTTCTACGCCGGCTGCACCACCATGGTGGACTATGCCAAGAAGGCAGAGACCATGGAAGGTGCGGATTTCCTGTGCCTGCACTTCGAGTCTGCAGACCCCAACGGCGCCAACCGCTCCGTTGCCGACTGTGTGGCCGACGCCAAGGCTGTCGCCGAGGCGACCACCATGCCCATCGTGGTCATGGGCTGCAAGAACATCGAGAAGGACGGCGAGCTGTTCAGCAAGGTCGCCGAGGCCCTGCAGGGCAAGAACATCCTGGTTCTGTCTGCCCGCAGCGAGGACTACAAGACCGTCGGCGCTTCCGTCGCTCTGGCTTACGGCCAGAAGGTGGGCGCTGAGACCGCTGACGACATCAACCTGGCCAAGCAGTTGAACATCATGCTCAAGGGCCTGACCGTTCCCGCTGAGTCCATCGTGATGAACGTCGGTACCGCAGCCGTGGGCTACGGCTACGAGTACGTCGCCTCCACCCTGGACCGCGTCCGTCTGGCCGCTCTGGACCAGTCCGACGCTGACCTGCAGATGCCCATCATCGCTCCCGTGTCTCCCGACAGCTGGGGCGTGAAGGAGTCCACTGCTTCCGCTGAAGATGAACCCGCTTGGGGCGATCAGGAAGAGCGCGCGATCGGCATGGAAGTTGCCACCGCCGCTGCTGACCTGACCGGCGGTGCCGACGCTGTCATTATGCGTCATCCTGCCGCTGTAGCCACCATCAAGAAGTTCATCAACGAGCTTGTTTAAGCGGAAGGAGGATACATATCATGGCTTTGAAAGGTCTGGACATTTTTAAGCTGTCTCCTAAGAAGAACTGTAAGGAGTGCGGCAGCCCCACCTGTATGGCATTCTGCATGAAGGTGGCCCAGGGCGCGATTTCTATTGATAAGTGCCCCTACTTCTCTGAGGACGCAAAGGCAATGCTGAACGAGGCCACTGCCCCCGCTATGAAGACCATTACCTTCGGTAAGGATCACAAGCTGGGCGGCGAGACCGTTATGTTCCGTCACGAGAAGACCCTGGTCAATAAGAACCTGTACTCCATCCCCGTGTGCACCTGCATGACCGAGGAGGAGGTTGACAAGAAGCTGGCCGACATGGCCAAGATCGACTACGAGCGTATCGGCGAGCGGATGTACGTGGAGACCATCTTCGTGCGCAACGCCGGCACCGATGCCGCCGCTTATACCAAGCTGGTGGAGAAGGCCGCTGCCACCGGCCGGGACCTGATCCTGGAGTGCTGGGATGTGGAGTGCGCCAAGGCCGCTCTGGCTGTGTGCAAGGACTCTAAGCCCATCCTGGACGGCGCTACCCCTGCCAACTGGGAGGCTATGAACGAAGTCGCCAAGGAGAACGGCGTTGTTCTGGGCGTTTGGGCCGAGAACATCTCCGACCTGTACGACACCGTGAAGAAGCTGGAGGCCGCCGGCAACAAGAACCTGGTTCTGGATGTCACCGGCAAGACCGCCAAAGAGACCCTGGCCAATGCCGTTCTGGTCCGCCGTACCGCCATTAAGGACGGGGACCGCTCCTTCGGTTATCCCTCCATCGTGAACCTGGCCAAGCTCTGCGGCGGGGATATGCACCTGGAGACCGCTTACGCTGCTATGTTCACCGAGAAGTATGCCTCCATCATCGTTCTGGACAACATGACCTACGCCCAGGCTCTGCCTCTGTACGGCCTGCGTCAGAACATCTTCACCGATCCCCAGAAGCCCATGAAGGTGGAGTCCAAGATCTATCCTCTGAACGGCGCCGACGAGAACAGCCCCTGCGCGCTGACCGTTGACTTCGCTCTGACCTACTTCCTGGTTTCCGGCGAGCTGGAGCGTTCCAACCAGCCTGTGAACCTGATCATCACCGACGCCTCCGGCATGTCCGTTCTGACTGCCTGGGCTGCCGGTAAGTTCTCCTCCACCTCCGTGAAGAAGACCTTCGCCGATCTGGACATCGAGAACAAGATCAAGAACCGTACCCTGATCATCCCCGGCAAGGTCGCCGTTATGAAGGGCGAGATCGCCGAGAAGCTGCCCGGCTGGAACGTGGTCGTCGGTCCTACCGAGGCTGTTCAGCTGCCCAAGTACATGAAGGATAAGGAGTACGAGGCTGCTGCCGCTGCCGCTGCCGCCGAGGCCGCTGCCAAGGCCGCCAATGCCCCCAAGGAAGAGGTCAAGGAGCTGTCCTTCGAGGAGCTGCTGGCTACCAAGGTGCCCGCCATCGAGAAGGTGGACATGGGCGTCAAGTACAAGGGCTACAACCCCGAGTCCAAGACCTTCGTCACCATCGGCGAGCGGATCCACTGCATCTCTCCCGTTATCCGCAAGGCTATGGACGAGCGGGATCCCGCTCCCATCCTGAAGCGTGCTGCCGAGCAGATCGCTGCCGGTGCCACCTATCTGGACGTGAACATCGGACCTGCCGAAAAGGATGGCCCCGAGCGTATGATGTGGGCTGTCAAGCTGCTGCAGGAGAACTTCGACAATGTGCCTCTGGCTCTGGATACCGCCAACAAGAAGGCCATCGAGGCCGGTATCAAGGTCTACAACCGGACCAACGGCAAGCCCATCGTGAACTCTGCTGATGCCGGCTCCCGTATCTCCTACATCGACCTGGCTGCTGCCAACGATGCCATCTGCGTGGCCCTTTGCTCTGCCGACGGCATTGCCAAGGACAACGAGGAGCGCATGAAGCACTGCCACAATATGCTCGAGCGCGGCATGAGCCTGGGCATGGAAGCCACCGACCTGTGGTTCGACCCCCTGTTCCTGGTCGTCAAGGGTATGCAGGACAAGCAGATGGACGTTCTGAACGCCATCAAGATGTTCGCCGACGAGGGCCTGAAGTCCACCGGCGGTCTGTCCAACAACTCCAACGGCGCACCCAAGACTCTGCGGCCCATCATGGACTCCGCTCTGGTTGCCATGGCTATGATGCAGGGCCTGACCTCTGCCATCGTCAACCCCTGCGACCTGCGCCTGATGGAGACCATCAAGTCCTGCGACATCTTCAAGAACCATGTTCTGTACTCCGACTCCTACCTGGAGCTGTAAGCGCAGCGTGATGCGTCACTGACTTTCCCGGCGGGGGAGGGATTCTCCCTCCTCCGCATTTGCGTTTTTGCAGTTGGGGAGCCGTATACGAGTTGACAGTTGACAATTGACAGTTGACAGTTAAGGAATTTCCTTCGGAAA
>OCHK01001993.1_pt1 | contig 14488 bp, 12 predicted proteins | sample 1538551 | NCBI WGS metagenome assembly OCHK01 (sample SAMN04571707, study PRJEB22368) | human gut metagenome | biome: human gut; material: stool | host: Homo sapiens | place: Luxembourg | collected 2012-08-31
GGTGATATTGAGTGTGGTGGTTGAAAGTGTGAGCAGGCTCATGCCGAGCAAGAGGAGCGTAAGGCGGATCACGATGAACAAGCATTGATTCAATCCTTGTTCACTTATGCAGATGATGCCGAATTGAAAATAGATCTGACCGCCTTGCACAAAGAAGATGTTCAACAGACCGGTGAATACCACCAGGATAGCGAGAGGCGCGATGCTCACAAAGGCCTGTTTGATTGAGATTTTCGCGAAGAAGAACATGCCGAAGGTGAATACTGCGGCCACTGCCAACGCAACGTAGCTTTGCGCTGCAAACACGACCACCATGAACAGGACTGAAAGCAGGAGCTTTGCACGGGGGTCCATGCGATGCACGACTGAATCGCGCGAGATGTATCGTCCGAAGATGGTCTGCAGGTTCACGACTTACCTGCTTTCCAAGAGAGCAACGAGATGCTCGGCTAGCGTTTCGGGGGAGTAGAGTCCCTCTTCGAGCGGTACGCCAAGCTCGCGCAGTTCGTTCGCCATGCGCTGAGCGTGCGGGACACCAAGACCGATCTCGCGTAGCTCGACAGGATGAGAGAACACCTCTTCAGGCGTGCCCAAAAATGCGATCTCGCCTCGATCGAGTACGAGCACGCGGTCGGCCAAGCGCGCGATATCGTTCATGTTGTGGGATACCATCACGAGCGTGATGCCGCGTTTATGCAGGCGATCGATGAAGCCAAGAAACTCATTGCGTGAAGCAGGGTCGAGGCCAGCCACCGGTTCGTCGAGCACGAGGGTGGTCGGACGCATGGCGAGCACGCCTGCAAAAGCGACACGACGCTGTTGACCACCGGAGAGCTCGAAGGGAGAACGATCCTTGAAGGTTTCATAGTCAAGCTCGACTAGCTCGATCGCGTCCTTCACGCGCTGCTCGACCTCTGTTGCATCGAGACCCAGATTGCGAGGACCAAACGCCACGTCTTCATAGACGGTTGCTGCGAAGAGCTGGTTTTCGGGATACTGGAAGACAACGCCGATGTCGCCACGGGCTTCGTTAGCGGTCTTCTTGTCGGCAAGATCTTGTCCGTCCCAGAGCACCTTACCGCGCGTGGGGTTGATCACGCCGTTCAGGTGCAGCACAAGCGTGGATTTCCCTGATCCAGTGTGACCAGCGATCGCCAAGAATTCACCATCGGCGATTTCGAAGGATATATCGTTCAAGGCCCAAAGGGGTTCTTGACCTTCTTTGATCTGGCGTTTCGTTAGAGGCGTGTAGGTGTAGCTGACGTGTTCGAATACAAGAGCCATAACGCCTCCTTCAAAGGTTCGCGATCGACGAAGGTGGGAATATCGATGCCTTTGTCTTGCAAAAGACGGGAGAGTTGCGTTGCGAAAGGTATGTCGAGGTTAAGCTTGCGCAACTCGGCATCTTGCGTGAGCACCTCTTCGGGGGTGCCATCGAGCACGATCTTGCCTTCGCGCAATACGAGCACGCGATCGGCTTCGGCGGCCTCTTCCATGTAGTGGGTGATCATGACGATGGTCATGTCCTGTGCATGCAGTTCCTTGCATACGCGCATGAGTCCGCGCCTGCCGCGCGGATCGAGCATGGCTGAAGCTTCGTCGAAGATGAGGATCTGCGGCTCCATGGCCAAGATGCCTGCGATTGCGACACGTTGCTTCTGGCCGCCAGAAAGTGCGTTGGTCTCGCGCTTCTCGAAGCCGGTCAAGCCAACTTGTGCAAGCGCTGCTTCAACACGTTCGCGCAGTTCTGGATTGGGAATGCCAAGGTTCTCAGGACCGAATGCCACATCGTTTTCGACCAGGCTCGCTACGATCTGATCATCGGGGTTCTGGAATACCGAGCCTGCTTTCGAGCGGATAGCAAATGTATTTTGGGCATCGGAGGTGATGAGCCCATCAACCTTCACCTCGCCTTTATCGGGTAGCAGCAATGCGTTGATCAATTTCGAAAACGTGGATTTGCCTGAGCCATTAGCACCGAGCACGCACACGAATTGACCTTGCGGAATCTCTACCGAAAGGTCCTCGAGCACATAGCTTTCGTTCGTGTAGGTAAAGGAGACGTCTTCGAAGGAGATCATCTAGGCGCGACCCTTCTTCTGATCCTTCTTCGGCGTAATCAGGTTCGAGATCGACTTGTAGATGATGAGCGTGAGGACGGAATTGAGCGCGCCCTTCAAGAGGTTGAACGGAATGAGGATCGGCACGATCATCGCGATCACGGCATCGAGCGGTACGCCGAGCCATGCGGGCGTGATGACCAGATTGCCGAGCACCGCGCCGACAACTGCCAGCAACGTGCCAACGACCAGCGCGATGATAGCGCCAGCGAACGTATGCATGCGTTTGTAGATGAGCGCGGCAGGCAAAACGTAGAAGAGCACTACGATGATGTTCATGACCGCACCACTGAAGTCTGCCATGAGCAGGCCGTGGAGGATAGCGGTGAGGATACCGACCGCAACACCGCCACCAGGACCATAGGCGAAGCCAGCCACCATGGCAGGCATGTTCGAAGCATCGAACTTAAGCCAGGTTACGCCAGGAAGCAGAGGGAACTCGATGAATGAGAGCAGTACGCCAATGGCGGTCATGAGCGCCATGGTAACGAGCTGGCGTGTGCTCCATTTGTTCGTGTTTGCAGTTGTGTTCGTTGGCGTTCCGGCCATTGAGTTCCTCCTGAGATCTGTCTACACATAAAAAAGAATACGACATCCGCCGTATTCTTTAAGTTACTGTGGCGCCCCCGAGAGGACTTGAACCTCCGACGCACGGTTTAGGAAACCGACGCTCTATCCGCTGAGCTACGGGGGCGTGCGAATAACGGTTCAATCATTCTAGCACGAAGCCCTTTGCGATCGAGGTCCATCCTCGATCGTTGTAGTTATTCGGACAGAATCAGGCTTAGGCCGAACCGCTCGAGACCGTGATGGTCACGCGGCTGCCCTTGTTGGCTTTGCCGACCACATCTTGCGAGATGACGAGTCCTTTTTCAACAGTGCCGCTTGCCATGTGTTTCACGGATACCTCAAAGCCCGCGTTCTTCAGAGTTGAAGTTGCATCTGCTTCGGATTCGCCAACCACATTAGGGACCTGAGCTTCTTCCGGACCATTGGAGATCGCAATGGTGACGGTTGAGCCTTTAGGAGCGGTTCCGGAAGGATCTTGTGAGATAACGCGTCCTTCGGGGGTATTGCTGCTGTAGCGATAGCTTGTGTTCACTTTGAAGCCAGCGTTCTTAAGCGAGTTTTCGGCATTCGAAACCGTTGCTCCTACCACATTGGGAACCGAGACATTCTCGGCACCTTTCGAAAGATGGAAGACAACGGTGTCGCCTTTGTTGAGCGATGAGCCTGCAGGTTGATCCTGGCTGGCCACGCAGCCTTCCTTTACGTTCTCAGAGAAGGTTGATTCACCTTCTTGACCGTTGAGACCATAGGAGGAAAGCGTACGCATCGCCTCTTCAGAAGTTTGTCCCTTAAGATCAGGTACTGATACTTGTTCAGTTCCCTTTGAAATGCTCAGATCGATGCGACTGCCCTTGACCGCTTCTTGGCCACCAGGGGGGTTGGTGCTTACTATGCGACCCGAATCAACCGTTGAGCTAAAGACTTCTGTTTCGGCGCCGATCTTGAAGCCAGCTTCTTCGAGTGTGGTCTTCGCTTCGCCGAGCGCCATGTTCGTGACATCGGGCACGGTGGCGCGCTCGCCATTTCCGCCGAGAGAAAAGGCGGCAATGCCGACGATAACTGCGATGATGGCAACAACGATCACACCGATAACGATCTTCTTCTTATTATCGTTTTGTGGTGGTTGTTGCGGTTTACCTGAGCGGAAATTCGTGGTTGCACCAGCGCCCATCGTGTTCGTGCCAATCGGTTTCGGCATAACGGCGGTGCCATCCATAGGAGGAATGCCAGCGCCAAGCACCTGAGTGCGATCATTGTGAACGCCAAGACCAGGAACGGGCCTACCTGCGAGATAGTCATTCAAGGCCTGGCGCATCTCCTGCGCATTCGCAAAACGTTGCGCGGGATCTTTTTCCATCGCCTTCAGGATGATAGCCTCGAGCACTGGGTCAATATCGGGGTTGATCGAACGTGGAGCGGCAGGCATCTCATTCACTTGCTTGACCGCAACGCTTACTGAATCAGTTCCCTCGAAGGGAAGGCGACCAGTGGTCGCTTCATAGAGTACGACGCCGAGTGAATATACGTCGGAAAGACCGGTGAGATCCTTGCCTTGTGCCTGTTCGGGGGAGATATAGTGGGCGGTGCCGAGTACGGTGGCTGTTTGGCTTAAGCCCGCATCTCCTGCGCGCGCGATGCCGAAGTCCATGACCTTGATGTTGCCATCGGGTTGGATCATGATGTTCTGCGGTTTGATATCGCGGTGGATGATGCCGCCTTCATGAGCGACTTGCAGCGCCTGTGCCGATCTCGGCAGCTTTTCGTTGGTTGATCGCGCCGCGTTCTTTGATCGCTGTTTTCAGATCGGTTCCCTTGAGGAACTCCATGACGATGTAGTAGGTATCGCTTTCGGCATCCAGACCCCAGTCATAGATGCTCACGATATAAGGGCTCTGCAGTTTTGCCGCCGATGCAGCTTCCTGGCGAAAGCGCGCTTGAAAGGTCTGGTCAGCTGCGTATTGCGGCAGCATGACCTTCACGGCAACCACGCGGTCCAGCACGGTATCGTGAGCGCGATACACTTCTGCCATACCACCGATGCCAACGCGTTCGATGAGCTGATAGCGGTTGTTCAATGTCATGCCCGTCATGCTTCCAGCCACGTTTAATCTCCTTTTGGAATCCATGCTTGAGCGCTATTGTTGTGCTTAAGCATACCATCATATCCTAATAAGATGGTCATTTTATGACCCCTTGCACTTGTAAGGCGGTGCGGAGCACTCCTTGAGCGCGCGATGCTGCTCCTCCGGGAAGATCCGATCCTTCCTCGAGCACGATCGCGACGACCACCCTTGAATTCTCTGAAGGGCCAATACCCACGAACCAGCTGTCGTCGATGGGCTTGCCTGTTTCTGCGGTGCCCGTCTTGCCCGCGATCTTGACGCCTGAAACTGCTGCAGCGCCACCCGTACCTGATGCGACAACGCCTTCGAGTATCGATTTCACGCGATTTGCGGTAGCGGAATTCGTTGCGGTCATGAGCGGTGAAGGTGATGCGGTGAAGCTGCACTTTCCTTCAGCGTTATAGATGCTGTCGACCAGATAGGGCTTTTGGATCACGCCGTTGTTCGCGATCGCGCAGCCTACCATCGCCATCTCGAGCACCGTGGACTGCGGACCAGCGGGGCTCTCATGCTCGCCAACCGGTTCGCCTGCGGCTGCCCATGCCGTTTCCCATTCGGTCATCTCTTCAGGCTTGGGCATGAGCGATTTCGCCAGCGGCAGATCGAACTTGATGTCTTGATCGAAGCCGAAATCCTCAGCGGTCTTCACGAGCATATCCGCACCCATTTCTACGCCAAGCTGAGCATAGACCGTGTTGGCAGAAACTTCGGTTGCGCGTGCGAGCGTGATCTCGCCATAGCTACGGCCATTGAAGTTGGTGACGTCGCCGTTGCCAATCTTCATGGCGCCAGGTGCCTTGAATACGCTCGATTCGGTGGCGACGTTGTTCTCGAGCGCACCGGTAAGGGTGACGATCTTGAAGGTCGATCCGGGCGGGTAGAGTGCCTGGGTGGCGCGGTTGTAGAGCGCTGAAGAATCCGATGAGTTCGAGCTGTTCTGCAGGAGCGTTTCGATATCGGCAGCATTGTAGGTAGGCGAAGAGGCGAGCGCGAGCACTGCCCCGGTCTTCGGATCGATGACGACGCATGCACCTGAGAAGCCCTCAAGCGCATCTTGCGCGGCCTTCTGGATGGTGGAGTTGATCGTGAGCTTCACGTCGTTACCTGCGGCACTATTGCCGGTCGAGGCATTGAGCACATCGGTCCAGGAGGCATAGTTGCGTTGTCCTTTAAGTGTGTCGTTGTAGCTTGATTCGATGCCGGCGGTGCCGAATTTCTCTGAAGCATAGCCCACTACGTGCGCTGCGAGCGTGCCCGCCGGATAGACGCGCTTATAGGTGCCGTCGGATTGTTCGACGCTTTGCGCAAGGACCACGTTGTCGTAGGTGGATATGGTGCCGCGCTCGGTCTTCGATTCCTTCACGAGCGTGTGATTATTGATGGGCATGTTCTTATATTCGTCTGCTTGAACGACCATGATCATGGTGAGATTAGCGACGAGCAGCGCGAAGAGCACCGAGAAGGCGATCATGGTGTTCGTGATGCGCTTGCCGAGGGATACGCGTCCAAGCACGCCTTCAGCGGAGATGTTGCCGGTGCCCGATGCGATCTCCGATTCCACTCCGGTCGATTGATCGCCACACTTGAGCAAGAAGCCCACAGCGATGAAGCTCGCGAGTAGCGAAGAGCCACCTTGGCTTACGAAGGGAAGTGTGAGACCGGTAAGAGGGATGAGGCGCGTAACGCCGCCAACGATGATGAATGCCTGCAGCACGATCGTGGCGGTAAGACCAACCGCGATAAAGGAGCTCACATCCGATTTTGCGCGTGCAGCAGTGACGAGGCCGCGGATCGCGAAGCAAAGGCAAGCCTGCCGCGCCGAGAAGCCCCGTCTCTTCAGCGATGGCTGCGAAGATGAAGTCCGATTCGACAATGGGGATGTTATCAGCCAAGCCGCTGCCGATGCCTACGCCGAACAAACCGCCATCTGCCATCGAGAAGATGGATTGTACGAGCTGGTAGCCCGTGTTGGTGGGGTCAGCGAAGGGGTCGAGCCAGGTATCGACGCGCACCTGTACATGTGAAAAGAAGAAAAAGAGGATGACCGCACCTATGGCGATCGTGAGCAAGCCTACGATCAGGTAGAACTTCTTGCCGCTTGCCACGTAGAGCATAGTGAGGAACACGAAGTAGACGATGAGCGCTGAACCAAGATCCTTCTCAAAGACAACGATGGCCATAGAGAGCAGCCACATGATAAGGAGCGGCAGCAGCGTAGAGAGGTCGGGGAATTTGAACGGCCCTACCTTGTGCGTGAAAACGGAGAGCATCTCGCGGTTTTGGGCGAGATATCCTGCTAAGAAGAGAACAATGAAGATCTTGGCGATCTCTCCTGGCTGGAACGAAAAGCTCCCGATCGAAAGCCAGATGCGGCTACCGTAGATCTCGTTGCCAATGCCAGGAAGCAAAGGGGAAAGAAGCAGGATGAGGCCGATGACCATGAGGGTGTATTTGTAGTTGGCAGTCTTATCCATATTCTTCATGAATATAATGACCGCTATCATGAAGATGATACCTAATACCAACCAAGCGACTTGTCGTACTGCCAGGTCAGGAGCGAGACGCGTTACGAAAGCGATGCCGATCGAAGAGAGCGCGAAGCAGATCGGCAGAATCGCTGGGTCGGCCGCGGGTGCGAATTTGCGCAGAGCTAGATGCGAGACGATGAACGAGGCGAAGATACCCACCGGCACGCCGATGCTTGCCCAACCGAGTTCTTCGCCCTGATTGAGGGCGATCATCGCGAAGAGCAGAATAGCGAGCGGAGCCGCTATGCAAAGGAGTGCGAGTTCGATATTGCGGCGGGTCATGGCCTAGCGTCCACCTCCATTGTTGCCTGAGTTGTTCGCAGGCTGTGCGGTCGTGGCCGTTTGTGCTTGCTGAGCCTCGGCTTCTCCGCGTGCGATCTCTTCTTCGTACCCGGCGATAAGGCTGTTCGCTTCATCGATACTGGAGACGCTCATACCTTCCTTGATGCGGTTTGCTACACCTGGTTGGAGCTTATCGACATCGACATTGGTAGTGTGGTCGAGCGTAGAGAGCTTGATGCCCATGAAATCGTCCGGCGTACCGCGATAGACGCTCACTTTGCCATTCTCTTCTATAAGATAGGCTGAATTGCTGATGAAGGCATAGCCGCCGAAGCCTGCCGCAAAGATGACCGCAACGAGCGCAATGGCAAGACCGATATAGAAAACGCGGCTTTTATGCGCTCTCTTCTTTTCGCGCACTTCGCTAAACCCCGGCACATCCGCCACAACGACAGTTACGTTATCAGCACCACCATTCTCGAGGGCGGCAGTGACCAATTCATCGGCACAATGCTGTGCATCGCTTTGCCTGCGCATGATCGATTCGATCGCGTTGTTCGAGATCATGGAGCTCAGACCGTCGGAGCAAAGCAGTATACGATCACCTGCGTCTACGTTGAGTTCGTAGATGTCGGGTCGCATGTGTATGTCGGAACCAATCGCGCGGGTGATGACCGAACGATTCGGGTGTACGCGCGCTTCTTCGGGGGTAATTTGACCAGCTTCGATGAGGTCAGCCATGAGCGAGTGGTCACGCGTGATCTGCTGTAGGTGGCCTTTGTGCAAAAGGTAGGCGCGCGAATCGCCTACCTGCGCGATGAGCAGGCGCTCGCCTTCGAGCATGGCAGCGGTGAGCGTGGTGCCCATGCCGTCGCGCCCGATGCCTTGGCGGGGGGCCTTCATCACGTTGTAGTTGGCTGCTTCAACCGCAGCGGTGAGTCCTTCGGCATCGAGATGGCTAGGTGCGAGTTCGGCAAGCGTATTCACGGTGATCTCGGAAGCGATCTCGCCTGCTTCATGACCGCCCATGCCATCTGCTACGGCAAAAAGTGGCGGAATGATGATGAGACTGTCTTCGTTGTGATCGCGCACATAGCCAATGTCTGTGCGGCTTCCGAAAGATATGTCTTGACCGGCTGTGTTTTTGTTGCTGTTGGTGGTCATTTATGCGTACCTTACCCTTATGGTCACATCGCCGACCATTACGCGGTCGCCGTTCTTGAGTGCGGTTGGTTCTGATATATGCATGCCGTTGACGGCGGTTCCGTTGAGCGACCCCATGTCTTCAATGAAGAGATTCTGCCCCATGAGCACGAAGCGTGCGTGGCGGGAAGAGACATATTCTGCGCCGATGACGATATCGGCTCCAGGGCTTCTACCGACCACGATCGGACCATGAACATCGATCGCGGCACCTCGTAGCTCTTTCGGGCCTTTCTCGACTGCCACGGACCAGGCCTTCTCTTTTTTGCGCTGTCCCTTCACGAGGCCGATACCCGTTTTCATGATGGCGAAGAGAAACAGGTAGAGCAGTGCTACGAATAACAATCGACCAATTAAAAGAACGATGTCTATCACGGGGTTACCTTACTGACGAACTGCTTGAACAGGCGATGCGCGAACGCGGCTGGCGAAGTGGTTATCATGAACGGGTCTAGCGAAACGTGAAGAGGAATGTTGTCGTGCCAACCGTGATACGATCACCATCGTTTAAGAGCACCGAGGCGATGTGCTTTCCATTAACGAGTGTGCCATTGGTCGAGCCAAGATCGGCGAGCCCCCAAACGTTGGGCGATTCGCGGAAGATCTCTGCATGCGTGCGGCTTGCATTGAGGTCGTCGAGCACGATGTCGCAGTTGGTGGCACGTCCGATGAGCACGCGGGGGTTGGTAAGCGGGAAGGAGCGATCGGTGGTCAGGTTGATAAGGGCGGCCGTTGGCTCGGCAGATGCGGTCTGCTGGCGGTCGAACATCATCGTATTAGGGACCGGGATAGGCTCTGCCACCGAAGCGGGTTGCGCTTCAAGTTGGTAGGAATTTGGATCTTGCGGATAGTTCGGTGCATAAGATTGAGCATTCTGCGGATAGCCATTGGGTTGCATATAATCATGCGGCTGGGGCTGCTGATAGGGATTTGCCTGCGGGCGTGCGGACGCACCATAGCCAGGCTGTTGGGCAAGACCGTAGCGTTCGAGTTCTTCGTTGCGCAGTTGCGCGATGATCGGTGCCGATACGAGTTCGGCGATCACGTCAAATTTGCCATGCTTGAGATCGTCGTCGACCATGAAGCGCACGAGCGGTGCGCCATCCATGACCAAGCCCTCTTCGTTGGCCTTAGCACGCAGATAAGTTTCGGTTTCCCCTGCGAGGGTGGGATACATGCCGAAAAGGCGGCGATCATCATCGGGATTCACGAGCACGGTATAAAGCGTAGGAGCATACTCTTTGCCAGCGCCAACGGTCTTTTCGCGGCGCATCTGCTTCTCTGCTTTCTTGGTAATTTGAACGGGGGAGATCGGAGCATCGAAGAGCTTGTCGTTTATGCCTTCGAAACCGTCTTCGACGCGACGTTCAAATTTCGAGAAAAGTCCCATGGATGTTCTCCTCACATAACACGTGCTATTCAGCATAGAACTATCAATATCTTGCCATAAATAGTGTTTTTTACTGCTTAAATCTATGCAATCGCCATATAGGTGGCTAGAGTATCGGCACTGATGGCACGAAGAGAGCGTTAACGTACAAATCTGTAAGGAGCAAAGGGCTGCTGGCAACGGTTTGCGTATACTGCTCTGGCCGAGAATCGCACCGATGAATTTGAAGCTGGGGTGTTGCGAACGGGCAGCTTGTGGGGTATGCTGAACAGCACAACTTATGCGGGCGTGGCGGAATTGGCAGACGCGCTAGCTTCAGGTGCTAGTGAGCTCCGGCTCGTGAAGGTTCAAGTCCTTTCGCCCGCACCACAAAAATCAAAACCGCTTTAAGCGGTTTTTATTTTTTGTGTGGGGCGAACTTGGGCGAAGCCCAAGAAGCGCAAGCGCTGGACTTGAACCGAAGAAGGTTCACCGCACTGCTAGGCTGAAAGCCGAGCAGTGCTGGCATCTGGGTCAAGGCTTGCGAAGCAACCGCGAAGCGGCTTGGCCTTGACACAGATGAACCCTTTCGCCCGCACCACGCTCATTACGCCGTTCTGTCGAACGGCTTTTTCTTTCGTCGTTTTACAAACGACGAAGTCTCGACGCTGCGAAGAGATACCGTGCCTCATCTTGCCCCTTGTTTCAGGCACGTCGTTGGGCAAACCCAACTTGGCCTGAAGGCGGGGCAATCTGAGGCACGGTATCTCTTCTCGCTGACCTGTGTTCAACCTGAAAGACAAAAAATTTGCTGTATTTCTCATGTGAAATAAAACTAGAAGGATTTGTCCATATGAATTGCGCGGAGCGAACAATAAGAGGTACTTTCCATGGATCTTCGTTTCTCCCGCACCACTAACTAAGTTAATGTTTCCCTAGCCATAAATGCAGGTTCTTTTGTGCTTTATTGCGCTAAACTTTTCCTATTCATATGTATGAGAGGCTCAATCAATGAATATCTGGCAAAAGTGGAATAGCATCAGCTTGGTGAAGCGCATCTTGGTCGGTCTGGTCATCGGCGCGATCTTAGGATTCTGCGTTCCTGCAGGAAATGAGGTCATCGCTTTGCTCGGTGATCTGTTCGTTGGCGCCTTGAAGGCGGTCGCTCCCGTTCTGGTGTTCTTTTTGGTCATCAGCGCGCTTGCGAATGCAAAGAGTGCAGGCTCGATGGGAACGGTCATCGTGCTCTATATCGTCTCGACCTTAGTTGCTGCCTTGATTGCTGTTTGTGCGAGCTATATGTTCCCTACGGTTGTTCCCATGCTCGAGCCTGCTGCCGATCAGGCATCGCCTGAAGGATTGGGCGAAGTGCTCACCACCTTGCTCATGAATGTGGTAGCCAATCCTGTCGGAGCGCTCATGAATGCGAATTACCTGGGCATCTTAGCGTGGGGTGTGGTGTTGGGCATTGCGCTGCGTGCTGCGAGCCAGCATACGAAAGATGTGTTCACCGCGGTTTCCGATGCTATTTCGAAGGTGGTTAGCTGGATCATCAGCTTCGCTCCCATCGGCATTCTAGGTTTGGTGTATGTGGCAGTTTCTGAAAACGGTGCCGAGATCTTCATCACCTATGGTCATCTTATCGCGGTGTTGGTGGGCTGCATGCTCTTCATCGCGCTCGTTACCAACCCGCTCATCGTATTCATTGCTACGCGCAAGAATCCTTACTATCTCGTTCTGCGTTGCTTGAAAGATTCGGGCATTACCGCGTTCTTCACACGCAGCTCTGCGGCGAACATCCCGGTGAACATGGAATTGTGTCGCAGGCTCGGCCTTGAGAAGGATAACTACTCGGTTTCCATTCCGCTTGGTGCGACCATTAATATGGCGGGTGCTGCGGTCACGATCACCGTTATGGCTATGGCGGCAGCTGCGTCGCTCGGCATCACGGTCGATCCGGTGATGGCGTTCATCTTGAGCGTGCTTGCGGCGATCTCGGCCTGTGGCGCTTCGGGTGTTGCGGGAGGATCGCTGTTGCTCATTCCGCTTGCCTGTTCGCTGTTCGGTATCGGCAACGATGTGGCCATGCAGATGGTGGCGATCGGTTTCATCATTGGCGTTATCCAAGATTCGATGGAAACCGCGATCAATTCTTCTTCGGACGTGATCTTCACGGCAACTGCTGAATACCGTGCGATGGCGAAGAAGGGGCTTACCTTCAAGATGGGTAGGGATGCTTCGGGTCCTGAACCGCAGAACGCCATTGGCGCGACCAACTTCGATGAGCCTTCGCAAAAGGCTGAACAGGAAGCTCTTCAAGACGAAAACCAATGATCGAACTTTAGCAACGAGAATCACCACATATACGATGCGATAGGAAAGGACCTCTCTTGAACTACATTCACTGCTTGAACAATATCTCTGTCCAAGGAACCGATCTTCTCACAAGCGATTATGAACTCACTGACAACATTGAAGCTGCACAGGGTATTCTCGTGCGCAGTGCAGGCATGCTCGACATGGAGTTCTCTGAGAATCTGCTCGCGATCGCACGTGCTGGTGCGGGCGTAAACAACATCCCGCTTGAGCGTTGTGCCGAAGAAGGCATCGTTGTGTTCAATACACCAGGCGCGAATGCTAATGCGGTGAAGGAGCTCGTGCTGTGCGGCATGCTGCTCGCAAGCCGTGGCATCGTGGGCGGTATCGAATGGTGCAAGGAGAACGCTGAAGATCCTGCGATCGGTAAGACCGCTGAAAAGGCGAAGAAGCAGTTCGCTGGGCGCGAGATCAAAGGCAAGACGCTCGGTGTTATCGGCCTTGGTGCGATCGGCGCTGAAGTTGCGAACGCAGCGCTCGGTCTCGGCATGGAGGTCATGGGTTACGATCCGTTCGTTTCCGTCAATGCTGCCTGGAAGGTGCTGCCAGCAGTTCAGCATGTTACCGACCTTGCCGATATCTATCGCGAATGCGATTACATCACCATCCATGTGCCAGCGGTCAATGGCACGATCGGCATGATCGATGAAGCTGCTTGTGCGCTCATGAAAGAGGGCGTGGTGTTCCTGAACTTCTCGCGCGACACGCTCGTTGATGCGCCTGCTATGGCCTCTGCACTCGCGTCGGGCAAGGTAGGCTGCTATGTGACCGACTTTGCAACGCCTGAAGTCATGGCTATGGAGAATGCGATCATGCTGCCGCATCTCGGCGCTTCTACTGAAGAGGCGGAAGACAATTGCGCACGCATGGCGGTCGTTGAGCTGATGGATTACATCGATAACGGCAACATCGTGAATTCCGTGAATTATCCGGCTTGCCAAGCAGGTGTTTGCCCAGAGGGTATGTTCCGCATCGCGGTGCTCTACAATTCGTCCGATCTTGCTATGGGTAGCGTGATCGAGATCCTCGAGCCGATCGTTGCTGAATTCGACATGGTCGACAACCAGCGTGATGAGCATGGCTATGCGCTCATTACGCTCACGGAGAACCTAGCCGATGAGGTGCTCGAGCGCATCGCTGAGCTTGATGGTGCTTATCTGGTTCGCCGCGTAAAATAAAAGATGACAAACTACCCGGTCGTTCGACACCTTTTTCGTTCGTCGTCAGCTCGACCAGTGGAGAGGGTGAGACACGAGGTTCCCCGCTTCCCTGCTCAAGAACCTGCATCCTGCAGGTTCTTTCGTGCGTCGCTGCTTTGCTCGGGTTTTATTAAAAATGAATTTAGTCGGCAAAGAGTCACCTCGTTGCCTCACCCTCTCCGCTGATCGAGCATGGCCGATGCGAGCTTTGTCACCTTCGCTATTCGGTGAAGCCTTCGTCGACGATGCGTTCATCGTCATCTGCTGCAGTGGTCGCCAGTTCATCGCAGCGTTCGTTCTCTGGATGCCCCGCATGTCCTTTCACCCAATGGAAAGCGATCGTGTGGGGCTTCATCACTTCTAGAAGACGCGTCCAAAGATCCTTATTCTTCACGGGTTCTTTTTTCGCATTCTTCCAACCGCGTTTGAGCCAGCCTTCTACCCAGTGTTGGTTGAAGGCATCGACAACATATTTCGAATCCGAGTACACGTCCACTTCGCAGGCGTGCTTGAGCGCTTCGAGTCCACGAATGACCCCCAATAGCTCCATACGATTATTGGTCGTGCAGATATAGCCTTGCGAAAGCTCTTTGGTGTGAAGCTGCCCTTGTGCATCCGTGAACGTGAGCACGACCCCATAGCCGCCGGGGCCTGGATTGCCGCGTGCGGCGCCGTCGCTATAGAGGTTCACGTGTGTCATGGGCTCGTCTCGTTTCGG
>OCHK01002002.1_pt1 | contig 14457 bp, 10 predicted proteins | sample 1538551 | NCBI WGS metagenome assembly OCHK01 (sample SAMN04571707, study PRJEB22368) | human gut metagenome | biome: human gut; material: stool | host: Homo sapiens | place: Luxembourg | collected 2012-08-31
GCTGCCGGTGATATAGCCGCGCACGATGCACTCGATGGGCAGCATGTTCAGCTTGCGGCACTTCATGCTCCGGCCCTCAAAGGCAGGCGTGCGGAAGAACTCGGGCATATCGGCGGTATCCACGCTCAGCATGTGGTTGGGCAGAACATCCTTGGTGTAGTCGAACCAGAATCTGCTCATCTGGGTCAGCACCTTGCCCTTGTTGGTCACTTTATTTTTCAGGATCACATCAAATGCAGAGATACGATCGGTGGCAACCATAATGAGGCTGTCGCCATTGTCATAGATCTCGCGGACTTTGCCTTCCTTGATGGGCTTGAATTCAGTCATAGCAAACACTCCATTTTTCCTGATAGCTCTTTCATCAACGTCCTCGCCCGCTCCGGCATTGCAAAGCAATGAAGGGCAGGGTGAGCCGTTTTCCGTTTACCTATTCAGTCTATCACACTTACTGTCCGTTTGGAAGAAACAGATTCCAAGGAAAATCACCCGCAATTTTCGATTTCTTCGTGAAAAGTGTCAAAAATCAGCAACATTTTTCGTCGAATTGACGGCTAAAGTCGTACTTTCCCAGTTGACAGCGGCTCAGAACATGGTATCATTGAAGTATCAGAATTCAACTGCATCAGGAGGTAAGACCTATGGGCAAATTCCCGAAAGACTTTTTGTGGGGCGGTGCCACTGCCGCCAACCAGTGCGAGGGCGCTTACAACGAGGGCGGGCGCGGCCTGTCCAGTGTGGACGTGGTGCCCTTTGGCCCCGACCGCTTCCCCGTGGCGCTGGGCCGGCTGAAGATGCTGGACTGCGATGCCGAGCACTTCTACCCCTCCCACGAAGCCATTGACATGTACCACCACTTCAAGGAGGACATCAAGCTCTTTGCCGAGATGGGCTTCCGCTGCTACCGCCTGTCCATTGCCTGGACCCGCATCCTGCCCAACGGCGATGACGCGCAGCCCAACGAAGAGGGCCTGCGCTTCTATGAGGAGCTCTTTGATGAGTGCCACAAGTACGGCATTGAGCCGCTGGTGACCCTGTGCCACTTTGATACCCCCATTGCCCTGATCAAAAAGTATGGCGGCTGGAAAGACCGCCGGATGGTGGATGCCTACGCCCACTACTGTGAGGTGCTGTTCCAGCGCTTCCGGGGCAAGGTCAAGTACTGGCTGACCTTCAACGAGATCAACATGCTGCTCCACATGCCCTTTATGGGAGCCGGTCTGCTCTTTGCGCCCGGCGAAAACGTGCAGCAGGTCAAGTATCAGGCCGCTCACCACGAGCTGGTGGCCAGCGCAAAGGCCGTCAAGCTGGCCCATGCCATCATGCCCGATGCCATGGTGGGCTGTATGCTGGCCGCCGGTCAGTTCTACCCCCTGCCGATGTGCAGGCCGCTGCCGAGGCTGACCGCGACAACTACTTCTTCATTGATGTCCAGTCCCGCGGCGAATACCCTGTCTGGGCCAAAAAACGGATGGAACGGGCAGGCATCGCCCTGCAGACGGAGCCGGGCGACGAGCAGCTGCTGAAAGAGGGCACTGTGGACTTCATCTCCTTCAGCTACTATTCCAGCCGCTGCACCACTGTGGACCCCGAACTGATGAACAAGGCCAGCGGCAATGCCATCATGGATGCCGTCAAGAACCCCTACCTCAAGGCCAGCGAGTGGGGCTGGGCCATCGACCCGGTGGGCCTGCGCATCACCATGAACAGCCTGTATGACCGCTACCAGAAACCGCTCTTCATCGTGGAGAATGGTCTGGGTGCGGTGGACAAGGTGGAAGCAGATGGTTCCATCCACGACACCTACCGCATCGACTACCTGCGGGCCCACATTGAGCAGATGGAAAAGGCCATCAACGAGGACGGCCTGCCCCTGCTGGGCTACACCACCTGGGGCCCCATCGACCTGGTCAGTGCTTCCACCGGCGAGATGAAGAAGCGGTACGGCTTCATCTATGTGGACAAGGACAACGAAGGCAAGGGCACGCTGGCCCGTAGCCGGAAGGACAGCTTCTACTGGTATAAAAAGGTCATCGCCTCCGACGGCGAAGATCTGGCCTGAGCCAACTGTGAGGAAAGGAATCATAGCACAAGATGACAACACCCCAAATCATTGCGCACCGCGGTGCATCCTATCTGGCCCCTGAGAACACGCTGGTCGCCTTCCGCAAGGCGATGGAGATCGGCGCGGACGGCGTGGAAATGGATGTACAGAAGACCTACGACAACGAGCTGGTCATCCACCACGACTATATGGTGGACATGCACACCGACATCTCCGGCCAGATCTACGACCTGACCATGGGCGAGCTGAAGGCTCTGGATTTCGGCAGCTGGAAAGATGCCATCTACGCCAACGAGAGGATCGCCACGCTGCAGGAAGCGCTGGAGCTCTGCGCCGGCATGGAGGGCACCCAGGTGCAGCTGGAACTGAAAAGCCCACTGGAGGACGACCCCGACTTTGTGCCCCGGGTGCTGGATGCAGTCCGCGCCGCCGGGCTCACCGATCGGCTCACCCTCATCTCCTTCCACCACTCCCAGCTGCGGCAGGCAAAGCAACTGATGCCCGAGCTGAAGGTAGGCGCGCTGACCTACGGCGCATTCCTCAGCATGGTGCTGCCTCCGCCGGTGGTGTGGAAGGATCTGGGTCTTGTGAACAGCATGGATGAGCCCTTCAGCGAGGAAAACTGCATCGACCTGCGGAATAATCTCATCTACCGCACTGTGGCCGACAAGGTCGATATGCTCCGTGCCAACTTCCCCGGCGAGACCGTGGAGCAGGTCATCGGCCATCTGGAGGAGCAGGCAGATGTGGCTGCCTACATCAAAACGCTGGATTTCCCTGTGGACATCGTCAGCTGCGAGTACCACACCGCCTACTCCAACCCCGATCTCGTGAACCAGCTCCACGCTATGGGCATCCAGGCCGCCTTCTGGACCGTGGACACCCAGGACGCTGTCCGTTCCCTGCTGCCCCTTGGCCCTGACTGCATCGTCACCAACCGGCCTGACCGCGTGCGGGAATGGGTGAATGCGGAAATGAGGAAATAAAAAGATCAGAAAACGTCCCCGTGCAGGATATCAAAACTGCACGGGGACGTTTTCTATGTCAGCACCGCATTATCTGATGTCTGGCATCGTTATGACGGCGCTCTCCTTGCGAGCACGCTCTGCGCAGAAAACGCCCAGATGCCCATTGATCGAATCTTTGATCGTCGTGCAGGAGATGGAAGGCTCCTCCCCCTGAAGCACATGAACAAAGTCCTCCACCAGCCGCAGGTCGCCGCCGCCATGAGAGCCTGTCATGCCGCTCTTATCTCCACCGATCTTCAGGTCTACCACTTCCTCGTTCCAGCCCTTCTCGCTGGCGGTATCTATGGTGCGCACAGTGAAAACAGAATCATCAAACACGCCCTTGATCTCACCCTTCGTACCAATGATGTGGATATTGCGCTCCGGTTTCGCTGCGCCGCCGATCATGTTCAGGGTCGCAGTTGCACCATCCGCAAAATTCATCAGCACCGATTGATGATCCACCACCGTATGTTCACAATCCCACACACAGCGTCCATGGATATTGTCTGTCATCAGCGACTTACGCTTGTCCTCCAGCGTCGGATTCTCAATATTCTCCAGGCAGTCCCATACATAAAACGCCCACCGATCCGGGTGATCCAGATAATGCTTTTTGGCAGAGTACAGACAAGTCTCCTCGCACTGACAATCCACCAGGCAGCGCTTGCCTGCCCCTGCGGGCTTTTTGGCAGGATCAAACTGGAAGTCACTTCCAAAGCTTGCGATCTGTTTGGGCGAAACGCCGCTCTTCAGCCACATGATGAGATCCATGTCATGGCAGCACTTTGCCAGCAGCATCGGAGCCCCGCATTTTTCCTCGTTGCCCCATTTGCCGCGCACAAAGGAGACGGCCAGATGATGGTAGCTGACATGTTCTGTGGCCTGAATATTGATAATGTCACCGATCTCCCCGCTCAGCAGTCTCTGCTTGATTGCGACATAGAAGGGCGCATACCGCAGAACGTGGCAGATCATCACCTTCCGCCCGGTCTCTTTTACAACCTTATATAAATAGTTTACTTCCTCCTCGCTGATCGCGAAGGGCTTTTCCAGCAGCATATCATATCCTGCACGCAGGAGCGGAACCGCAGTGGGCACATGCTGGCGGTCCATGGTTCCATTGATCACCGCATCTGCCAGCTTGGGCCTTTCTGCCAGCTCCTCAGCACTCTTGAAGCACATCTCCTCCCCGAAGCCATGCATCTCCGCAACCTTTTTCCGCCGGATCGGATCCGGATCTGCTACGCCCACGATCTTCAGCTCGTCCGGGTGTTCCAGCGCATACAGGCTGTACAGGATCGCCCGGTGGCCCGCGCCCACGATGATGGCTGTGATCTGCTTACTCATAGTTTCTCTCTTCCTTTCTTTTGAATGGATCTCCGATTCCAATTTTGTTTCCAGCATATCTTTTTGTGCCAGAATCGTCAAGGTGAAGGAGCATGACATTTCATCCCGCGCCATGACAAAAGGAAGAAAAAATGCATCTTTGTGGATATTGTGCAACAATCACACTCAAAAATGAGAAAATCTTTTGTGCGCTTTGTATCAAAAAATGTTGCAATTCCAAAAAGAACATGATATGCTTCTGAGTAAGGAAAAACCACTGGGCGGCAGCGTACGAGCTGAACGGAGGTTATGGAAGCACGGGGATCTCCCCCGTCCCATTCCATAAATCAAGGAGGAAAAGATCTTATGAAAGAAAGAAAAATCAGCAGACGCGCCGTATGCAGCGCTATGGTCGCTTCTCTGGCATTGGGTGTCCTGGAGGGCTGTGGCAGCTCTTCCTCTACTACTTCTTCTGCTGCCGGTTCCGGAGCAGCTGCTTCCAACGAGCGTATCACTGTGCGCATCCTGAAATCCAAGGCCGCGAATGAGGTTGCTGCCGAGCAGATGGATATCTGGAAGGTCCTGGGCGAAAAATTCAATATGGATTTTGAATTTGATAATCCCCCGCAGGACAACTACAACGAGCGCCTGAACCTTGTGATGATGGATGCTCAGCTGCCGGATATCATTATGGATATGCCCACCACCGAGGTGCTGAAATACGGCGAGTCCGGCGTGATCCTGTCCCTGAACGACTACATCGAGAACAACATGCCCAACCTGAAGAAGGAGATCGACAAGCGGGACGGTGTCGAAAAAGCACTGACTTACAGCGACGGCAATATTTATTATATGCCCATGCTGGATGAGAAGGTCTCCGGCAATATGCCCTACATCGTCCGCACCGACTGGCTGGAAAAGCTGGGCATTGAGAGCCCCGTGACCCTGGAGGACTGGGAGAACTACTGGCATCTGGTCAAGACCACCGACCTGAACGGCAACGGCACCAACGATGAGATTCCCTTCAGCTCCTACGATATGACCGGCCTGCGGAACTTCTGCACCGCCTTCGGCTGCCTGGATGACTTCTACACCGACCCGGACGATGGCGGCAAGGTCCACTACGGCCCCATCGACCCCAAGTACAAAAAGGCCGTGACCTGGATGCATGACATGTATGAGAAGGGCTATATTGATCCCGAGATCATCACCATGGACTACGCTTCCTTCGTGCCGAAGCTGGCCCAGAACGCGGTGGCTTCCTTCTACGGCCCGCTGGGCGGTATGCTGGCTGCACAGAACGCCACCATGCCTGCCTCCTTCCCCGGCTTCCATGTTGAGGCCACCGTACCCCCCAAGGGCGATGCACAGATCCACTCCTATATTGATCAGGAGCCGCGTGCCATTGCAGCCGCCACCATCACCGCAAGCTGCAAGAACGTTGACCGCGTGGTCGCTCTGCTGGACTACATGTACAGCGAAGAGGGCACCCTGCTGATCAACATGGGTATTGAGGGCACTCACTACACCATGCAGAACGGCAAGCCGATCTTCACCGATTATGTGATGAAGAACCCTGACGGCCTGTCTCCCAAGAATGCCATCGGCACCTTCACCTTTGCACAGAGCTCCGGCCCGTTCATTCTGAGCCAGGATGAGGTCACACAGCTGGATGATGAGTCTGTCAACCGCGCAAAGCAGGACTGCATCATTCCCTTCCTGGAAGAATCCAAGAAGTATGTGATTCCCGGCTCCACCTCCTTCTCCTCTGAGGACGATGCCGTCCGCCGTGCTGTGATGGCAGACGTGGAAACTTACGTTGACGAGATGATCATCAAGTTTGTTTCCGGCCGTGAACCGCTGTCCAACTGGGACACCTACGTTGAAAAGGTCAATGGCATGGGCATTGCAGAAGTCGTCGACATCTACCAGAAGACGCTGAATGGCTGATGCCCCAGCAGGTACCTATTTTTTGATCCAGTAAAATAACGGCCGGGGCAGGAACACCCTGTTCCCGGCCTATTTTTTCCTGGGTTCTTCAGAACGAAAACAGGAGAATACCACCATGAAAACAGCCACCGCAGCAAAACCGATCACACTGCCAACAGCGAACCGCCTTGATCATGCCTGCAAAAAGTTCTGGCGCAGCCGTTATCTGCTTTTGATGCTGCTGCCCGCCCTGATCTGGTATATCGTGTTCATGTACGCGCCCATGTACGGCGCGCAGATCGCCTTCCGTGATTTCTCTCCCGTACTGGGCATCACGGGCAGCAAGTGGGTCGGCTTCAAATATTTCATCCAGTTCTTTAAATCCGAGTATTTTGGCCGTCTGATCAAAAACACGCTTGGCATCAGCCTGTATTCCATTATTGTGGGCTTTCCCATTCCCATCATTCTGGCTCTGCTCATCAACGAAGTCCGCGGTAAATTCTTCAAGCGCAGCGTACAGACCGTAGTGTACCTGCCCCACTTCATCTCCGCCGTGGTCGTTGTCAGTATTCTGAGCGCCCTGCTTTCTCCTTCCAGCGGCCTGATCAACCAGCTGATCACCGCCTTTGGCGGTACGCCGATCCACTTTATGGCCGAACCCAAGTATTTCAAGACGATCTATGTTCTTTCTGACATCTGGCAAAGCGCCGGCTACGGTTCCATTGTGTACATGGCGGCACTGACCGGCATTGACCCCTCTCTCTACGAGGCTGCCACCGTTGACGGTGCTTCCAAATGGGACAAGCTGATCCATATCACGCTGCCCGGCCTGCTGCCCACGATCATCATCATGCTGATCCTCCGCATGGGCTCTATTTTCTCGGTCGGCTATGAAAAGATCATGCTGATGTACAACCCTGCAACCTATGAGACTGCCGATGTGATCTCCACTTACGTTTACCGCCGTGCCTTTGAAAGCGGCGATTACAGCTTCTCTGCGGCTGTGGGCCTGTTCAATTCTGTGATCAATTTTACCATTATCGTGCTGTTCAACAAGTTCAGCAAAAAGATCAGTGAGGTGAGCCTGTGGTGATGAAAAAGAATATTGATGCGATGAATCACCCCACGAAAGTGAAGGAAAGCATCGGGGAACGAATCTATACCATTGTTGTGTATCTGCTGCTGATCCTGATCAGCGCAACCATTATTCTGCCGCTTCTGCACATCGTCAGCGGTTCATTCAGTGATCCCATGCAGCTGCTGACAGGCAATGTTTCCTTCTGGCCCAAAGGCTTTACGACCTCCATGTATGAGAAGGTTCTGAAGGATGCCAGCATCTGGACGGGTTATCTGAACACGATCCTGTATACCGTGCTGGGCACCCTGATCAGCGTGACCCTTACCGCCTGCGCCGCCTACCCCCTGTCCCGCAAGGATCTGTTCGGGCGCAATGTCTTTATCAGCCTTTTCATCTTTACCATGTTTTTCAACGGCGGCATGATCCCCACTTATCTGATCATTCAGAAGCTGGGTATGCTGAATAAGATCTGGGCGCTGGTGCTGCCTTCCGCCATCAGTACCTATAACATGATCATCATGCGCACGTTCTTTGAAAACACCATCCCGAATGAGCTGATCGAGGCCGCAGCCCTGGACGGCTGCAACGATATCACGACCTTCTTCCGCATTGTTCTTCCGCTCTCCGGTGCAGTGTTCGCCGTTATGGCGCTGTTCTACGGCGTTGCGCAGTGGAACAGCTGGTTCCCGGCATTGCTGTACATTCGGGATCGTTCTCTGTACCCTTTGCAGATGATCCTGCGTGAGGTCCTGATCCAGAGCGACATCGGCAACATGGCCGGTTCCACCGGTGATGTCGAGGTCATCGGCGATGGTCTGAAATATGCCACCATGGTGGTTTCCACCCTGCCGATCATGTGCCTGTATCCGTTCCTGCAGAAGTACTTTGTTGCCGGTGTCACCATTGGCGCAGTCAAGGGCTGATGGGAGGATATCACACCATGCAATCACATGACCTTTCCTTGCCTGCGTGGGGTCCCTACACCAAACGTTACAGCGGCATTTCCCATGTTCCTGCGGCCAACGATGGCGTTCGATTTGACCTGTCCGTTTTTCCGGGAATGTATCGCCGCCGGGTCGATGTGCCCAATGTACGGTTTGAAAGCGGCTTTCACCCCTGGGCCGCGGCTCCGGATCTGAGCTGCTACACGTTCCGCCACGAGCTCCTGTGGAAGGATCAGCTGTATGCGGACATCTCTTTTGCTCCCTTGGGGGAGGATGCCCGGTTGATCCGTGCCGAGCTCCACAACAATACAGATGCTCCGCAGAATCTGGTGCTTCATTATATGGCATCCGCCTGGGATCCCGTTCCTTCCTACCGCGGCTTCTCCCTGCCGGGCTGTGAGGTGTCCCTGCCGGAAAACGCGGCCTTTGTCTGGGCAAAGGATTATGACACCCTGGATTTTTCCATCCATCGTCCCAACGAATGTCTGACCTGGGATGGTCTGCGCCGGGGCGAAGAAGCCGTTCCCGGCTTTGGTCAGGGATACGGCATTGGCACGGGGTTCGGCTGTTCCGAAGGCAAAGGACCTTTTGGGCAGGTCATGCCCAGCGGAAAAGGGGACACCGTTACCTTTACGCTTTCCCTTACCGCGCCCCTGCGTGCCCCCTGTCTCTGTGTACGGTATTGGAATCCGGCAGATGAAAGTTCCGAGTACGATGTCAATGGTCAGGATACGTTACAGCTGCCACCCTGTCAGAAGCCTTCTATTGCCATCCTGCCGCTGAACGCTTCCATTCCCGCCGGAAAATTCACTCTGACCCTGACTGCTGCCGGTGTTGGAGGGGCGAAGCTGGATTGTCTCGCTCTGTGCGAGCAGGCGGACGCAGGCAGCTTTACCGTTACACTGCGTGGAGATGGCTCCCGGCCTCAGGCTGAACCCGCCGCAGATGAGAACTATCTGACCCTGCAGTATCCCCACATTCAGGAGTGCTACGGGATCCTGTGGGATGATATCACCACCCATATTCGCACGATCGAAAACGATGAACTGGATATCTTTCTGCGTGACACCGTACACGACCATGTAAACGCCACGCTGCGCGGCAACGGAAAAGGGCATTACGTCAATCTCTTTATGGGGCCGATCCCCTTGGAGGCAGGACAGACAAAAGTGATCTATGGAGCGGTCTGTGCTGCGCCGGATGCTTCTGCCGCCGCGCTGCGCTGCCATGAGCTGCTGACGCAGCGCAGTGATTGGGAGCATTTATGGCAGCAGGCTTCTGCCTCCCTTGCAGCACCGCCCGCTTTACCGGCTGCCGAATCGCTTGCCTTGGGCCAACAGTTGATGAATGCCGTTCTCTGCACCAACGTTGTGTATCCGGTGTACACGCGGGGACAGTATATCCGCCACTACACTCCCGGACGCTGGTGGGACTGTGTCTACACATGGGATTCCGGATTCATTGGAATGGGCCTGGCTCAGACCAGCCTGCGCAATGCCTTTGACTGCCTGAACACCTACCTGATGCCCCCGGATTCTGTGGATGCTGCTTTCTTACACCATGGCTCCATGGTGCCAACGCAGTTTTATCTGTACGCTGAGCTGTTGAATCGCACCAGCAGCAGAGAACTTGCCGCCTACTGCTATCCACGCCTAAAGCTGTACTACCGCTTCTTCACCGGACAGGAAGGCGGCTCCACTACCGCCAACCTGCACAGCGGCTTGCTGCGCCCCTGGGATTATTTCTACAATTCCGGTGGATGGGACGATTATCCCCCACAGCAGGAGGTCCATCGCCGCCGTTTGCAGGCCAGCTGCGCGCCCGTGGTCACAACTGCCCATGCGATACGCTGCGCAAAGATCCTGGCTTACACCGCCCGCCTGCTGGGTGAGACAGCCGATGCAGATGCATTTGATGCCGATGCGCTTCGCTTAGGGCGCTCCCTGCAGACTGCATGGGACGAGGAAAGCGGTTACTTCGGGTACCTCCTGCACGATCCTTCCGGTGATGCTGCAGATATTCTGCGCACCGAGCAGGGTCTGAACTACGATATGGGCATGGATGGCGCTTCGCCGCTGTTTGCAGGTGTCTGTACAGAACCACAGAAGGAACTTCTGTGGCAGAAGCTGCAAAGCCCGGAACACCTGTGGTGTGCCTGCGGCCTTTCCACCGTAGATCAGAGTGCGCCGTACTATCGGCGTGACGGCTACTGGAACGGTGCTGTATGGATGCCTTATCAGTGGATGTTCTTCAAATCTGCACTGGATGCGGGCCTTGCCGATTTTGCTTACCGCATTGCCGACACCGCTCTTACCCTGTGGCAGAACGAGTGTGCCGAAAGCTACTGTTGTTTTGAACACTTTATGATCGAGAGCCGCCGTGGTGCCGGCTGGCATCAGTTCAGCGGGCTTTCTTCTCCCATTGTACAGTGGTTTTCCGCTTACTACCGCCCCGGCACCCTCACGACCGGTTTTGATGCCTTTGTCCGGCATACGGATTGGGCACCGGACAACAGCGCCTTAGATGCCACACTGGATTTTACCGCAGCGGGCCGCAGCACTGTTCTGGCTGTTCTGCAGCCGGGCCCCAAAGCTGTTACAGCCTCTGTGCCCTGCACCGTGACCACACGCCACGATGGGCTGCTTGAGCTGACCTTTGCATTGGATGCTCCCTGCACCGTGACCATAAGCATCCATTCCTGAACCCACCTGTAAAAAGAAACGAACGATGTCTGTCCGAATGGGCTGACATCGTTCGTTTTTTCTGCGCTGAAATCAGTTGTCTCCCTTGCGAACAGCAGAAGGCGAGAGCTGATACTTCCGCCGGAATGCCTTATAGAATGTATTCGCTGTGGAGAAACCGCACTGTTCTGCAATATCCGTAATATTCAGATCTGTCGTTCTCAGCAGCTGCATCGCATGATCCAGACGCAATTCTTCCACATACTCTGTATAGCTCTTTCCGGTTTGCTCCTTCAGGAATTGCGAAAGATACTTTTTAGAGATCTTGAACTGCTCTGCCGTCATCGCCGCATTGATCTCCGGATTCTGGAAATTCTGTGCCAGCCAGTCCAGAATATTCTTTTGAAGCGCATCATTGTGGCTATGCTTCAGGAATTGCACATGGCTGCAGATCTCCACACAGCAGTCCTGCAGCCGGCTCAGCATCTGGCGGGCAGTCAGTTTTGAGTCATAACTGCACAGATAGGCGATATCCGGACAGCGTACCCTTTCTGCCGTGTTCAGCAGAATGCCGCCTGCCGTGTAAAAATCCTGCTTAAAGTTTTCCGGGTCCAGATTATCCACCGAGAACAGTTCACTCAGAAGTGAAACCGCCTCTTCCGTACATCCGGAAAGCAGATACTCCCGAAGCCGCGCTGCATTGGTTGCATTGACCGTGGTACCGCGCTGCGCATTGCTGTTCCCCAAATAGCAGATCTTCTGTGTCGGATCTGCATAGGCCGCTACGTTGCGGGCCTTCCAGTAAATATCTGACAACTGCTCCATTTTCTCAAAAGGATCGCTCAATATCAGGGGGGTCGTCAAATGCAGCGCATCATACAGCCGCTCTGTGCGGAAACACATCTCCCGCAGTTCCTCTGCGTCATCCGTTTCCTGCGTCAGGATCACCAGGATCAGGTCATCTGCCGTTGCCTGTACATAAAATCTCTGCCCGTAAATTTGACGGATCTGCTCTGACACCACCACAGTACGCAGCTCTTCTTTCAGTGAGCACTCGGCGTTTTCCTGAAGAGATGGGATCAGCAGCAGGAAGTTATAGGCTTTCAGCTGCACCGCATCCGTCAGCTGCTGAAGGGTTTCCTGACTCACAGACCCTGTGCGCAGCAAAATTTCCATTTTGCCGTGTTCCAGCTCGCTGCGTGAATGCTCCAGTTCCCGCGCCAGTTCATGCTGGCTGTTTACATTACGGAGAAAGATCTCATTCAGCACTTTCCGTGATGCCAGATCCGACTCGTCCAGCGTGTCCAGCATCGGACGCAGGCTGTTCATATCCTCCAGTGTCATGCAGACGCTGATCAATACACAGCCCAGAACGCCCACGATCAGATACAGACAAATTGCACGCTGTACTGCCAACAGACCCGCTTCGTAGAGCGACGGCGGCATTCCAATGACCGCCGTTGCATTCAGAGATGCCACATATCGCGTTGCCATCAGATAGCGCTTTCCCTGATAGGTCTCCCAACCCGTATCATCACTCGTCAGGGAAAGTGTCGTTCCGTCATAGTTGTTTCCCGCCAGGATCGTTCCGTCATCGGAAATCAGGCAAAAAAGGCCTTCCTCGCGCCATTGCTGCTGCGAAAGAAACATCGAAACGACATCTTTTTCCTTGATCAGCACCGTCATTGCGCCGCAAAGGCGGCCCGCCGTGTTCACATAGGGCTGATATACTGTGACATACGAATTGCCATAGCTGGAATGCATCAGTTTGACAACATGGGCGGGCTTTATCGTCATTACGTCGATCTGATTCTGTGCATCCCATTCCTCCTGAGACACATCCTCATACTCAAGTGCTCCTGGGTAAAAATTGCTATGGCTTTCATACGCGCTCCGGTCATCCAATATGATGCCATTCCGCTCAAATGTAATATAGCTGTATGTGATCACAGAGGAATCGTAGGTCTTATCCTGTAACGATTTGCTGGCTCTCGTCAGTGTCTGATAATCTCCCAGAATACTGTTATCATAACTGCTGGCAAGCAGAGTATACTCCGTTTCGCTGAACAATTTGTTCGTTGTACTGCGGATGTTGCTCAGGCATCGCTCCAACTGGGTGGTGCCGATCGCCAGCATTTCCATCGTGCTGGAGGACTGCGCTTGGATCGTCTGGCGGATCATCAGGCTATACAGAGGAACCACGACCAGGAAGAACCCAACCGGAATACAAAGATACCTTAAAAGCCTTCGGATCCAGTTTCTAACAAACAGTCTCTTACGCATCTGCAAAAGCTCACTCCAAGCAATGATGATTTCTATGGAACTGTTGGCTGCACCTGTAAGGCATTTATGGAGCTGGTGCATGTTGCACAGCTCCTCCCTCCGCAATTTCGCAGCATCTTTCTAATTATTTTACCACAGAAGGATTTTTTCCTCAACATTTTTATTGATTTGTAACAAAAATCCACTTTATCACCATGATTTTCAATGCTTGAAAATCTCTGTCAGATGGTCCATCACTTTGCTCCGCAAACCGTGTTGTCGTTCAAAGCCACCACCCGGGGCCTGATTGTCTGAGGGAACTCGAATCCCTGGCCCTCTGATTAAAAGAATCCAAGGTGCATCATTCGTCAAATTTCAAAAGTTCGAAGAAGCATTATTTTTATCGCATCATCGCAAAACACGCCTTTGCACACACCGCATTGTTTGCATACAGTGTAATACTTTGCAACCGTTATCCAGCTATTCAGGTGTGCAAAAAGTGTGCAAAAATGTGCAGACGGGCAAAACAAAGCCCAATGGACAAATCAACCACCGGTTTTATGGCAGGGTTTAGGACATCCGAACAGACACCGTTTGATATAGAAATGAGGTTCACCATGAACAAACTGCTTTCCTGCCGCTACAACATGGACACCAACCGGGTAGAAGCCCGGTTCGCTGATGGCTCTGCCGTTGCCATCGACTGCATCGCCATCGAGGACGAGTACGGCAACACCCCTACACAGCGGGCTGAACTGGACTGGCTGCTGTACAACAAACCACTGGAATATGCACAGCTTGTGCTGAGTGGCGAGATGGAACACTATCTCTCGCTTGGCTGTGAGCACGGCAGACTGGAAGATTAAGCGCCCCCTAAAGAACACGATGCTCACCGACCTATGGTTTGCCATAAGCTGGTGGGCATCGCTTCTTATCCATAAGCAACTCGCTCTTTTCGGCTAACGCTTTTTTATTCGTAAATGTTTCCCTTGCAGAATCTAGTCAGATTCTCTATAATAAGAAAGAACTTTATAAATCTTCTTTCAAATGTAAAACCCGCTCTTGGAGGTGAATCATCCTATGACCGGCAGCGGAGCAAATAACCGCGATGTTAAAAAAATCAACCGCATCCGAACGATTCGCAGCATTTTTTCCTGCGACC
>OCHK01002020.1_pt1 | contig 14383 bp, 16 predicted proteins | sample 1538551 | NCBI WGS metagenome assembly OCHK01 (sample SAMN04571707, study PRJEB22368) | human gut metagenome | biome: human gut; material: stool | host: Homo sapiens | place: Luxembourg | collected 2012-08-31
AAGGTGAAAGGGACAAAAAGCGCCGGAAAGACACGCTGGCAGGCGTGTTTGCCCTCGCCGATCGATGGTATCCTTCCCTCCGATATGCATGACCGTGCAGGTTCTTTGACAGACTAAAAAGGACGGCAGAGCCGTCCTTTTTTTACAGATGCAATTGTAATTCCTGCCGCAGGCGATCCCGGTTTTCCTCCGTGACCGTCACCACCCGCACACGCGGGTGTGCTGCCACCGCCCGCAGGAAGGCCGTGTCCGCCTTTTGCAGAACGCCTAAAACCGGCATATCGCCGTCCAGCGCCGCCAGCACCGCGCCGCAGAACGCCGCGGCCTGCGACTCCGCCGGCCCCAGCTCGTCCATCAGCAGCACATCGCCGCTGCGCTGCGACAGCGCCGCCGTGCCCAGTGTGTCGAACCGGGCGGCATCGCACTCCCCGCAGTAAAAGAGCAGGTTGTCCGCCGCCGCTTCGCCGCCCACGGCGGGCAGCAGATGCACCGACGGCCTGTCCATCACCCCTGTCACACGGACGGTGCGGAAGCCGCAGGGGGTGTGACCGGCCAGCAGGTGCCGCGCCAGCGTGGACTTGCCCACGCCCTTCTCCCCGGTGAGGAACAAATGCTCAGTGCATGGGGCAGCCATGATGTACCTCCCCCGCGGCCTCCCGCCGGGTCGCGCGGACGCAGATCATCTCCCCGGCGATGGACACCGCGATCTCCTCCGGCGTCACCGCCTTGATCGCCGTGCCAATGGGCGTGTGGACAAAGGCGATCTTCTCCTCCGGGATACCCGCCTCCCGCAGCCGCTGGTTCACGTAGGCGGTCTTTTTCCGGGAGCCGATGACGCCCACATAGGCTGTCTCCCGCCGCAGCACCTGCACCTCGCACTGGAAGTCGTGCTCGTGGCCGTTGGTCATGATGACCACATAGTCCTCCGGCGTCAGCGTTACCGAGTCCTCAAGGGACGTGAACGCCGCGCAGATCGTGTCGTCCGCCTGGGGGAAATTCTCCGCCGTGGCGAAGCCCGGACGGTCGTCCAGCACCACAGGCCGGAAGCCCACCGTCCGCAGCAGGGGCACCAGCGCCCGGGCGATATGCCCCGCGCCCAGGATCAGCGCCCGCTCGCCCACCGGCAGCTCCACGGAGAAGCACGTTTCGTCCGTTTCCGGCTGCTCCGTCACGCGGGGCGCGCCGCCGTCCAGCGGCAGCGCCAGCCAGCCCGGTGTGCGCTGCCGCACCCGCCGCAGCACCTCTGCCGCCGTCTCGTCCCAGCGGGTATCGTCCAGCCGCGCCGGGCTGAACAGCACCGTCACGTCGCCGCCGCAGGCCATACCCAGCTCCCCGTCCCGGGACAGCTTGAACTCCCGGATGAAGCCGCTGCCGCCGCTGGCGAGCAGCTCCTGGGACAGCCGGATGCTCTTCAGCTCCACAGCGCCGCCGCCGATGGTGCCGGCCAGCAGCCCCTCCGCGCCCACCAGCATCTGGCTTCCCCTGCCCCGGGGCGCCGAGCCGTCGTCCCAGATGATGGTAGCCAGCACGGTGTCCTTTTTCTTCTCCCGCTGATAGACCAGCGTCTGAAAGATGTTGTTCATAAAATGCTCCTTTGCCCTGTCAGGATACGCCCGCATACCCGCCCATGCGGGCGGGTATGGGAAGGTCAGTTATCTCAGTCCGCTGCCAGAGAGTGGGCGGTCAGCGCCGCGTACTGCTCCGCGGTCAGGTCGCAGTGATAGAACAGCTGGAAGTACGTCTGGGTCGTCTCGTACATGTCATAGTCCGCCGCATCGGGATAGAGCACCTTGGCCATCCACTGCATACCCAGAATACGCTGGACACTGGGCGGGAAGCCCATCCAGTTGTAGGGGCCCATGGGGACCTCGTAATACCTGCCGTCCCTGATGGCCGGGATGGTCTGCCAGTTTTCGTTGTCCGCCACGGTGCTGTAAATGCTGCCGGGGGCAAAGATCACCGCATCGGGGTTCCAGTTGAGGATCTGCTCCATGTCCACCTCGTTGCCGGTGCCCTTGCTGGACGGCTCGTCCACCACGGCCAGATTATTGCACAGCATGTCGATGACCTCCGCGTGATAGGAGCCGCGCGCGATGACGTTCAGCCCCTCCTCGCCGGTGACATACAGCAGATCGACCTTCTCCACACTGTCGGCGATGGCCTTCACCTTGTCATAGGCATAGCGGCAGTAGTCCGCCAGCCCCTGCGCCTCGTTGGGCATGGCCAGCAGGTCGCCCAGCATGGCATAGGTATCGTCCATGGAGGCAAGGTACGCGTCGATATGGACAAAGGGGACGCCGGTCTGCTCCTGCAGGGCGTCCAGATCCTCCGCCATGCTGTCCTTGGGCTCGCCCACGTCGATGACCACGTCCGGCGCCGCCGCCAGCAGCGTCTCCAGATTCAGCTCACCCTTGCCGCCGTACAGCTGACCCAGCAGGGGCAGCTCCAGATACTTGGCGTCAAAATAGGTCTTGGCGCTCTCGTCCCACGCGTTGGCCACGCCCACCATTCTGTCCGGCGCGATGGCGAACACCACCATCTGCGCCAGAGGGCCGGATACGGCGATCTTCTGAATGTCGGCGGGCACCGTGACCTCGCGGCCGCAGGAGTCCGTAAACACGCGGGTGGTCTCCGTCTGCGTGCCCTCATCCGCTGCGTCCGGCTGCTGCTTCTGGCCGCAGGCGAACAGGCTCAGGCTCATGACCAGCGCCAGTACCAGCGCCAGCAGCCGTTTCACGTTCTTGTTCATGTGCTTTCTCCTTCTCTTATTACGATCATTCCAAAGCGCCGGACGCCGGGCAGCTGCCACGGAAATTCCGGATCGCCGGTGGAAACAAGTGATGTGGGCAGCGCTTCCGCCGCGTCTCCCCTGCCGTACAGCGCCACGAAGCGCTGCGCGTCCTCTCGCGTGCGGAGAGGCTGGGGAAAGTCCAGCGCCATGCGGCGGCTGGTGTAGGGGATGCCCTGCCGCTCCAGATAGCCGCAGGCGCTCTCGAAGCTGTGGCGTCCCGGCTCACGGGGAGCACCGGAAAACCGGTGGCACGTGTCGTCCCGGACGATGGCCAGCACCGTTCCCCGGCACTGGCGGCGGGCGGCGGCGACGATCTCCTCCATGCTGCCGAAAAAGCAGAACACCATGGCGTCAAAGGGCACCGGCGGCGTATAGGCCAGCACATCGGCGCACAGGGGCGTCACATTGCGGATGTCCCGCCGCGCCAGCTGGCACCGCAGCACGTCCAGCGCCCGGTCGTCCCGCTCCGCCGCCGTCACATGACCGACGAGAGGCGCCAGCGCCAGTGAGAGATAGCCAAGGCCGCACCCCGCGTCGCATACGCTGTCCGTCCTTTTCAGATACGGCGCCAGCAGCGCCGCCAGCTTTGTATGAAAATCCGTGCGCTCGCAGGCGTCCGCCATGAACGACACTCGCTCCTCCGTCCACTCAAACATGGGAGCCGCCCCCCTCTCCCGGCAGCAGCGCCCGGCCATAGGGCGTGTCCAGCAGCACGGCCTCCACGCCGTACAGCCGCCGGAGCAGCTCCGGCGTCAGCACATCGGCTGTGCAGCCGTCCGCCGCCACCTGTCCGCCGCTGAGCGCCAGCACCTTTTGGGAAAACCGCAGGGCGTGCTGGGGATCGTGGGTGGACAGCAGCACCGTGTAGCCCTGCCGCGCCAGCTGACGCACCCGCTCCAGCACCCGCAGCTGGTTGCCGTAATCCAGCGAGGACGTAGGCTCGTCCATCACCAGAATATCCGACCGCTGGCACAGGGCGCGGGCGATGAGCACCAGCTGCTGCTCGCCGCCGGACAGGGTAGCAAAGTTCCGCTCCGCCAGCTGCGCCACGCCCATCTGCTCCAGCGCGTCCATGGCCTGCTTTTCCATCTCCGGCGTGGGCGAGCGGAAGGGCGACAGCTGCCGGGTCAGCCCCATCAGCGTGGTATCCAGCACCGAATAGCCGAAGGTGGGACGGTGGATCTGCGGGATATAGGCGATATGCTCCGCCGTCTCCCGCCGGGACAGGGTGCGCACGTCCCGGCCGTCCAGCTCGATGGCGCCGGTATAGTCCGTCAGCCCGCCCAGCAGGCAGCGGAACAGGGTGCTCTTGCCCGCGCCGTTGGCGCCCAGCACCGAGAGGAAGTCGCCGCTCTCCGCCGAGAAGGATATCCCCTGCAAAACAGGGGCGGCGGTCTTTGCGTAGCGATACGTCAGGTCTTTCACTGTCAGCGTCATGACCGGTCGCCTCCTCTCACCATCAGGTAGATAAAGAACGGCGCGCCCACAAAGGCGGTCAGTATGCCGATGGGGATCTCCGTTGCGGTCAGGCAGCGCGCCATGTTGTCCACCAGCAGCAGGAAGGCCGCCCCGAACAGGCAGGACATGGGCATCAGCCTGCGGCAGTCGCTGCCCACGATGCGGCGGCTCAGGTGCGGGATCACCAGACCCACCCAGCCGATCATACCGGACACGGACACCGCCGCCGCCGTCAGCACCGTGGACGACAGGATCACCGCCAGACGCAGCCGGTCGGTGTGCACTCCCATGGCGCGGGTCTCGTCCGGCGACAGGGTCAGCAGGTTCATCCGCCACCGCAGCAGAAGCAGGGGCACCAGCCCCACCGCCATGCAGACGGCGGCGAACCGCACCGTGCCCATCCGTGTACCGGACAGGCTGCCCATGAGCCAGTAGGTGATTTGGGGCAGCTGGTTGGTGGGGTCGGCCACCAGCTTGATATAAGACGTGCAGGCGGAGAACAGCGACCCCACCATGATGCCCGCCAGCAGCAGGTTCACCACGCGATTGCCCCGGGTGTGGTTCCCCACCAGATAGACCAGCGCCACGGAAAGCAGGCTGGCCAGAAACGCGAATACGGTGATCATAACGGCGCCCTGCCCCGTCAGGATCGCCAGCGCCGCGCCGAAGCAGGCGCCGGAGGAGGCGCCCAGAATGTCCGGCGCCGCCATGGGGTTCTGGAACACCGTCTGGTACCCCGTCCCGGCGGCGGACAGGCCGCAGCCCACCAGACAGGCCAGCAGAATACGGGGCAGGCGCACGTTCAGCACGGCGATGGCCATGTTGCCCGTCCAGGTCTGCTCAAGGGGAAGCACGCCTGACAGCAGGATGCGCACCACCTGACCCAGCGGCACGCCGTAGCGCCCCACAACGAAGGACAGCAGAAACAGCGCCAGCAGCGCTGACGCCATGATAACGATGCTTCGCACGGGGTGTCGGGGTGTGTACACGGTCTGTCCCGCCCTTCTGATAGTCTCGCTCTATATTTTACAGAATAACGGTCGAAATGCAAGGGTCATTGTTCGGTATTGTCGGATTATATTCCGACTATGGAGCATTTTTCGGAAAGAGGTTATAAGGGTTTCCGATACCCTCTCATACATTCCCGCTTTTCACGCCGGCGGCGGTGCGATATAATGAAGCCAAAATCAGCAACGCTTTAAAAGAGTAAAGGAGGGCGTCTATGGCGCGCTATGTACCCGATCCCGCCCGGCGCATTGCGGTATTTCTGGGGGAGGCCGGCTGCGGTAAATCCGAGCTGTCCGTCCACTGGGCGCTTCAGGCGGCAGCGGAGGGAAAAACGGTGTCCTTCTTCGATCTGGATCAGACGAAGCCCCTGATGCGCTCCCGTGATGTGGAGAGCCTGCTGGAAAGCGCGGGCGTGTCCGTCCGCTTCGAGCAACAGACCGCCGATGCGCCCACACAGGTGGGCGGCCTTGTACCGGCGCTGCTGGACGAAAAGCGCACCGTCATTCTGGACGTGGGCGGCAACGACACCGGTGCGCGGCTCATCGGCGGCTGCGCCCACCTGCTGAAAAGCGCGGACGCCTGGTTTGTGGTGAATCCCTACCGCCCCTGGTCGGGCACCGTGGAGCACATCGACGGAACGCTCAGCGCCGTGCTGCGCGCCGCGCGGCTGGGGCTGCCCCGGTTCCTGCTGAATCCCTCGTTGGGCGCGCAGACCACGGCGGAGGAATTCCTCACCGGTCTGGAGACGGGGCTGCGGCTGCTGTCCCCCTATGTGACCGTGGAGGCGGCGGCGGTGACGGAGTCCCTGCTGCCGCAGGTGGAGAGTCACACCGAGCTGCCGCTGATCCCCATCACACCGCGTATGTCCGTCCCGGCTGCGGGACTTGATGAATAAAAAGGAGGAATCGAAATGGCGCAAGTCACCATCCGCGCGGAGAGCTGCAAAAGCTGCGGCTACTGCGTGAAGTTCTGTCCCAAGGGCGTGCTGGCCGTGGGACACGAGGTCAACTCCAAGGGCTATCCCTTCGTGGTAGCCGCTCATCCGGAAAACTGCATCGGCTGCGCGATCTGCGGGCGCATGTGTCCCGACGCAGCCATCGAAGTGTACAGATAAGGAGGCGAGAGCATGGCAAGAATATTCATGAAGGGCACCGAGGCCATCGCGGAGGCGGCGGTGCGGGCGGGCTGCCGGTTCTTCGCCGGTTATCCCATCACCCCCCAGAACGAGATCCCGGAGTATCTGGCGCGGCGGCTGCCGGAGGTGGGCGGCAGCTTCGTGCAGGGTGAGAGCGAGGTGGCGTCCATCAATATGGTGTACGGCGCGGCGGGCACAGGCACCCGCGCCATGACCAGCTCCAGCTCCTGCGGCATCAGTCTCATGAGCGAGGGCGTCAGCTTCTGCGCCAGTGCCCGCGTCCCCATCGTGTACGTGAACGTGCAGCGGGGCGGCCCCGGCATCGGCACCATCCAGCCGGCGCAGCAGGACTACACCCAGGCCACCAAAGCCAGCGGCAACGGCGGCTTCAAGATGCGGGTGTTCTCCCCCTCCACCGTGCAGGAGGCCGTGGACATGACCTACGCCGCCTTTGACTACGCCCAGCAGGATCGCAATCCGGTGCTGATCCTCTCCGACGGCGTCATGGGCACCATCATGGAGCCGGTGGAGCTGCCGCCGGAGCGCTCCGCAGAGGAGGTCAGGGCGCTGAAGGAGCAGTGCCGCAGCTGGGCGGCCATCGGCCACGATTCCTATAAGGAGCCCCGCGCCACCATCGATGCCGGGCGCTGGGACACCAAGGAGCAGGAGCGCCACTGCAAACAGGCCGAGGAGCTGTACAAGAGCTGGCCCAGCGAGGCGGAGACGCTGTATCTGGACGACGCCGAGGTGGTCGTCACCGGCTACGGCATCTGCGGACGCATCGCCCGCTCCGCCGTGAAGCTGCTGCGGGCGGAGGGCTGTAAGGTGGGGCTGATCCGCCCCAAGACCCTGTACCCCTTCCCCTCCGACGTGTTTGCCGGACTGGACTTCGTCCGGGTAAAGGCCATTCTGGACGTGGAGATGTGCATCCCTGCGCAGGTGGTGGACGACATCCGTCTGGCTGTAACGGATCGCTGCCCCATCGAGACGTGTCTCCACGCGGGCGGAGAGATCATGGGACGCGACGAGGTCATCAGCGCCGCCAAAGCGCTGCTGGCGCGATAAGGAGGTGCCGGAATATGGAAAAGGTATACGCGAGAACAAAGGGCATCCAGCCCGACATGGTGGACGGCTTCTGCCCCGGCTGTATGCACAGCACCCTCTTCAAGCTCATCGGCGAGGTGCTGGAGGAGATGAACATGCTGGACAAATGCACCTGCGCCATCGGCGTGGGCTGCTGCGGTCTGGGCATGGGCTACTTCACCTACGACTATCTGCTGGCTGCCCACGGACGCGCCTGCGCCGTGGCCACTGGCGCCAAGCGCAGCAATCCCGAGACGCTGGTGTTCACCTATCAGGGCGACGGCGATCTGGCCTCCATCGGTCTGGCCGAGACTATGTCCGCCGCCAACCGGGGCGAGAACATCTCCGTCATCTTCGTCAACAACGGCATCTACGGCATGACCGGCGGTCAGCTGGCGCCCACCACGCTGGTGGGGATGAAGGCCACCACCGCCCCCAAGGGGCGCGACCCCAAGGAGCACGGCTACCCCATGCATGTGTGCGAGATCCTGAACCAGCTGACGGCTCCCTACTATCTGGAGCGCACCAGCTGCAACAATCCCGCCAACGTAGCCAAGACCAAGGCCGCCATCCGCAAGGCCTTCCAGAACCAGCTGGACGGCAAGGGCTTCTCGCTGGTGGAGATCGTCACCAGCTGTCCCACCAACTGGGGACTGGAGCCGCTGGAGGCGCTGGGCTTCCTGGAGGAAAAAATGTTCAAGGAGTTCCCCCTGGGGGTCATCCGGGACAAGGATAAGGAGGGCGCGTGATGGAACGAAATCTGATGGTCGCCGGGTTCGGCGGACAGGGCGTGATGACGCTGGGCAAGTTCCTGGCGGAGGCCACCTGCGAGAGCACCGACAAAAATGTGACGTTCTTCCCCTCCTACGGCGCGGAGCAGCGGGGCGGCACCGCCAACTGCTATGTGGTCATCTCCGACGACGATATCGGCGCGCCGCTGGGCGATCAGATGGACGATCTGATCGTCATGAACGACCCCAGCCTGAGCAAGTTCCTGTACAAGCTAGTGCCGGGCGGGACGCTGTACATCAACAGCTCCATCGTCAAGAGTGAGATCACGCGCACGGACATCAAGGTGGTAAAGGCTCCGGTGACGGAGCTGGCGCTGGAGATGGGCAGTGCCAAGGTGCTGAACATCATCATGCTGGGTGTGTACGTGGGCTATACCCAGGTGGTGCCGGAGGACGTGGTGTGGCGCACCATAGAGCACAAGCTGGGCAAAAAGCCGGCGCTGCTGCCGCTGAACCGACAGGCCTTTGATCTGGGACTGAAGCTGGGTCGGGAGCAGCGATAAAAAGGGCTTGATTTTTACCCTTTAAAGCGTTAGAATATGCCATCGGCAAAAACAGGCGGCCTCCCTGCCGGGGAGGCCGCGGACACATACTTCAGACAAGGAGGAAACGCTGTGTACTACCAGGTATCAAAGGAATTTTTCGATAAGCTGCCCAACGCCTGCTTCGGCGCGGTGGCGGTGCGCGGGCTGGACAACACCCATGACATTCCGGAGCTGGAGAAAATGCTGGCCGGGAATGTGGCGGAGTGCGAGGCCTATTTCACCGGCAAAAAGCCCAAGGAGACGGAGGATATCCTGCCCTACCGGGCGGCGTTCACCGCCCTGGGCATCAACCCCAACAAGTTTATGTGCTCCATCGAGGCGCTGCTGACCCGTATCGCCAAGGGCAAGGGCTTCCCCCACATCAATGCGGCGGTGGACCTGGGCAACGCGGTGTCCATCAAGCACAGGCTGCCCATGGGCGCGCACGATCTGGACACCATCGCAGACGGGTTGGACGTCCGGCTGGCGGAGGAGGGCGACACGTTCATCCCCTTCGGCTCCACCGAGGAGGAGTCACCGGACGTGGGCGAGGCGGTATATGCCTGCGGCCACGAGATACGGACCCGGCGGTGGACCTGGCGGCAGTCCGAGCGCGGCAAGATCACCGAGAACACCAAGGCCATCCTGTTCCCCATCGACGGTTTCTCCGACGTGAACGCGGCGGAGGTGCAGGCAGCGGCGGACGAGCTGGTGGCGCTGCTGAAAAAGTATTTCGGCGAGGGGCTGGAGATCGAGACCGGCACCGTAACGAAGGAGCAGCCGCGGTTCGAATTCTTCAAATAAGCAAAAAAGAAACGCCTATGGGCGTTTCTTTTTTGCTTATTTGTCCGCGTCGGCGGCGGCACGAAGGGCACGGAGGAAGGAACGGACCACCGCGTCGCCCTTGACGCCGGGGCGCAGGGCCACGCCCAGCTCGCGGCAGCAGGGCGGGTCCATGGCGCGGACGGTCAGATCCTGGCGGGCGTAATAGTCCAGCTCCAGCCGGGAAAACACGGTGCTGCCCAATCCGGCGGCCACGGCGGCCAGGACAGAACGGTTGTTCATACGATCGTCGGTGTAGACAGGCTCCACGCCGGCACGGGTGAACACGCGGGTGGTGTCGGTGTTGGTGCCGTAGTCGGGGATGATAACAGCACGGCCGGCAAACCAGATCACGGGCACGGGGTCCGGTACATCGCTGTCCGGCGGCAGAACGGCCAGGAAAGGATCGTCACAGAGCCTGATCCAGTCCATATCCGTGCCAGTGAAGCGCTTGTCGGTAACGCCCAGCTCCACACTGCCGTCGCGGAGCCAGTTGTCCACCTGCATGGGGCTGCCGGAGATAACGCTGACAGTGATCTGGGGATACTCGGCCTTCAGTGCCGCCACGGCACGGGGCACCCAGCGGGTGGAGACGGTGTCCAACGCCGCCAGGCGCAGGGTGGCCTGCTGGGCACACTTGCAGGCGTTGATCTCGCCGTTCAGGGCATCGTAGATCTGCAGCAGCCGGTGGATCTTGGGCATGAGGGTCTTGCCTGTCTCGCTGAGGCGGACGCCGCTGTAGCTGCGGTCCAGCAGGCGCAGGCCGATCTCGTTTTCCAGGCTGTTCATCATGTAGGTCAATCCCGCCTGGGAATAGCCCAGCGTCTCTGCGGCGCGGGAGAAGCTGCCGGCCTCCTGAATGACGGCCAGGGCCTGTAATTTCTGGATATCCATGGCGGCACCACCTATAAAGAAAACTGATAGGTATACTATGGCGCAGGGCAGGTGGTTTGTCAAGAGGGACCGCACGGTTTGGGTGGACGAATTCGGTGAGAAATATGAGATATCGGCATGATCGGAACCCCCTACCCGGGTTGCGCCGTGGAGAAAATTGAGGTATGATACACTATATATAATCACGGGAGGCAGGACATGGGCGCTGACGGGGCACGGAAAAGAAAAATAGCGGTGATCGCGGCGCTGGCTGCGGCGGTGTTGCTGCTGGCCCTGCTGGAGCTGCTGGTGGGGTCCTCCGGGATGTCGGTGCGGCAGTGCGTTTCGGCGCTGTTCGGCAGCGGGGACAGCGCGGCGGTGCGGATCATGCAGCACATCCGTCTGCCGCGGCTGCTGGCCGCCGTTATTGCCGGGGCGGGATTATCCGTATCCGGACTTATCATGCAGACGGTGCTGGGTAATCCTATGGCCTCCCCCGCCACGCTGGGCGTGTCCAACGCGGCGGTGTTCGGCGCGAACCTGTCCATCATCGCGCTCTCGGGCGGATTTCTGTCCACCGGCAACAACCTGACCAGCTATACGGCGGGGGCAGATCCCTTTGCCACGTCGGCGCTGGCCTTTGTGTTTGCGGCGGGCTCTGTGCTGGTGGTGCTGGCGCTGTGCCGGCTGCGGGACTTCTCCCCCAACGTGGTGGTGCTGGCGGGTATCGCACTTGGCTCCGTGTGGACGGCGGCCACCACGATCTTGCAGTTCTACGCCACGGATGTGGGACTTTCCGCCGCGGTGATCTGGAGCTTCGGCGACCTGGGCCGCGCTACATACCGGGCCGACTGGATCATGCTGGCAGTGACGGCGGCGGGGATCGCGGTCTTTGCGGCGCTGGCCTGGCGGTACAATGCGCTGCTCAGCGGCGGGGATGCCGCGGGCAGCATGGGCGTGAACGTGGCGCTGCTGCGGTGGGTATCCCTGCTGCTGGCATCGCTCATCACGGCGGTGTGCGTGTCGTTCCTGGGGATGATCGGCTTTGTAGGTATCATCTGTCCCCACGCGGTCAAGCGACTGGTGGGCCACGACCACCGGTGGGCGCTGCCGGCGGCGACCCTGTGCGGCGGCGCGCTGCTGCTGGCGGCGGACGCGGTGAGCCGCAGTATCGGCAGCGGCTCCGCCCTGCCGGTGGGGGCCATCACCTCCCTGTTGGGCGCGCCGTTTTTCCTGACGCTGATCTTTGGAAAAAAGGAGGGCGGTGTATGCTGAAGGTGGAACACGTGACCTTCCGCTATGAACGGCGGGGCGCACCGGTACTGCGGGACGCCAGTCTGTCACTGGAAACAGGACAGGTAGGTGTGCTGCTGGGCCGCAACGGCTGCGGCAAAACCACATTGCTGAAAACAACGCTGGGGCTGTGTACACCGGAGCAGGGGCAGATCCTCTTTGACGGACAGGCGCTGGGCGCCATGAAACGGCAGCAGCGGGCCCAGGTGGCGGCCTACGTGCCCCAGGAGCTGCAATTCGGCGCGCTGCGGGTATACGACGCGGTGCTGGCCGGGCGGGTGAGCCGCTTCGGCATACAGCCCGGTGCGGCGGACCGTACGGCGGCGGAGGCCGCGCTGGCGGACATGGACCTGACGGCGCTGGCGGAACGGAATGTGCAGACGCTGTCCGGCGGCGAGAGGCAGAAGGTGGCCATTGCCCGGGCGCTGGCCCAGGAGCCGAAGCTGCTGGTATTCGACGAGCCCACAGGCAACCTGGACGTGGCCAACGAGCAGCGGATCCTGCGGCAGGCGCGGCGGCTGGCCCGGACACGGGGCATGACGGTGCTGTGCACCCTGCACGATTTGAACCAGGCCATGGCCTATGGTGACAGGCTGTTCCTCATGCGGGACGGACAGGTACGATACGCCGGAAACGGGGACATACTGACCCCGGAGACGGTGTGGGATATATTCGGTGCGCGGGTGCGCGCGGCGGAGATCGACGGACAGAAAATACTGATAGGAGTAAACGAAGATGAATACTAAGAGAGTTTTGGCCCTGGTGCTGGCGCTGATGATGACCCTGACGCTGTTCGGCTGCGGCGAGAAGCCTGCGGAGGATGGCACAGATGACGCACCGAAAACCGTGACGATAACGGATATGATCGGCCGCCAGGTGGAGATCGTGCCGGGCAGCTACCAGCGGGTGGTGTGCATCGGCGCAGGCGCGCTGCGGCTATACAGCTATGTGGGTGACGTGAGCCTGCTGTGCGGTGTGGAGGACATCGACAACACCACGCTGGAGGAGCGTCCCAAGATGTTCGACGGTGTGGCGCGTCCCTATGTGATGGTGTACGGCGATACCTTCGCCGCCCTGCCCTCCTGCGGCGTGGGCGGCCCCAACGCTCAGGCGGCGGAAGCGGAGAAGATCCTGTCCTGTACGCCGGATATCATTGTCTCCGAGTATGAGGACACAGATAAGGCCGAAGCCCTGCAGCAGCAGGTGGGTGTGCCGGTCATCACCCTGCGGACCGGCGTGGACGGCGTGTTCAGCGAGGATTTCAGCGGCTCCATCACCCTGCTGGGTCAGGTGTTCGGCAAGGAGACCCGCGCTTCGGAGCTGCTGGCCTTTGTCAGCACGGAGACCGCGGACATTCAGGCCCGGACGGCGGATATCGCCGAGGACAGCAAGCCGGCGGTGTACATCTGCGGGCTGGGCAACTGGGGCACCACCAACCACCTGATGACCATAGAGAGCTACAGCACGTTTACCGTGGCGAACATCAAGAACACCGTCAGCGGGCTGAGCGCCAAGGGCGTACAACCCATCGAAGCCGAGAAGTTCACGGCACTGGGGCCGGACATGGACATCATGCTCATCGACGCGGCGGCGGTGAAAAACATCAAGCCCCTGTACGCGGAGGACAACGGCCTGTTTGACAGCTGCAAGGCGTGGCAGGAGGGCAAGGTGTATCTGCAGATGGCGTACAACGCCTACTACACCAACTATGAGATCGCGCTGGCCAATGCCTGGTTCTCCGCCAAGTGCGTCTATCCGGAGCAGTTCACGGACATTGACATGACCGAGAAGCTCAATGAGATCACCGGCGCTTTCCTGGGCAAGGGCATTGCGGAGGAGATCTATCGGATGCCCAACAGCTTCGGCGGCTATCAGCAGATCGACACGGCCACGTTCTTCGCGTGAGGGCGGCGGCATGATCGACAAGCGGGATGTACAGGCGTTCTTTGACCGGCTGGCACCGGACTGGGACGCGGGCATGGTGCGGAATGAGGCGGTCATCGCCCGGATACTGGATAACGCCGGGGTATGCGAGGGCTGCACGGTGCTGGACGTGGCCTGCGGCACCGGCGTGCTGTTCGGCGACTATGTAAAGCGTGGCGCGGCGCGGGTAACGGCTGTCGACCTGTCGCCGGAGATGGCGGCGCGGGCGGCGGAAAAGGCCGCCGGGACGCAGATCACGGTGGTATGCGGCGATGTGGAGGACAGCGCCGCCGTGCGGGACAGCGGGCCCTATGACGTGGTGATGGTCTATAACGCCTTCCCGCACTTTCCCGATCCGGCGGGGCTGATCCGGACGCTGGCGGGGCTGGTCCATCCCGGCGGACGGCTGTCCATCGCCCACGGCATGAGCCGGGCGGCGCTGGACGCCCACCACAGCGGCAGCGCGAAGCCGGTATCCCTGGGTCTGCTGCACGAGGACGAGGTCCGGGCGCTGATGGCGCCGTATCTGGACGTGGACACGGTGATCTCCAATGGGGAGATGTACCAGGTCTGCGGAAGAAAAAGAGCATAAAAAAACAGTCCCGGCGGCGGCCGGGGCTGTTTTTTTATGCCTGCGGGATGTCGGCGAAGCGGCGTGGCTGCTCCTGCCCATTGAGGACAC
>OCHK01002055.1_pt1 | contig 14224 bp, 10 predicted proteins | sample 1538551 | NCBI WGS metagenome assembly OCHK01 (sample SAMN04571707, study PRJEB22368) | human gut metagenome | biome: human gut; material: stool | host: Homo sapiens | place: Luxembourg | collected 2012-08-31
TAGTCAATGGTAACACCGTTGGAATAATCAATCGCCGCCTTCATCACGCGCGCGGCCACCGGCGATGCCACCGCACCACCCGAGCCACCTTCTTCGATACAGAGCGCGAGTGCGAAGCGCGGATCTTCGTAAGGCGCATAACAAGCAAACCACGCGAAGTCCTGCTTGCCCGCAACCTCAGCCGTACCGGTCTTGGCGGCGAAGGTGAAATCGTAGCTCGAGAAGTCGTTCGAGACATCGTGATTCTCTGTCGCAACGCCACGCAACGCATCGCGCACGATCTGATAGTTCGCTTCGCTCACATCAGGAGTGGCGTTTTCGACCACAGGCGCCTCGACCACCACCTCGCCAGCAGAATTGCGCACCTCTTTCAGCAGGTGCGGCTGCAGGAGCTTACCCGTTGCCACTGCCGCGTAGCCACGCGCGACCTGCAGGGGCGTGACGAGCACGTAGCCCTGACCGATGGCCATGTTCGAGATATCGCCAGGAAGCCACTGCGCTTCGGTAGGAACATCGCGGAAGTAGTCCGACTTCCATTCAGGCGTAGGAATACGTCCTTGCGCCTCGCCTGCCAGATCGATATTCGTGAGCGCCGAATAACCGAATTCCTTGATGAAGTCCTGCATGGCCTCATCGCCGATCGCATTGCGCGCATTGTAGAAATCGCGCGCGATCTCATAGAACACAACGTCGCAAGAAACCACGATGCCTTCGCGGAACGTGAGCCACCCATGGCCGCTGTGCTCCCAACATTTCTGCGGGTACTCTTCACCGAACCCCGTCCAGGTACCCGTGCAGTTCCACGCCTTGGTCGCGTCGGCGAACCCGTAGGTAAGACCGGCGAGGCCCGTGAACGCCTTGAAGCACGAAGCAGCCGGATACGTGCCCGCGATCGCACGGTTCATGAGCGGATAGTGCGATTCTTCGGTTTGGTAAGCATCCCACATGTCTTGCGAGATACCACCGATGAAGTGTTCGGGCTCATAGGACGGATAGTTCGCCATGGCGAGCACGCCGCCCGTCTTCACATCGATGCACACGAGCGATGCCGCGGTTCCCGTTCCGCCCTGCACGAGCTCACGCAACGCTGTATCAGCGACATATTGCACGGGAGCGGCGATCGTAAGGTAGATGTCGTTGCCCTTAGCAGGATCGGATTCGCTCACAACCTGCTGGATCTCACCGGAAGCATCGGTGATGAACGTGCGCTGACCATGGTCGCCAGCAAGCACGTCGTCATACGACTGCTCGATGCCTGCCTTGCCGACCGCGTCACCCATCTCGATATCGCGCCCTTCAGCAACATTCTCCAGATCTTCTTTCGAAGAAGCACCTGTATAACCGAGCACATGAGCGGCGAGAGCACCGTAGGGATAGATGCGATCGGAACGAATTTGGGTGGATACGCCCGGAAAGGCATCACGGTGTTCATTGATGTAGGCCACGTCGCGCAAACGCACGTCCTTTGCGACCACGCGCTGCGATTGCGCACCCGTGGAAGCATCGAGGATGCGCGCACGCACCACATCGTAGGGAATACCCAACAGCGCCGAAAGACGCAAGATGACGTTCGTGTTGTTCGCGACATCAGCATCGGCAAGCACGGTCTGCACCTGGCGATTCGTTACCAGAGGCACGCCGTCGCGATCGTAGATCACCCCACGCGGCGCAGGAGTGCGCACGGTGGTGTAGAGATTCGATTCAGCTTCGCGCTGATAGCTCGCTGAGCTTACCACCTGCAAGCCGAAGAGCTTCACGGCAAGCGCGCTGAAGGCAGCCGCAACAATGACTCCGACCGCAAGGAAGCGCTTACGCTGGGCATTGGCCGCACCCGCTGAGGTGGTACCCGTTGCAGAATAGGAGGTGTTGCCGATGCTTGCGCCATCGACCTTCGGAGCTTGCGCTGAAATACCCACTGAAGAGATGGAGCGCACGCCCATCTTGTTGCGCATGCGCACATGCGAAGTAGACGAACGCCAGCGGAAGAACACCACGAGCGCGATAGCGATAAGAACGAGCGATATGACAACGACAACGATAGTGGCGAGCATGGCACGTACCCCTTAGCGGAAGCGTTGTTTTTTATCCACCGTCCACGCTTCATTGCCCGACGAAACATCAGGGAATTTGCGCGCCACCAAATAGAGAAGAACACACAGAATAAGGTTGAAGATAGTTGCCGGAAGAGCGCGCGCTGCGATCAGATCGAAGAACGCCGCCGGGTACCCGAGAACGAGCTGCACGATAACGACGATCATCTCATAGAACAAAAGCGATACCGCGCATGAGACAAGCACCATGGCAATGCTCGATTTATCGAGCACCTCGAACACACGCGAGAGCGCGAATGAGATGATGAGCAGCAAGAGCGGCGTGAGCCCAAAAGGAACCTGCGTGAACAGGTCCGATATGATGCCCATCACGAAGGCATAGACATAGGTGGTGTCTTCGGGGCGCACGATAGAGAGCACGATCACGAAGGCAACGATGAAGTTCGGAACGACCGAATAGATAGCGATAACGGGTGCGACCACAACCTGCAGCAAGACGACCACGGCCGCAGAGACGAGAGGAACGAGCTTTTCACGCATGGCTACTCCCCTCCTTCTTGGTTCGGTTCAGACGATCCGCCCGAAGACTGATCGCCACCCTGTTGGTCACCAGTATCCCCGCTTGCTGCCCTGCGGCTCGCAAGCGTTTGAGGATCGACGGCGCGCACGATCGCTTCATTATCGGCAGCGTTGGCATCTCCCATGCTGATAACAACGAGCGCTTCAGAGATGTTGTTGAACGAGGCATTAGGCGTGACCACGATCGTACGCGACGCACTGCCAGGGCGCTGCTCGATCTTGGTGATCATGCCTACGACCAGACCGCGGTAATAGCCGCCACCAAGGCCAGAGGTGATAACGACATCGCCCTCTTTGATCTCGACGTTGTCGTCGATGCCTTCAAGATAGAGCGTGCCTTCGACCGAGCCACGCAAGATGCCTTCAGCGCGGGACGATTGCACGAGCACCGAAACGCCACTTTGCGGATCGGTGAGCAAGCGAACATCGCACGTAACGGGCGTGGTCGAGATCACCTGACCGATAACGCCCGTGGCGCCCATGACCGGCATGCCGTTCTTGATGCCTGATGCGCTGCCCGCATCGAGCGTGATAGAGCGGTTGTAAGAATCGGTAGAATAGCCGACCACACGCGCAGCGATGGAGGTGAAGCCATAGGCATCGGCAAGCCCGATGAGCGATTCAAGGCGCGCTGCTTCTTGGCGGTATTCCTCAAGTTCAACGACCATCTGCGAGAGACGAGCGTTGTTCTCTTTGAGCTGGTTGTAGGATGCATCGGATGCAGTGAGGTCTTCGACCGACATCGACCCGGAAACCGCAAGCGACCCCACCGCCGTGAGCGGCGTCACCAGAGAAGAGGTGGTGTTTTGCAGCGTATGGATCGGGCCTTCCTCGCTTTCACGAGCATAGGCAACGAAGAGAATAAGGGAGACCACAAGGAGAACGATCAGGAGTGTTCTTCCTCCTAGATGGCCACCGAACTGCACTGGATTATTCTTGATCTTCAGGGCCATGTGCTAGATGAGCTCCTATTTCGAACGCATCAATATCTGTTTGAGTGCGGCGGGTGTTTCGAGAACCTTCAAACAGCCGGTTACCACGTTGGTAAGGGCGGTTTCGCTCGTCCAGACCGGAATCTCGAGCTTGTTGGTGAGATAACGGTCGAGGCCCGAGAGCAATCCGCCACCACCGGTGAGCAGGATGCCGTTGGAGATAATATCCGAAGCCAAGTCGGGGTTGGTCTTCTTGAAGGTCTCCTTGATGTGAACAACCATCTCGTCGATGGGTTCCTGGAGCGCCTCGCGCACATCTTCGGATTGGATCGTGACCTCTTTGGGCTGCTCAGTGAGCACATCCTGGCCAGAGATGATCATGTCGCGCTCGCGCCCATCTTCGAAGGGAAGGATGGAACCGATCTTGATCTTGATGACCTCTGCCGTACGTTCACCGATCTTGATGCCCAAGAGATCGCGCAGATGCATGGCGATAGCTTCATCGAGGCGATTGCCCGCCAAACGAAGCGAAGAGGACGTAACGATGCCGCCGAGCGAGATGACTGCCACTTCGGTGGTGCCACCGCCGATATCGACGACCATCGAACCCGTGGGTTCGGTAACGGGCAGATCGGCACCCATCGCAGCAGCCATGGGCTCTTCGATGAGGTATGCCTGACGTGCGCCTGCCTGGATGGTTGCCTCGAACACCGCGCGCTTCTCGACCGACGTTGCACCGCAGGGGATGCACACGACGATGCGCGGCTTGGGCTGCCAAGGATAGCGACGCGGAGCTGCCTTGTTGATGAACGCCGAGATCATGGCCTCGGTGATGTCGTAGTCGGAAACCACACCATCGTGGAGAGGATGTTCGGCAGAGAAGGTATCGGGAGTGTGGTTGATCATGTTCTTCGCTTCATGACCAACAGCCAGAACGCGATGCGTGCTGCGCTCGATGGCCACAACGGAAGGCTCGTTGATCACGACCCCTTGCCCGCTTATGCCAACAAGCGTATTTGCAGTTCCGAGGTCGATCGCCATATCGTATGACGATGACGACGAAGCGCTCTGGATAAAATCAAAAAAGGACATGCGTGTTCCTCACGGTCTTTATCGTGCAGCTTTCGATTCTATCATAGGCACCGCGTACGCAAAAGGACACGGTGCATGAGTGGAGTTTAATGAACGCTACAGGAAAGGCACGGGTCGTAGGCACGGACGAGCTTGGCGATCTCGGAGCGGATGTAGCCTTCATCGAGGCCTGCTTCAACGAGCACTTCGACCAGGTGGCGCGTATCAGCTTCAAGCGAAGCGAGGTTCTGGGACGTTGGCGTGATGATAGAAGCATGCAGAACGCGGCCTTCATCGTCGAACTCGAGCTTATGGAAGACCACACCACGCGGCGCTTCGCTCATGCCCACACCAATGCCAGCACGCACCTCGAAGGGAACCGGCTTCGAATCGCCCTCCCCTTTCGCCAATTCACGGCAGATCCCCGCACAGCGGATGAGCGCATCTAAGATCTCGATAGCTTGCGCCAGATTGTTCTTCATGGGATTCTTCTCTTCAGGACGAAGACCTGCCTTCGCAGAAGCGAACTTCGCCTCTTGCGAAAGATGATCCCACGAAGCGTTCAAGCGAGAGAGCGCCGAGGTGAAGACGGGCTTGCCCGTTGCTTTCACGCGTGTGAAGAGCGCACCGGAATGCGGCACTTCATATTCTTCAAGGTACGACTCGAAATCATGCGCATCGAAGCGAACATACTCATCGATGAGCTCAAGCGTGTTCGAAGACTGCACCGGGTAGTAATCGTTTTCGACCATGGCCAAAAGATCGGAAGCGGTATGGATCTCGGTGATGCGGAACGAAGAGAAGAGATCGACCGTTGCTTTTGCGAACGGGATCGCTGCTTCGAGCCGATCGGCAAGCTCAAGGTATTCCTGTGTGCTGATCTCGTGCGTGAAACCACCCACCACTGCTGTGATGGGATGGATCGAGCGCCCACCCACGAGCGTGCAAAGATCGTTGCCGAGCTTCTTCAAATCGAGCGCCTGGTTGAACAGTTCAGGGTCTGATTGCGCGAGCGGAAATACGCTTTCCTCACCCACGAAATCGGGCACCACGAACACGAAGAGATGAGAAGCGTGATTCTGTAGGTAGGAGCCATACACGAGCAACTCGCGCAGCATCTTCGTACGCGGCGAGACTTCGATGCCGAACGCGTCCTCGACCGCTTTAAGGTCGGTCACGCAATGGCTCGGCGAACAGATGCCGCAGATGCGCGAAGAGATATAGGAGCAATCCTTGTAACTCTGCCCGCGTACCATGCTCTCGAACAGGCGCGCTGGCTCGACGATGTTCATCTCAACGGTCTTCACCACGTCGTCTTCGATGACCACATGCACATTGCCATGGCCCTCGACGCGCGCGACATGATCGATATTAAGCTGGGAGCGTGTCATGTGATTCCTTGTCTTCTGCGGCAATGAGCGGATTGGTTTGGTTGAAGATCGTAAGCTTGCGATCGAACTCTTCAGGGGAAAGCCCGAAACGCTCGACCGCCTTGCGTGCTGATGCGAGGTTGGCCCTTGGTGAAAGACCGCGGCATCCCATGCATGGCCTACCCAAGCTCGGGCAGCGCGCCATGCAGCCGCCGTTGGTCACCATGCCCAGGCAGATCTCGCCACGCGGGTAGAAGCACAGGTTCTCCTGGCGCTTGCATTCGGCGCACATCGTCGTGGAACGGCGATGGCGGTTCGACCCATGCAATGCCGCGCTGAGCACTTGCGCGAACTCGTAGAAATCGATCGGGCAAGAGAGCACCGCATAATCGACATCGATGACATCCTTCACCGCACGCGGTTCGATCACGGTGCCGCACGCCTCGGGAAGCGTGTCGTAGACTTCCCCGATGCGTCCCTCGAAGCCTTGCGCTGCCATGCCGGGAATGCCGGCGGTATGCGCGCACGCTCCGATCGTGATGACGATCTCCGCCTTTTCGCGCAGCTGTTTTACCTGTTCGATGGCTTCTTCAGTGGTTACCGCGCCCTCGATGATCGCGATATCGAACTCTTCTGGCATCGGCTCGCTCGAGGCAAGCTGCCAGTATTCAAGATCGATGCGCCCGAGGATATCGGTGAGGAAATGCTCTTGATTGGTGATCTGCAGCTGACAGCCGAAGCAGCTCGCCAGGCCCACGACCACGACGCGCAGCGGCTTCTGTTCAGCGCAGGATGAGGACAGGGGTTGTTTTTCCATGCTACATCGACCCCTGAATGTTCTTGGCTTCCCAGTAATTGAACACCGGTCCATCGAAGCAAACGTATTGATGCCCGATCTGGCAGTGTCCGCACCGGCCCATGCCGCATTTCATGTGACGCTCGAACGACATGAAGATGCGATCATAGCTGATGCCTTTCTTCGCCATCTCTTCGACCACGAAGCGATACATCACCGGCGGTCCGCAGATGGCGCCATAGGTGTTATCGGGGTCGACCTCGAGATCCTTGAAGGCCTCGGTGACCAGGCCGACGTTACCCTTCCAATCGGGATGGGGCTTGTCGATCGTGAGGTAGAAATCGAAATCGGGTCGGTGACTCCACATCTCGAACTGCTCGCGGAACATGATCTCTTCCGGGCTGCGTGAGCCATAGATGATCGTGACGTTGCCGAATTCGGAGCGTTCGTCGTGGATGTTATTGATCAGCGATCGCAACGGCGCGATGCCAAGACCGCCTGCCACGAGCAGAATATCGTGCCCCTTCATGTCCTCAAACGGGAAGGGATGGCCATACGGGCCGCGCAACCCCACGATATCGCCACACTGCATGTTATGAAGCGCGCTCGTGACATCACCCGCACGACGCACGCAGATCTCGATGAAGCCGCTCTTCGAAGGCGAAGATGAGATCGAGATAGGAACCTCGCCCACGCCGAAGACGCTCACGCATACGAATTGTCCAGGCTTGTGATGGAACGCATCGCGGATGCGATCATCGATAAGGCGCAGCTCGAACAGTGTTTCCTTCTCCGTGAGCGGCGTCATGGATGTGATGCGCGCCGACCACGGACGATACGGATTCGCCGCCATCATCTCTGCGCCATCGAGCGGTGCTTTGTAGTTGTAGTGCCCTTTGACCGCGAGCTTAGTAGGTGCTGTGCGACGTTTACTCTCCATCTGCCTCAGCCCCCTTGCGGTCGAAGAACTTCAAGACCTCGATCGGATTGATGTTGGCCTTGCAGGCATACACGCAGCGCCCGCAACCAACGCAGAGCTGGTAGTCGTGACTACCCGTGAAGCCGTTGAGCTTGTGATAGAAACGATGGCGCACACGCTTGCGATTCGTGTCGCGGAAGTTATGACCCCCTGCAACGAGCGCGAACTCAGGCGAAGTGCATGAATCCCACACGCGGATGCGGCTGCCATGCTTGCCATCAGGATCGAGCTCGTCGTAGATATCGAAGCAGAAGCACGTAGGACAGACTGCGCTGCAGGCGCTGCATGATTGGCAGCGCTCACCCATCTCGGTCCAGAATTCATCGCGATGGAACACATCCATCATCATGGCAACCTCTTGCACATGAGGAATGTTGGTGTTGAAGCTCTCTTCACGCTCGCGCGTTACGCGACGGAACTCACGACGGTCTTCGTCGGTTGCATGCTTAGGATCGCACGATGCTTCGAGCACGCTCGCTGCCTCAACGCCCGCAAGCGAGACAAGGTACTTATCGCCGATCTTCTGCAGGAACATATCGGTACCCATGCGCGCTTCATCGGTGCCGCACAGGTTGCAGAAGCACGCAGACCCTGGCATGCAGCCCAGTCCGACGATGAGCGTGTTCTCGCGCCGCTTCGTGTAGTAGGGATCGGGATACGCGCAGTCTTTGTACACCAGGTCAAGCCGATTGAGCGCGTTGATGTCGCACGGATGCACGCCGAAGAGCACACGCGGCTTAAGATCGATCGCGAAATCGGTGACCTCGTTCTCCTCTGCATCGAAGCGCATGAGCACTTCTTCTGAAGGAAGGAAGAATTTCTTAGGTGAAGTGATCGTGGTGGTGTAGTCGAACTCCACTTCATCGGGATCATGGATGACAGCAAAAACATAGCCCTGGTCGCGTTTGACCGGGGCTATGACTTCATAATCATTCATGAAACCACGAACGAGTGAAGAAAGCTTGTCTGCATCGATAACACGATAGAGCATGTACGCTTCCTTTCGTAAGCAGCCTCACGAGCAGTGTTGCGCAGGGTTGCGCACGGCCGAGACTTACGCGAAGAAGATCGCCATCTCGCGCTCGGCCGATGCGACCGAGTCAGAACCGTGGATTACATTTTCGTCCATAATCAGGCCGAAGTCACCACGGATCGTGCCGGGGGCCGCCTCAGCTGGATTAGTGGCACCCATGAGCGAACGGCACTTCAGCACCGCGCCATCACCAGAGATGATCATCTTCACGACCGGACCGGAAGTGATGTAGGTGATAAGGCCATCGTAGAAGGGCTTGCCTTCGTGCTCCTGATAGTTCGCTGCTGCCTGCTCGGGCGTGACATTACCGAGCTCCATGCGCTCGATCTTAAGGCCAGCGCGCTCGAAGCGATTGATGATCTCGCCAATGTGACCATTAGCGACGCCATCGGGCTTGATCATGATGTAGGTCTTTTCCATTGCCATGTATGATTTCCTTTCGTTCAAAGGCTTTTAATGCTGAGAGGTGAAATAGAGCGTTGCGCCGGTGATTTTCCAACCGACACCATCGCGCACGAGTGAGATCTCATAGGGCACCGTGCCGCCTTCAGGGGTGGTGGCGTCCACATAGACTTTCGCGGTGGTAAGGTCGTTTACCTCGCCCACGACTGCAACTGAAGAGCCCGCTTCGATGCAATCTGCAATGCGAGCGCGCTTCGTGTCATCCAGATCGCCACTGAGCACATCGCCATTCGTAGGATCAGCGAAGAGCTCCGTGATGACATCTTGCTTCGTGGGAATGCCGAAGCCCTGCGTGACCACGTAGGCCGCCCCACCAACGAGCGCAGCTACGATGATGACTACAATGACCGCGATAACGATGCCCTTCTTGCGCTTCTTCTTCGTGGCCGAACGCGCCCAGTCTTGCAGGCGCACATCGTTTTCGTTGAAGAAGTTCGTGTCATACGGATTGCCATACGCATCGACCTGATCATTGATGTCGTGCGAAGAGAGCACCATTGTGCCTGCTTCAGCAAGATGCTCGCGATCGTCTGCCACATCGAACGGAACCGCGCTGCCCGAAACATCAAGTCCTGAAAGGTCCTTCTCTTCCCGTTCAGGTGCGTGCTCTTCTTCGGTAACGCCGGAAGCGACCGCTTGGATCGCGCGCTGGTAATCCACGTTGGCCGCATCGTTGAAAACGTAGGTCTGATCAGCGAGAGCAGACTCGAACGCCTTCACTGCTTTTGCCATCTTGCCTGCGGCGACATAAGCCTGACCCATGTTCGCGAACAGCTTATTGCGTGTGGCGGGGGTCATGTCGAACTGGAGCGCGCTCTCATATGAAGCGATCGCATCCATCGGGCGATCGAGCGCCATGAAGCATACACCCAAATTCAGGAGCGCTTTGGTGGGATCGGGGTTGGATTCATCGAGCGCCGCAGAGCGGAACGACGCGCCTGCTTCAGCTGATTTACCGAGCTTCAGGTAGGCATTGCCGAGCCCCATATAGGCTTTGTAACCCGTCTTGTACTTCGGGTCTTCAAGCGCCTCAGCGAAGAACGGGATCGCATCTTCGTAATCGAGCTGCGAAGCATAGACCGTGCCAAGGTTGTAGGCTACTGAACCAAGTGCGTCGTAGGCGTTGTCTTGCAGAGCCTGCGAATAGGCATGGATCGCTTCGTTGGGATCGTGAAGTTTTACCAGGCAGTTGCCAATTTGATGATAGAGAAGACCGATTTCGCCGGGCGCGAGCGCAACCGAAGAGTCCTTGAGACACTCGGTGAAATCTGCGAGCGCGGTTTCATAGTCCTTCTCGACGTAGGCACTGCGCGCCTGTTGGAACAGATCATTGTTCATAGTTAAGCCCTACTAGCCGCGTTTTCGATCATGATCGTTTCGATCACATCTCCCACGCGAAGCTTGGAGATGACATCGAGCCCATCGACGGTCTGGCCGAACACCGTGTAGCCCGAATCGAGGAATGGTTGCGGACCAAGGCAGAGGTAGAACTGCGAACCAGCCGAATTCGGATCCTGCGAACGAGCCATGGCGAGCGTGCCATCGAGGTGCTCGTTATTCGGGTTCGTGGAGAACTCCTCTTTGATAGTGTAGCCCGGACCACCCGTGCCAAGGCCAGCGAACGGATTGCCTTCAGCGGCTTTCACCTGTTCGGAATCGAGATCGCGCGTGTTGGGATCGCCACCTTGGATGACGAAACCAGGCACGTAGCGATGGAATTTCAGATTATCGTAGAAGCCCTTCTGCGCGAGTTCGACGAAATTGCCAACGTGGATGGGTGCACCTTCGCCATCGAGCTCGACCCGGATGGTTCCCTGAGAAGTCTTGATGATAGCCACTTCTTTTCCTGTTGGCTTATATTCTGGCGTGTAGAGTGCCATATATTCTCCTGCCTACTACGACAAAACGTGGTGCCCTCTACAGGATTCGAACCTGCGGCTTTCTGCTCCGGAGGCAGACGCTCTATCCCCTGAGCTAAGAGGGCATTACGCTTTATATTATACGATATTATAGGTCTTGGTAAATTTCTGCGTAGCTACATTAGATATGAGGGTTGATTCGTCCGTGAGCGAAATCGTTGAATTAACTGGGCTTACACAAGGCGCGGCTGCGGTCGGTCGTCTCAGTTCTGGAAAAACCGTGTTTGTTGGTGCGGGCGTGCCGGGCGATGTGGTCTCGGTGGACATCACGAAGGATGCTAAGCGCTTCTGCGAAGCGAAGATCATCGAGGTCGTTCAGCCAAGCGCCGCGCGCGTGAAGCCTGCCTGCCCCTATTATGCCGTGTGCGGAGGCTGCCCCTGGATGCAGGTTGCTTATGAGGAGCAGCTTGCGGCCAAGCGCGCGAACGTTATCGAACAACTCGTGCGCATCAGCGGCAAGGAGCGAGAGGCGGCACAAGCGCTGGTGGGCGAAGTGCAGCCTTCGAAACGCCAGTTGGGCTACCGCAACAAGATCGAGCTTGCCGGCTCCTATAAAGGAGGCTTCAAGCTGGGCTTTCACCAAAGTGAATCGATCGATATCGTCGAGACGAAGACCTGTCTGGTAGCAACGAAAGCGCTCGAAAAGGCTCCCGCTGCTATTCGGGGTGCGCTGCGCTACGCACAGGGCAACCAAGACTTGGGCATCTTTAGGGTGGGATTGCGCTCGAGCACGCGCACGAAGGCGACCGAGATCGCCGTGTGGACGAAACCTGGCGGCTTCCCTCGCAGCCATGTGGCGAAGATCCTGCAAGACAGTTTGAAAGCCACGAGCGTGGTGCGCGTGATGGCCGACCCTGGCAAGGCGCGCAAGATAAAAGGTGTTGAGGTACTGGCGGGCAAAGGATATTGGGAAGAGAAGCTGCTGGGGCTCCAATACAAAGTGAGCGCACCGAGCTTCTTCCAGGTGAATACCGAACAAGCCGAGACGCTCATCAAGGCCGTGCTCGAAGGCTTGAACGTAACAGGCGATTCTTACCAGGCCGATCTCTACTGTGGTGCGGGCACCTTCACCCTGCCCCTTGCCGAGCATGCCGGTGAGGTGTTCGCCGTTGAATCGCAGGCATCTTCTGTGCGCGATCTGCGCCGTAATCTCGAACTGAACGATCTGTTCGCTGAAGTGATCGGCGGTGACAGCGCGCGCGAGCTTCCTGAACTAGGTGAGCTCGATGGCCTAGTGGTCGATCCCCCACGAAGCGGCCTTGCTCCGAGCGTTCCCGCAGACATCGCAGCCACGGGCGCAAAGCGCTTCGCTTATGTGAGTTGCAACCCGAGCACTTGGGCGCGTGACGTGGCGCGCATCGAGGAGTGCGGTTACCGCCTTACGCGAACCACCCCGGTCGATCTCTTCCCCCAGACCTATCACATCGAGACCGTGAGCATCTTCGAGCGCTAAAACGCGAAAGCGCCTGGGATCCAGACGCTTTCACAAAGGAATAACGAGCACTTGCGGGGCTTTACGGTGGTCGCGCATTCATAGAGTGTCGAATTACACGACCCCTCGCACACCTCGCACGGCCGAGCTAGTGCAAAGGTTTGGAAGGAAGGTCTTGCTTAGAGGAATCCACAGACGTCTGCATATCAGCGAGCATCTTATCGACCTGGCTGCACGACGAACAACAGGCAGCTGAAGAAGCATGAGAAGTTTTTTGAGAAGAGGCCGTGTGTGCACACGATTTACAGCTTCCGCATCCGACGTTCTTGCCAGCTCGTTTGTCTTTGACGATGCTCCTGATGATGGCCGCTACGATCACAATGAGGAGTAATGATACGAGCGCGGTTCCGAGATTCATAAGAGACCCCCTTCCTTCGGGATAAACAGTTCTACGTTTCAGCAAGTCCTTCTTGCCTTCGACTCCCCTGGCACCTGCGCACCAGGATCTTTCGAGCTTTGGGTGCGGGATCGTCCGCAATCCCAAAGCTCGATGTTTGGCTTAACTTTCAGCAGCCACTGAAGTGAGGCTCTCCACCTTGCCCTTGTACTTATTCTTCCTGAAGAGCAGGTAGATAAAGGCGATGGCCAGAAGTATCGCGATCACTGTGAACGGACCGAACGCGACCTCGCCAGTGATCATGCCGCCGATCTGGTAGATCCACAGCGCCACGACCCAGGCAAGTCCACACTGATAACCGATCGCTGCCCAGAACCACTTGCGATTGTTCATCTCGCGCTTGATCGCACCCATAGCTGCGAAGCACGGAGCGCAGAGCAGATTGAATGCGAGGAACGAATAGGCCACGAGCGGCGTGAAGGCGGCCTGAACGTTGGCGTACCAACCAGCGTCGCCGTTGTAGAGGATGCCGAGCGTGCCGACCACGTTCTCCTTCGCGATAAGGCCCGTGACCGCAGCGGATGCCGCTTGCCAATCGCCCCATCCGAGCGGATTGAAGATCCAGCAGATGAGCGTACCGAGCACTGCCAGGATCGAATCATTCTGATCCTCGACCGCCATGAAGGTGCCATCGACCACACCATAGGTCGAGATGAACCACACCAAGATGCACGCGAGCAGGATGATGGTACCGGCCTTCTTGATGAAGGACCAAGCACGTTCCCACATGCTGCGCAGCACCGCGCCAACCGTTGGCATATGGTATGCCGGCAGCTCCATGATAAAGGGTGCTGGATCGCCTGCGAAGAAGCGCGTCTTCTTCAAGATGATGCCCGTGCACAGGATCGCCGCGATGCCCAAGAAGTAAGCAGAGGGAGCGACCCACCACACGCCGCCGAACACGGCAGCCGCGAAGAGCGCGATGATTGGCAGCTTCGCACCACAGGGGATGAACGTGGTGGTCATAACCGTCATACGGCGATCGTTCTGGTTCTCGATGGTGCGCGATGCCATAACGCCAGGCACGCCGCAACCGGTGCCGATCAGGATCGGTACGAAGGACTTGCCCGACAGACCGAAACGGCGAAACACACGGTCGAGGATGAACGCGATACGCGACATATACCCGCAGCTCTCAAGGAA
>OCHK01002064.1_pt1 | contig 14170 bp, 9 predicted proteins | sample 1538551 | NCBI WGS metagenome assembly OCHK01 (sample SAMN04571707, study PRJEB22368) | human gut metagenome | biome: human gut; material: stool | host: Homo sapiens | place: Luxembourg | collected 2012-08-31
AATAGCAGGATTAATGTGACATCCCGAAATACCTCCGATAGCATACGCCATCGCTACTACGGATAAACCAAAGGCTAAAGCTACGCCGATTGTTCCCACACCAGCACCTACTGTATCAGCCAAACCACCAGCAAAGACGGCGCTACCACATCCCATAAGAACGAGCACCATCGTTCCAATCATTTCTGCAATGTACTTTTTCATAGTAATTAATATTGTTTTTGTTTACTTTCCAAAAATAAGCAATTCAGACTAGAAATCAAAACATATCCGTATTATTATAACGCAACTTTGCTACATTTTTTACAGAAAGAGATTGTTCTCGATGGAAAAAGGGATTCCCTAATGTGCTATAACAAACATTGTATGGACTGTAAAGAAAGCATTTCCTTGGGAACCGCCGCCTTTATTTCCTCTTTCAGGACGCATAAGAGACTGTGGCGAATAAAATCTTTATTTGTTACCAGTACCACTTGCCGTGTAGGTCGGGGAATGGCAAACGGACGTACCAACTGCCGCTGTTCTTCCGTCAATTGCATCACTGCCAATTCGGGAATAAAAGTGATTCCTTTTCCACTTTCTACCATTCGCATAAAGGTTTCCATACTTCCCAAACGATAGGCCATCTGATTAACCTTCACGGCCTCCATCTGACAGAAACGGACGAGTTGATCGCGAAAACAGTGTCCTTCGTCCAAAAGCCAAAGATGTTCGCCTGTTATATCAGAAGTACGGATCATATCATGCTTGAAAGAGGATTCTTTTCGTGACACATAAGCGTAAAATTGCTCATAGAAAAGAGTTTCTTCTGTCAAGAACGTATCTTCCAGTTTGCTGGCAATAATTCCCGCATCCAAATCTCCGACATGCAAAGCCTGCTGAATATCCTGTGTCTTCATTTCCGTGACACGAATATCCAGTTCGGGATATTTTTCCATTAGTTGAGGAAAAAAGCGAGGAAGCAGATAGGGAGCGATAGTAGGTAATACCCCCAAGCGGAATACGCCTGACAATGACTGTTTATCTTCACTGATTATTTCTTTCACTTGAGCTGCCTGCGCCAGAATCACGCGAGCCTGGTCTATCACTTTCTGCCCGATGGGTGTCGGACAAACGGGTTGCACTGTCCTATCGAACAACTTTACTCCCAGTTCATCTTCCAGTTTCTGAATCATTGCACTCAAAGTAGGCTGCGTCACACGACAATATTCAGCTGCCCGTGCGAAATGCCTGAACTGGTCTACAGCCAGTATATACTCTAATTGTTGTATCGTCATCTATCAAATCTTATTAAGTTATAGATTTTATCTATGCAAAGATAGAAATTTTCAGTTTGACAGCAAGCATTTTACGCCTTATCTTTGCAGTACAGAAAAAAAGAGAACAAGTATAAATCATTAAAAATAGAAGAATATGAAAACTTTAGAATTTATCAAATTGAACGAATCGGGAGCAAACAACGTAGTAGCATCTTTGCAACAACTATTAGCAGACTTCCAAGTGTATTACACCAATCTTCGCGGTTTCCACTGGAATATCAAGGGACATAATTTCTTTGTACTCCACAGTCAATTCGAAAAGATGTATGATGACACGGCTGAAAAGGTGGATGAAATCGCAGAACGTATCTTGATGCTGGGTGGTACTCCTGCCAATAAATTCAGCGATTATCTAAAAGTAGCAAATGTGAATGAAGTGGATAAGGTAAGCAACGGAGACGAAGCATTGAATAATATCCTTCAGTCTATCAGCTATCTGATTGGTGAAGAACGTAAGATCTTATCTATCGCTTCTCAAGCCGGAGACGAAGTAACCGTTTCGATGATGAGCGATTATCTGAAAGAACAGGAAAAATTGGTTTGGATGTTGGTTGCTTATAGTAGCAAGTAATTGAAATAAAAGGTTTAGGTTTTAGGTGAGAAAGAGAGGATATTTCCGCAAAAGGAATATTCTCTCTTTTTTATTAAGAGAAAACGAAACAGGAAATCTCTTAATATAGATATTAATAAAAATTACTCCACTAAAATAACATTCTGCAACCTAATATCATTAGAAGCGGCACCAATCATAAGATGGAAATTTCCAGACTCTACTACTTTCTTCAAAGTATAGTTAACCAAGAAAAAGTCCTCCTCTGTCAAAACAAAAGTAACTTTTTTTTCTTCTCCTTTTTTCAAATGGAAACGTTCAAAATGTTTCAACTGTTTCATCGGCTGAACAACTGATGCATATTCATCTCTCATATAAAGTTGTGATACTTCCTCACCATCATACTTCCCTGTATTCTTTACTTTAAATGAGACTTCAAAACAACGAGCAGATTTCTGCACTACCTGCAAATCAGAATATTCAAAAGTGGTATAACTCATCCCATAACCAAAGCTATATAACGGAAAAGATGACATTTCCACATAATCATGATTTCGAGGAGCTTTCTTATTATAATAAACCGGAATCTGACCTACAGAACGCGGAACGGAGATTGGCAAACGTCCGGAAGGATTATAATCTCCAAAAAGAACATCCGCTATAGCATTTCCACCCGGATAGTAAGCAGTCAGTAGCGCATCCGCATATTCCGAAGCCCAATTCTTTTCTAAAGGACGACCTTCAATATAAACGACAATCAAAGGCTTACCTGTCTTTTGCAAAGATTCCAATAGTTCTTGTTGTCTACCAAGTAAGGATAAACTGGCACGGTCAAATCCTTCTCCACACTCCATATCACTTACACTACCCTCTTCAGCTACAGCCGCACCTGTTTCTTTATAGCTCGTTTTAAAATCACGGGCACTGGAACCACCCACAACCACAATTACAACTTCGGAGCGACGGGCAGCTTTAATTGCCTGTTCTATCTCATTCACTGTAGTATCACGAATAGCACAGCCTCGTACATATTCCACACGAAAAGGAGATAATTTTGTTAGAATTCCATCAAGAACTGTTTTCACATTACTATCTTCCTGAGGAGCTGTATAGTCCCCTAACATATTATATCGATTGTCAGCATTAGGGCCAATTACCGCCACCTTATTTATCGTCTTGCTTAAAGGAAGAATTGAATTCTCATTTTTGAGAAGTGTTATGGAAGACTGTGCGATTTTACGTGCCAGTTCGATATGTTCTTTACGGCGTACTGTTTTAGCAGCAATTTTCGGATCCACATAAGGATGCTCAAACAAGCCCATCTCAAACTTCATCCGTAACACCCGGCAGACAGCCGTATCAATCACAGCCTTATCCATTTGTCCGGATTGAACCGCATGACAAAGGTTGGTATAAGCATCCCCACCCAAGTCAACATCAACGCCAGCCGTTACAGATTGTATGGCTGCATTCTCTTTAGTTAGAGCAACAAAGTGGCTTTCGTGAATCCCTTCAATACTATATAAATCGGAAACTACAAAGCCACAAAACTTCCATTCATTACGCAAGAGTTGAGTCAGCAAATAATGGTTCGACGTACAAGGTATCCCATCTATCGAATTGTATGAAGTCATTACAGACAATGCCCCTGAATCTATTGCCTTACGAAAAGGAGGAAGAAAATTCTGATGCAAATCACGAATACCGACTGAAGCATAATTACCATTCTGTCCACCCTCCGGCACAGCGTATGCCAGAAAATGTTTCAAGGTAGCTATGGTAGCGTATTTTTGTGATAGATTACCTCCACCTAAACCGTCAACCATAGACGCCCCTAAAATGCCACTCAACACAGGATCCTCACCAAATGTTTCTTCCACGCGGGACCAACGGGGATCACGGGTCAGATCAAGTACGGGACCGTAACTAATATGCCCACCTTGGGAACGAATTTCTTTAGCGATAACTTGACCAACTTCTTTTACTAATTCCAGCGACCAGGTAGCCGCCATTCCGATACCCGTAGGAAAAACTGTAGCACCAATTGCCATGTGCCCATGAGGGGCTTCTTCCGCTAAAAACATCGGAATTCCCAGACGGGTATTCTCCATCACATACTTTTGCAATGCATTTCCGGCTTTCGCTGCCAATTCTGGATTTAAGCCATTAGCCAATGTTTTCTTTGTCCAGGGATCAGCACGATAAGTTGCCCAAAGCATTCCGGCATTTCTTTCTTTAATCAATTGCTTGAACTTTCCGGAAGGATGAACCTCACTGCCATGGATTTCATACATTTCCCAACCTAAAGGACAAAGTAACTGACCGACCTTTTCTTCTAAAGTCATGCGGGAAAGTAAATCTGAAAGTCTTATATCTATTGACAAACTGGGATCTTTGTAAGCAGGTAACGAGGGAGAGGATTGAGTAAACCCCAAAGTACATACCATCTGTACCATCACCAAAATATACAATCGTTTTATCATAATGTTATATACAGTAAAATGACTCAATTAATTTATAGTGTATTTCTAATCTTTCAAATAGAGATATTCAACCCTACTTACCCATTTCTCCCTCAAATATAACTGTATGTACAGGCTGATGAGTATCATTTGTTATCAACTTGACCTTTGCATCCAATAGATGGTTTGAAGATGATACATTTAATTCAAACAGAACCTCCAAACACTCATTTTGCTTCAAAACCTTTTCACCCCGGATATTAGTAGAAACAAATTCCGGACATTCTATTTTGCGGATAATAAGAGGATTCGCCCCTTCATTAGTAACTTTAACTTTTCTCTGAATACGCTTTTTTAATGAGATATTCCCCAAATTAAAATAAGACTGTGAACACTTCATCCGGGGAGCAGTTGCCGTGCTTACTTTTCTCATATCATCAATCACTGTACCAAAGATTTGTATAGGAGAACTGTGTACGGAATTGGCACTAATAATAATCTTATCTTTAAATGTACCGTAAAAGCCTTTTAAAGGAGAAGCTGTTATTTTTATAGTCGCACAAGATCGACCTTGAAGAGATGATGGCATAGATATCGACAAACATCCACTCTTATCCAACAGCGAGTATGACAACCTGACTATTTTATCCGACCGGTTATAGATTCTAATTTCCAATTGTTTTGGCCTCCCATTATGCTGTAACAGATCATAAGATAGAGTCATTCGGTCTGCCAGAATATCTGATGATAAAGAATAAGGATATTCATCCTCTATACGATTCATTGTATTTATCGTGCCTTTTACCCAAAGAGTATTGACACTTTGCCCTGAATTAGAAACAACCCTTATACTCTTAGAGAAAAAGTTTGTTCGCCCTTTAGGATCGAAAGTTACGGTAATAGTGCCTGTATGCCCTGGTTTTACAGGTTGTTTACTATAAACAGAAATGGCACACCCACAAGTTGAAATCACTTCTTCAATCACAACCGGAGAAGTATGCATATTAGTAAAATGAAAAGTATGACTCACTTTGCCTCCTACTTCCTGAATATTACCAAAATTCCAAGTAGTAGTATCAAAACGCAATACAGCTCTTCCCTGTTGTTGCGCACATACGCCAACAATAGAGCACAGTAAAACGATCAAAGCTGACATAAAACGTTTCATCATCATTTCTTTAAGTTAATATTGGGAGCTACGTAAAAACACAATAACTCCCAATATAAAATCACATTTTAATTATCTTGAGGCAAATCATTGAATTCTGCATTCCAAATGATATTTGCCGAAGCCGGGAAAGTTAAATCACGCCCATTGCCCGAACTGTCCTTCAATGTATTTCCTTCTCCTTCATCCAATTTCCAATAGCCATATAAGTCCGAAGAAGATGGAGAAGCTATTGTACGCAAGTTAGCTTTTACTTCTTCCGCTGTCAGACACTTCTTCCACATACGAATATCAGAAATCAGACCATCAAAATACATACTTGAACTTGTATTACCAAACTGAATACCAGTCAACGTATATCCCACCTTGAATCTTTGAGAAGAGGATGGTCCCCAACGTTTAGTAGGTTTTGCAGAAGCAACTTCCTCACCGTTAATATATAAACGATAAGCAACCTCAGTATTCTGGCCCGTTTTCGTTCCGTCACAAGTAATAGTCAACCTAACCCATTGATTAGCCGGCAACGTTATATTTTGATTAGCCAATGTCAAGTCACATTGACGATTACCAATATTAGACGCTCCCGTTGCACCAGTTACACGTAGTTCACAACCACTAAAAACCTCATTATTATTGTTGGTATCCTTACCACGCCATGTACCTATATAATTAGTTCCACTGTGCCAATTATATGGATATACAAGCATTTCAAACGTATGTGTATTATCTTCAATCGTAACTACTTCATCATTTGCGAAACTTAACGTACGATACATATCCGTTGAATAAGAACTCATATTCAATCCCGGTATATAATCCAATTCCCCATCAATGCTAATCGTAAAATAAGAAACAGAACGAGTGTCCGTTACAAATTGTCCTACACACGTTTCATCTATTGTTGCAACAATAGGAAGCAAATATTCTTCACCTTCCACCAAACCGAACAATGATGAAAACTTAACTGATAAGGAATTGGATTCTTGCTGTCCTGCCTTCACTATCGCATTTTTAGCTTGCAACTCATAGACAAAAGCGGGCATCATCTTATAAGACGTGTTATTTGCAGCGTTATAAGCCTCTACCATACTTTCGTCCACGGCAATGTCACACAATAAAGTAGTAGCAGCAGGTTTATCCAGTTTGATAGTATAATCATAGACATAGCTTCCTGCATCCAGTATCTCCCTATAATCAATAGAAACAGGTCCTGCCTCCGACTGTGGCATCTCTATTGTCGGCAATTCAATAAAATCATTGTCATCATCCGAACAAGATGTGAATCCTACTCCTCCCAATAAAACAAGCAAAAGGAGAGTTAATCTATTTATATTGTTTTTCATTATCATACAGTCTATTCATTTATTATTACCTTATTCAAGACATTTATTCGTATCATCATAAGTCCAGTCAATCGTGATTCCATTCTTATAACTGATATCACGCTTTGACGGAGATAAATCATAGAAAGTAGTTCCTTCTCCTTCATTCATTCTCCAATAAGACACAAGCCCATTGGTAGAAGGGTCTACCCCACATACATTTGCTTTAATTTCACGAGCAGACAAAGGACGAGTCCAAAGACGCATCTCACTCAAACGACCATAAAACAATTGTGAAGATTGATAACCTTTTGAAGGCATACCGATCTGTACTCCATAAAGCGCATATTCATACGGAGCAACTGTCATTGAGTTATCTTTCTCTCCATTGATATACAATGTCAACGTACTGCCGTCATTTACCAAGGCAACAGCATACCAGGTATTTAAAGCAAAGCGAGTATTCGATGACATTTTACCCTGTTTAGTTGTTACATGCAACTGGTTCGGTTCATCCGTTCCTTCACCAAAACGAAGCAGGTTCTGGTCACATTTAAAGCCTCCATCATCAATCGCTCCCCCTTCTACAGATGCTTCACTACCTCCAAATGAGCAAACACGGGTAGTACCGGAAGCTCCGGAAGAACGGAATTTAGTGGCGTAAATCTTCACTTCCCATGTATAAGTAGGCAAAGAAGGAATAGGATCCGGAAGCAAAAATTGATAAGCCATAGAAGCCTGTCCTACATACGGAGCATGGAAACGCAATGTTCGAGATACTTTCAGGAAAATAGTACGCCCTGCTTCTATAATATCCAAATCTCCCGTCGCACTTTTTATGGTAACCGGTATCAAATAAACACGTCCCGGAACAAATTCCGAATCATCGGCAATTGAAAGAGAGGCAGCAGAAGAAATTGCCTGTCCTGCTGAAATAGTAACCTCCGGATTTTCAAATGTATATGATTTATCCGGAATGGGATAATAATTGGTTCCCATTTCCTCATTATAAGTATCAACCAGACTTGCATCAACAGCCAGATTCACCTGAATATCCGATTCAACGCGAGAAGTTGAAGTCACAGAAACAGCATACGCAGATGGAAATCCATCAATGGCGAACTTTACCAATCTATCCGAAGATGTTCCGGTCATTAACAACCCGTCACCTTTTTGAGCGGCTTCCTGGCATCCCAGCAGCATAAAAGAAGCTATTCCTATCAAAGCAGCTCCCCATATCTTTTTTATATTATTCAATGTTTTCATACCTTGCATACAAATTTAAAATTCATCCATTTTCTTCTTCCGTTTCTTGTTTAGTAGACTGTTGTACAGGCTTTCCGGCAGGATTTTGTTCCTGAATACCACGCCGAAGGCTATAATAAGGAATAGCGGCTTTCTCTTTATCACCTATAGCCTGATTAGCAGGACGAGTGGTATTGTATTCATATTCAAAATAATATCCGCCGAATCCGCCTTTTCGTCCTTGTGTAGGATTCCAGCGTGCCATACCTATTACAGAATAGATTGGATTGCCCCATGAATCTACTTTATTTCCATCGGCTTCCGTAAATTCGACTCCACCATTCTGCCAGTACCATCCCATTTGTTCCGTAGCAACGAATTTTTCAGGAGGACACCAGCTGCTAAGCTGGTCAAATTTAGATTGCAAACTTTGAGCACTACCGGTGGTGTAACATTGTCGTACAAAATAATCGACATAAGGTTCTGTTTCCTTAGGAGGCAGCTGATTATAGAAGTCAACAATTAATAATTTGCCTGTACCCGATTGAGGACCGAAATAATTTCCCAATACCTTTATAAACTTTGTAAAGTTATCATTTTGCAACCAGTCGCCTTCCGGTTCGTAGTCCAAGTCCAAACCATCCAGATCATTACGCAACACACATCTCGCAAGATGCAAAGCATAAGCCTCGATACCTGCGTCGGTTTTAGGAAACTCCGTACTTCCAATACGGCAAATCGTACACATCACAACGCGAGTCCCCTTTACTGTACGGATATAATTCATTTCCTCATAAGCAGTCGGCAAATAACGCTCGTTATAATAACTCGTTTCTACATAAGCCGGATTGTTGGAAGGAATACCTGACCACAGACTGACAATGTCCAGACTATCCGGCAGACCAGTGAAATGAAGCCCCTGCGAAGGAGATGCTTCTGAAGTATAACCGGCATACCAGCCGAAACAAATAGCATGATCTGTTTTCTTATATTCACGCAGGTTCTGATAATATTCTTCATTATAAGTATTAGCTGCCTGTATAACTTCCGGTTCAATATCCGTATCACAACCACTCACAACAAATGTCAAGAGATAGGTGAACAAAAAATATACATAATTTCTTTTCATATTCTGCATTATTTAAGTAACCAATTATTTATTAGGCACATCCCACCACAATCTGACACCCGGGTTATCTACGCCACCTAAAAGTGTGATGCCTTTATCCAACTCTGTTCTATTCGTATTATATTCCGATTCCGGATAAGGTAATCTGCGGATTTGTATATTTGTGTCTACAGAACCTCCGGAACTTTCGTTCACAACAACCGGAAATACTTTCGGATAACCGGTACGGCGGAACTCTGTCCATGCCTCTTGTCCCACCGGATAAAGAGCAATGTACTTTTGAGTAATGATTTGTTCCAGATTTGTTTTAAAATCTCCCGATTCATCCCAAGCGATAGAAACAGTCCCCAAAGCATCCATGGAATGAGATGATGTCACCGGATCCTCATAATTGGCAGGCACATATCCACCCGCCGCAGTTCTTGTCAGATACGCGTCAGCTCCTGATACACCATGTTCATCAAATGACATTCTTATTCCATCTTCATAATACTTTTTAGCATCGGCATTCGTTCCCCAACGCAAAGCATATTCCGCCAACAAGAAATATGATTCGGATGAACGCATCCACACTACATTGGAAGTAGCGGTTGCCTGTGGTTCGGCAAAGATTCCTGTTATATATTTATCCTTACTTACGTCCTTTGACATTCCGGCTCTTATACCCCGATATTTTCCACCCGTACCTGCCTCGAAGTAAGCAGAAAGTCGTGGATCCTGATAACCATTCATGTATGAATCCAGCGTCGCTCCCATACAAATATCATCCCATCCTTTCAGAATATACAGAGGACTTTCATAAGTCGCTATCGGAGTAATATGCTGAAGTTCTGCTAAATCAGACTTCACATTCATCAATCCATAACTATTGCCAATAGCCAGTTGGGCTTCACTTTTTGCCTTTGTTTCATCCACATAGGCAAGATGCAATGCAAGACGCAAACGAAGTGAATTGGCAAACTTTATCCAAGATGTAACATCACCGTTGAACACACAATCCCATGATGACAAAACTTTACTTCCGGATGCAGCATAACTATCCAAGTTATTGATAGCTCCATCCAATTCTTCAAAGAATCTGTAATAAACATCCTTTTGCGAATCATAAGGCACTTCTTTTGAAACTCCAAAATTCAAATAAGGAATAGGGCCATAGGTATCTGTCACACGATGCATTGCCGCTACTTTCAGAATTTGTGCCATAGAAAACCGGGGATCTTCGTCATTGTTAATCGCTTTTCTTATTTCACGCCAGGCATTCATAGTCGTCAGGTAATTGGTAGTGAACATATCACCATACCAACTTCTTTTATCCCAATTGTAACGACCGGCAGAATTGATACTGGGAGCAGGAAAACCAAAATAGCCGACATAACCATCTCCACCCATCACTTCCACAGTCTGATATCTGTCCGAACCGATATTAAGTCCCGGTTGTGCTACCACCAGTACGTTCTGCTCCATCTGTAAAAGAAGAGAACCAGTTCTCACATTATCCCAATCCGTCATCTCATCGGTTGCTTCATTAGGATTGGTATTGTACTCCAAAAAATTCTTTGTACAACCTACATTTATCATGATTACTCCAAGGAGTAAGTAGTAGTTCCTTACTTTAAAAAACTTACGTATGTTCATCATTATTTTTTTTAAAGGTTATCCAATTAGAAAGAAATCTTTGCAGAAAATCCCATCGATCTCAAACTCGGTTGCATGAAATAGTCCATACCCTGGTTATAAGTACCTGTACTTGCAGTAGATTCCGGGTCAAATGGAGCCTTACAATATAGCATCCATAAATTACGTCCTACAAAGGACACATTCAATCCAGAAATCCATTTACACCATTTATTGATCGGAATATCATATCCCAATGTCAATTCTCCCAAACGAACATTCGTCATACTATATACATACATAGAACCTACATAACCTGTACCATTAGCTCCGATAGTCTGATACCATGTCTGGGCATCAATCATCTGGCCGTTTACTTTCACGCCACCATTATCCCGCGCTTCTGCCGATGTCTTAGACACTCCATAATAGTCCATTACAGCTTGAGTGGCAGAAACTCCGATACCACCTACACGGGCATTCAACATAAATCCGAGACTGATTCCTTTCCAATTAAATTCATTTCTCCAGCTAAGAGTATATTTCGGATTGGTATTACCGGCATAGACATAATTATTCTTATCTGTTTCCAATGTACCGGTCATTGAATTCATCCAGATATGTCCATGCTCATCAGTTCTCATTGTATTCACATATACATCTCCCATAGAGCCCCCTACTGTTAGCCGCTGTTTGGCACCGCCTAACGAATAGACATCCATTTCGTCCAGATGTACTGTCACTCCCAACTCTTCATTTGTATATTCAGGGAGTAATTGGTCAATGCGGTTTCTGTTGAGCGACCATAGTAAAGTTGTTTTCCAATCTACAGGCCCTATATTCTGTTTAAAGCCAAGAGCTAACTCAATACCTTTATTCGTTACTTTACCTGCATTTACATATAATTTAGAATATCCGGTTGTTGTAGAAATTTCCGGACTGAAGAGCTGATTCTCCGTATATGTCTTATAAGCTGTCACGTCCAGTGTCAGTTTATTATCAAACAGACCTAAATTAAATCCTCCTTCCCATGAATGAGTTCTCTCCGGTTTAAGGTCTTTTATCGGGAAATAAGAAGTGGTATTCAACCCTCCCAACACTGCGTAAGTAGTGATAGCCCTGAATCTTTCCGGTGCATTACCCACCTCACTATATGAAAGGCGGACCTTTGCATAAGAAAGAATGTTAGATTTCATTGTAAACATATTAGTCAGAATCGCTGAAGCACCGATAGAAGGATATAATATGGAAGAATGGTTTGTTCCTGCCAAAGCAGATATCCAGTCATTACGTAACGAACCATCTACATAAACCATGCCCTTATATCCTAATGAGAATGTTCCGAATAAAGAATTGGTACGGTCGTGATAGTTCGTATTTTTATAGGTTAATTTACCGGAAACGTTCGCATTGTTAGAAGTAAACAGATTAGGAATGGTCAGCAATCCGCCGCCAAAATTAAGTTCCTTATAATCCAAATCCAATAAACTGGCACCTAAAGATGCTGTCAGATTCCATGTGTCGTGATAGAAATATTTATTGATATTCAACATGGCATCCGCATATATCTGACTGGTATTCTTATTCGATTGCACGTATGCTCCTTTATCCGAGTTTTCAGCAATCACATTCAAAGTGGAAGCATACATTTTCTTTTCCGAGTTGATAGTTTCCTTATCCAGTTTCACGCGTCCGGAAACATTCAACCAATCTGTTATCGTATATTTTAGTGAACCGCTTGCCAGAAAACGGTCTTTCTTGTTGGTATACATATTCCGGTTCGTAATCCAGTAAGGATTCTGCATGGATAATCCATTTTCTTTCAATGGCCAGAACTGTGTTTTTATGTTACGGTCTACATCATATCGTTCATAATACTGATATTTCGAGAAATCATCACCGCGCGGAAATAAATAAACGGGAACCAATGGATTGGCATACTCTCCTTGCGACAACATATTCTGTTCCTTTACATTAGAATACATAAAACTTAAATCCATCGTCAGTTTATCATTCAGCATAGAGGTCGTGTTACGAACAGAGAAATTATATCTGTCCAAGTCATTATTCTGAATGATACCCCGGGCATTCACAGCACCTACGGATACATAGGTTTGATTTTTTTGTGTCCCTGTAGTCAGACTTACAGTGTTTGCTACATTGTAACCTGTCTGAAAAAAATCTTTAACTTCATAATCGGTAGGAGATGACAATTTAGATGCCCAACTATACCACTCTCCAGTTTCCGAACCATACGTATTCTGGAATTCCGGCAATCGGAATGGTGAATAGAAAGTTGAATTATTACTGTAAGTCAATCTGGTTTTATCTACAGCTCCTTTCTTCGTTGTGATAAGTACCACACCATTGGCAGCAGCCGAACCGTATAGTGCAGCGGCGGCCGATCCGCTAAGTACTGAAATTGATTCTATATCATCAGCGTTGAAGTTAGCCAATCCGTCACCGGATTGTCCGGCACCCGTATACTGATCGTCGGGTTGTTCACCTGATATATTAGCCAAAGGAACTCCATCTACTACATATAGAGCGTTGTTATTACCTGATATAGACTTCGTACCACGCATTACCACACGGGCACCGCCTCCAATACCGGATGAACTTGCATTGATATTCACACCCGCCACCTTACCGGCAAGACTGCTCATCACATTCATATCTTTCGCCTTTGCCACTTCGTCGCCGCCAATCTGCTGCACATTGTATGTCAAAGACTTGGTTTCGCGTTTAATGCCCAAAGCCGTTACAACAACCTCATTCAAGACTTTTGCATCTTCCGTCATCACAATGGAAAGCGATTTATTATCTGTAACCTTCACCTCTTGAGAAGCATATCCAATATAAGAGATCTCCAATACCGCTCCCTTTTTAGCTTGAATCTGAAAGTTTCCGTCGAAATCTGTAATAGCACCGGTAGTTGTCCCTTTTACTTTCACATTCACTCCGATCAAAGGTTCTCCTTTTGTATCTTTCACTGTACCTTTTACCTGAATAGTCGGATCTTGCTCTGTTACATTCAATTTATTGGTAGACAAGATAATCTGCTTATCAACCACTGTATAAGTAATGTTGGTTCCTTTAAATACCTCATCAAGAATATCCAGGATCTTACCTGAATTGTTTCTCACAGAAACAATACGATTCTTCTGAATTGTTTTATCATTATAAAGGAAAACATAGTCGGACGTCTCCTCTATTTTATTCAGTACCTGTTCTACAGATACATTGTTCATTGAAATGGCAACCCGCGTTCGCTGGGCATAGCCATCTTCGGCAGAAAGTTGTAATACTACTGCGAAAAGTAGTGCTAGACTAATCCTCATAACTAAAGGAAGTTTTAGAT
>OCHK01002074.1_pt1 | contig 14115 bp, 13 predicted proteins | sample 1538551 | NCBI WGS metagenome assembly OCHK01 (sample SAMN04571707, study PRJEB22368) | human gut metagenome | biome: human gut; material: stool | host: Homo sapiens | place: Luxembourg | collected 2012-08-31
AACAGTTTCAGCATAGGTGAGCTTCTCTTGCGCCTCAGCAATGCGTTTCTTCATCTCGTCAACAGACATACCGCATTGAGAGCATTCATTCTGCCCATCTTCGATCTTTTGTCCGCATTCAAGACAATACACCGCGTGCGCTTACTCCTTACTGCTTATCAGCGATCAGGCGATTGAGTGCGTTCAAGTAAGCCTTCGCGGAAGATACGATGATGTCACCATCAGAACCACGGCCGGTGTAGACCGTGCCATCAGCTGCGGTAACGCGAATAGTCACTTCGCCGAGTGCATCGATGCCGCGCGTAACGCTCTGCACCGAGAATTCGGACAGATCGTTTTCGATGTCCACGATCTCATTCACCGCGCGATAGAGCGCATCGACCGGACCGGTGCCAATAGAGCAGGCACAGAATTCGTTGTCGTTCTTATCGACGAGCGTAACGGTGGCCGTTGGCGTGAGCGGCTGACCACAAGAGATCTGAACGCTCTTCAGAGTATAGGAAGCTTCTTGCGTACGACCCTGTTCACCAACAAGCGACTCAAGATCCTCATCGTAGACTTCCTTCTTCTTGTCAGCCAGATCGAGGAATGCCGTGTGCAGGTCTTCGAATTCCTGGCCTTCGATATGATAGCCGAGTGCCTCCAGGCGGTGACGCAGCGCTGCACGACCCGAACGAGCAGAAAGCACGATCGAGCTTTGACCTGCACCAACTTCGGTAGGATCGATGATCTCGTAGGTGGTGCGCTCTTTGATCACACCATCTTGGTGAATACCGGAAGAATGCGCGAAGGCATTCGCACCGACGATGGATTTATTGGGCTGCACCACAAAGCCCGTGATGGAAGACACCAAGCGCGAAGCACGGATGAATTCACGGGTGTTGATGTCGGTATGGGCATCGAGCTCTTCGCCATGCATCTTGATAGCCATGACCACTTCTTCCATGGCGGTGTTGCCAGCGCGCTCGCCCAGGCCGTTGATGGTGCACTCGATCTGCGTTGCACCGTTCTCAACGCCCGCAAGGGAAAGCGCGGTAGCCATGCCGAGGTCGTTATGGCAGTGAACCGAGATGGAAGCCTTGTCGATGTTCTTGACGTTCTCCATCAAGAACTTGATGCGGCGACCGTACTCTTCAGGCAGCGAATAACCCGTGGTATCAGGGATGTTGACCACCGTAGCGCCAGCAGCGATGACCGCTTCGACCACTTTTGCAAGGAATTCATAGTCGGAACGACCCGCATCTTCGCAGTAGAATTCGACATCTTCAACGTACTTCTTGGCGTATTTCGTGGCGTTCACCGCGCGCTCGAGAATGACCTCGGGCGTGGTGCGCAGCTTATCGAAGATGTGGCTGTGCGAAACACCGATGCCCGTATGGATGCGCGGGCGCGCACAATCAGCCAGCGCCTCAGCAGCAGAATCGATGTCCTTCTCCATGGCGCGCGTGAGCGCACAGACGATCGCCTTATCGCCTACTTCGGCCGCGATCTGCTGCACGCTCTTGAAATCGCCCGGCGATGAGATGGGGAAACCTGCTTCGATCACATCAACGCCGAGGCGCAATAGTTGACGCGTGATGACCAATTTCTCTTCGGAGTTCATCGATGCGCCTGGCGACTGCTCGCCATCGCGCAAGGTGGTATCGAAAATAGCAATCTTGCGAGTCATCACGCGTTCCTTTCTTTGAGGTAATAGTGTGATTAACTATACCATCTTTCCGTGTCTTTCTCTGAAATCTCCTAGAGAGACGCGTGTTTTAACGCATGGTTTCACACTAGAGCGCTGCGTCGTTTTCCTCGCCTGTTCGAATGCGCACGACACGTTCGATATCCGAAACGAAGATCTTGCCATCGCCCACTTCCCCGGTGCGTGCCGTGGAAACGATCACATCCACGATCGCATCGACTTGGGCATCATCGGCGATGATCTCGAACTTGATCTTCGGAACCATGTTCAAGATGACCTCGTTACCACGGAAATACTCGCTCCATCCATGCTGGTTGCCGCAACCATGCACCTGCGAGATGGTCATACCTGAAACATTTGCCTGAAAGAGCGCTTCCTTGAGCGGTTCGAGCATGGTCGGCCGAACCACCGCACATATACGCTTCATGTTGCTATCCTTTCTCTTCGACCAGCGCATTGCTGATCTCGTACGAACCCTCTTGGCGTTGTTCGCCTTAGGTTCACTCGCGTGCTGTTAATCAAGACCGTTGAATGCAGGGTAAGCAGATTCGCTGTGTTCGCTGATATCCATACCCGCTGCTTCTTGTTCCTTGGAAACGCGCAGGCTTCCCTTGAAGCATACCTTCACGATAAGGCCGATCACAAGCGAACCGATACCCACGAACGCGATCGTGACCAAGATACCTAAGCACTGAGCGCCAAGCAACGTGGGATCGCCCGTATAGATGAGGCCGCCGAAATCCGTCCAGGAAAGCTCTGGTACGCAGAAGATACCCGTCAGGATACCGCCAACGATACCGCCCACTGCATGGCAACCGAACGCATCGAGTGCGTCATCGTAACCGATCTTGTTCTTCAGAACTGACATTGCGAAGTAGCAGATGGGCGAGACGATGAAGCCCATCACGATCGCCGCCCAGGGCTCGACGAAACCTGCAGCAGGCGTGATGACGACCAAGCCCGCAACCAGGCCGGTCACCGCACCAACGAGCGTTGGCTTACCTACCGCGATCTTCTCGACCACCATCCAGGAGAGCAGCGCTGCACCAGATGCGACCACGGTGTTCAGGATCGCAAGCGCCGCGATGCCATCAGCCGCGAATTCGGAGCCGCCATTGAAGCCGAACCAGCCGAACCACAGAAGCGTTACGCCCAAGACCACCAGCGGAATGTTGTGCGGACGATGCGCAACCGTACCGAATTCCTTGCGTGAGCCGAGCAGCAAGCAAAGGACCAAGCCTGCCAAACCAGAGCTGATGTGAACGACATCGCCACCTGCGAAGTCAAGCGCACCTATCTGATCACCGATGAAGCTGCCATCGCCGCCCCACACCATGTGCGCGAGCGGGCAATAGATGACGAGCACCCAGATACTCACGAAGGCGATCATGGCACCGAACTTCATACGCCCTGCCACTGCGCCCCAGATGATCGCACAGGTGATCATCGCGAAGGCCGCCTGGAAGACCACGTCGATGATTGCCGGATAGACCGCATCTTCAGGAACGACTTGCGCTTCTACGAGCATATCCTGCACGACCGAAGCACATCCGAGTTGGTCGAACCCTCCGAAGAAGGGGTTGGAGCCATCTCCGCCATACGCGAAGCTCCAGCCCGCGATGATCCATAGCACCCCTACCACACCGATGATCGCCATCGACATGAACATGGTGTTCACAACATTTTTACGACGCGCAAGCCCTCCATAGAAGAATGCAACACCTGGTGTCATCAATAACACCAGCATGGTACAGATGAGCATGAATGACGTCGATCCGGTATCAAACATGATGGAACCCTCCTTAAAGGTCGAGATTTTTTGAAACCGACCTCTTTATCTTGTCACGCGCTCTGCGGTATGCTTTTTTCATTCGCCATTGTTAACGCGCGTGGAAATAAGATGAAACAAACAAGAAGTGCGAGCGTTACACGCACGAAATAACCCCAGGTCGATTGGATGATCGCATGATAGAGATGAAAAAAGTTGAACCCGTTCACGATCTCGATGCCTTGGCAGAAATGGCGCACGACATTTGGTTCGAGTACTGGCCCGCACATATCGGTGCAGACCAAACAGCGTATATGGTCGAGCAATTCCAATCGAAGGCCGCGATCGCGCGCGACATCGCTGAGCATGACTACGAATACTATTTTGTGATCGACGAAGCAGGCAAGGCTGTGGGCTATGTGGGAATTGCGCCTGAACGCTTTTCGGACGATCTGGAAAACCCGCACGCAAAAGCACATGGCGAAGCGATCACGCCTCTTCACGCAGATCGCTTGTTCATCTCGAAGATCTATCTCTACGCCGAAGAGCGTGGCAAGCACTATTCAAGCCAGATCCTTGAGTGGCTGCGTGACTACGCACGCAAGCTGGGGCTCACTGGCATGTATCTGACCGTCAATAAAGGCAACGAACTGGGTATTCGTGCGTATAAGGGAAATGGGTTCGACATCATCGAATCGGTTGAGGCCGATATCGGCAACGGGTTCGTGATGGACGACTACATCATGGCGTGCGCGGTATAGCTCCTGTTAGCTGCTCGCCGCTCGCTGCAAATTCTCCTCTACATGAACAAGCAGTGTCTTCCAGAGAAAATCGCTGCTTGTATATTATGAAGCTGTCTTTCGCTTTCGCGAGAAGACACCTTCGCTCACCAAGAGCGCGATGAAGATGAGCACGAAGCCAACGACGAGACGCACCGTGAGCAGCTCCCCATAGAGCAGGATGCTGAACACCACGCCGAACACCGACTCAAGACTCAAGATGAGCGAGGCTTGCGTGGGCTCGATGTGCGCAAGCGCTATATTCTGCACGCCGAACGCGAAGATGGTCGCGAATAGCACCACGAATGCAAGCTCACCTACTATGACCGGCGTGATCTGCGTGAGTGCGGGAAGCGTTTCGAAGACCGCACCGGTAGCTAAGCCGAGCAAGCCTTCAGTGATGAACTGGATGACCGTGAGCATGAGCACATCATAGAAGACCGAGAAGATCGAAACCGAAACGATATGCGCCGCAAAGAAGAACGCACAGAGCAGCGTCATGATCTCGCCGAAGCCGATGCTCAAAGAACCTGAAGCGCTCGTGACCGATACGAGCCATATGCCCACGATCGCAACGAACGCTGCTACGATGTTCGCCTTGGTGGGCTTGCGTTTTGCAACGACCCACCACATGAACGGCACGAGCACCACATACACCGCAGTAAGAAAGGCGTTGATACCCGGCGAAACTGTTTGCAAGCCGACCGTTTGCGTGAAGAAGCCCAAGAAGTCGAGCAGACCCATCACCATACCGGCAGCGAGCGCTTTCCAGGTAAGGCGCAGGCGCAAGCGCTTGAGCAGGAACGGAAGGATAACAAGCCCTGCGATCGTAAAGCGTATCCCCAAAAGCCACCCAGGCGGGAACACCGCGACCATATCCTTCATGTAGACGAAGCTCGCACCCCACGCCATGGTAACGAGCAGAAGCAGAACCTTATACACGCTCGTCGGTATATTTGCTAACGAGAGATTAGACAAGGCGATCTTGGATCTGGCGGGCGATACCTGCTGCATCGAGGCCAAGATCGGCGAAGAGCAAGTCCACCTTGCCTTGCTCGATGAATTCGTCGGGTATGCCGAGTGTGAGCGAATCTACCTTGAGCTCTTCTTCACCCAGAACTTCGCTCACTGCTTCACCCGCACCACCGATGATAACGCCATCTTCAACAGTGACCACCAGTTTCGTTTCTGCAGCCTTGCGGATCGCTTCCTTGTCGATCGGCTTCACCCAGCGCATATCCACCACACGCGCTGAGATGCCCTGCCCTTCCAGCAGGCTTGCCGCACCGAGCGCGTGCTCGACCATGCGGCCAAACGCAAGGATCGCCACGTCTTCACCAGGCTTCACTTCTTTGGAAACACCCTCTTCGAAGACCACAGGCTCTTCAGGGATGAGTGCACCTGGAGCTTCGCCACGCGGATAACGCAGCACCACTGGACCGCCGATAGCAAGTGCCGTATGCAGTGCAGAAGCCAGCTCAGCTTCATCGGAAGGCGCAAGTATCTTCACATGCGGGATCATGCGTGCATAGACCATATCGAACACGCCATGGTGCGTAGGGCCATCATCACCCACAAGACCAGCGCGATCGATAGCGATGACCACGTTCTCGCGCGGGAGTGCCACATCGATTATCAGCTGATCGATCGCACGCTGCATGAACGTGGAATAGAGCGCCACCACAGGCTTCTTTCCCCCGATGGAAAGACCTGCCGCCATGGCAACCGCGTGCTCTTCAGCAATACCCACATCGAAGAATCTCTTAGGATACTCACGTGCAAAATCAGCCAAGCCCGTGCCATCGGTCATAGCGGCAGTGACCACCACGATCGAATCATCCTTGGCCGCTTCAGCCTTCAAGGACTGGGAAAACGCTTGGGTATAGGTAAGATTGCCGCCTACCTTCTTCTTTATCTCCCCGGATTCAAGGTCATAGGGTCCCACACCGTGGAACTTGGAAGGGTTCTGTTCGGCAGGCGCATAGCCCTTGCCCTTCTTCGTGATCACATGCACGAGCACTGGCGCGTTCGCCGCGAATGCATTCTTGATAGCTGCCTTTATCGCAGGGATGTTATGTCCATCGATCGGCGGCGTGCAGATGATGCCCAACTGCTCGAAGAGCATCGAATCGGGAATGACCAGATTCTTCACTGACTCTTTCGCGGTCTTACCCATCTTGACCAGGGCCTTGCCCGCCGTACCGAACGACTCAAGATGCTCCTGGATCGTATCGCGGCTCTTGCGGTAATTCGAATTCACGCGAATGCTGCCAAGATGCAGCGCCATCGCGCCCACGTTACGCGAGATAGCCATTTCGTTGTCGTTCAGGATGATGACGAGCGGCGTTTGTTCCTGCCCGATATCGTTCAAGGCCTCGAACGCCATGCCGCCAGCAAGAGAGGCATCGCCGATGAGCGCAACGACCTTCTGCTTCTCCCCCGAAAGATCGCGCGCCCGCGCAAGCCCGCAGGCGATCGAAAGCGAGTCGGATGCATGCCCGGAAGGGTGAACATCATGCGGATTGGTGTGCGGTTTCGGAAAACCTGAAAGGCCTTTGTACTGGCGCAACATAGAGAATTCATCGCGTCTACCCGTAAGGAGCATATGCGCATAGGATTGATGACCCACATCGAAGATGAACTTATCTTCGGGGGAATTGATAAGGCTATGGACCGCAAGGATGATCTCGACCGCTCCCAAACTTGAGGCAACATGGCCCCCTGTTTGGGAAGTGGTGTTCAGGATCTCATCGCGAATCTCGCTCGCAAGGATAGCAAGCTCTTCATCGGTAAGGAGCGCGAGCATGTTGGGCGATTCGATAGAGTCAAGAATTCGATCCGCCATAGCCTCTCCTTACCTTACCTGCTCAAATGAATTTCGATAATAGCGTGCGAACTAGTTGCTTTCAAGTGCAGGCTCTACGCTTGCGTCTGGCTCAGAAGCATTCGGAGTTTCTTCACCTGCATCTTGCACGTCTTCTGAGCGCTCTTCATCATAGAGCGCGTTGTTCTCCTGGAGATTCTCCTCCAAAAGCGACGAAGCGCGCAGCCCCAGCTGCACAGCTTCTTCATAGAGTTTCAGAGCATCGTCCAAAGGAAGATCGTCGTCTGTCACCGCATCGACGATCTCATCGAGGCGCCTCTTCACCTCTTCGAAGCTCTCGGTATTCGCTTCACTCATGCGCTTCCTCCTCGAGCTTGGTCGCGATACGCCCCAAGATGCCGTTCACGAAACGCGGGGAATCTTCGCCACCGAATTCCTTGGCAAGATTGACCGCTTCATTGATGGCACTTCATCCACTGAACGCATCTCGTAAGCTGCCATGCGCAAGAGCGATCGATCGACCACCGGCATGCGGTCGAGCGCCCAGTTCTCGCTCGCTTCTACCAGTTCTGCATCGATCGCTTCCTGATCGGCAGTTGCGCCTTCGATCAAGCGGCGAGCATAGTTACCCAAAAGCTGCGTTTCATCGACGAGCCTTCCCTCTTCGATGATGGTTGCAGGGTCGGTCTCGAGGATCTCTGCCTGATAGAGGACTTGCAAGGCAAGACGGCGCGCCTCGCTTCGGTCATGTTGATGTTTTTCAGCCATGAGCGCGCGCTAATCCTGGAAGAGGATACCGTCGACATGAATATCGACGCGATTGACGGTATAGCCAGTCTGCGCGAGGATGGCATCAGCGATAGCCTTGCGCGCATCTGCTGCGATCTTGTCGAGCGAGAAGCCATTGAGCACGGTGATCGAAACGCTCACATCGATCGTGTCGCTCGTGACCTGGCTCACACGCACGCCCTTCTGATCCTGTTTGGAGCCGAAGAAGGAAAGGATGCCCGTGCTGGTCTGACCTACGACCGCAACTCCTTCAACATCCTTGAGTGCAAGCGCAACGATGGTATCGAGCACATCAGGAGCAATATCCATGCCTCTCGTTTGCGTGTCTGTCATTATTCATCACCCATTTCGGTTTCAATGAAGTCGGTAAAGACGTTGCCCTCGATGAAGGCAGGATTCTCAAGCACCTGCAGATGGAACGGGATAGTGGTCTTGATACCTTCGATCTCGAATTCCTGGAGCGCACGCTTACCACGCGCGATCGCCTCTGCACGATCGGCACCCCACACGATGACCTTAGCGACCATGGAATCGTAGTAGGGAGAAATGCGATCGCCTTGCGAAATATAGGTGTCCACACGCACGCCAGGGCCTCCGGGCACCTTGAACTTCGTGATCGTGCCAGGGCACGGACGAAAATCGTAGTCAGGATCTTCGGCATTGATACGGAATTCGATAGCGTGCCCATTCGGCGTGAAAGGCGCCTTGTCAGCACAGGAGATCGGTTCACCCGAAGCAATACGCAGCTGCTCTTTGATGATGTCGGTTCCGGTGATGGTCTCCGTGACCGGATGCTCGACCTGAACGCGCGTATTCATCTCCATGAAATAGAAGCGGCCATCTTGATCGAGCAAGAACTCGATCGTGCCCGCATTCTCATAACCCGTTGCACGTACCGCCTTGATGGCTGCAACGCCCATGGCACGACGAGTTTCGCCATCGAGCGCCGGCGAAGGCGCTTCTTCCAGCAACTTCTGATGACGGCGCTGGAGCGAGCAGTCGCGTTCGCACAGCGAAATGCGATTATCGTACTTATCAGCCAGGATCTGAACCTCGATATGGCGTGGACGCAGCACAAGCTTCTCCAGATAGACATCGCCATTGCCGAAGGCTGCGAGCGCTTCGGTCTTTGCGGCAGTGAACTGACTCTCCAGCTCTTCAGGGCTGTGCACTTCACGCATGCCCTTGCCGCCACCGCCCGCGCTTGCCTTGACGAGGATCGGATAGCCCGCTGCATCTGCGAATGCGCGCGCTTCCTCGACCGTTTCCACAACACCATCGGAGCCAGGGACGGTGGGAACGCCACAGGTCTTCATGGTCTCACGAGCCTGCGCCTTATTGCCCATCGCTTCGATGCTCTCTGGCGAAGGACCGATGAACACGATGTCGTTGTCGGCGCATGCACGTGCGAAATCGGCGTTCTCGGCCAAGAAGCCATAGCCGGGATGGATCGCATCTGCGCCGGTGTTAACAGCAGCAGCGATGATCGAAGGAATGATGAGATAGCTCTGATTAGCCGGAGCGGGACCGATGCAGACGGCCTCATCAGCATAGGCGACCGGTGCCGTATTGGCATCTTCGGTGGAATAGACCGCCACCGTCTTCACGCCCAATTCCTTGCAGGCGCGCATGATGCGCAGAGCGACCTCGCCTCTGTTTGCGACTAGTACCTTGTTGAACATTTAGGCACTCTCCGGTCCGATAGCATCATGGGAATTATGCGGCTCGATGTAGAAGAGCGGCGTACCGAACTCCACCGGTGTGGCATCTTCGAGGCAGACCTCGCGCACAACACCCATCTCTTCAGAGGTGATCTCGTTCATGAGCTTCATAGCCTCGACGATGCAAAGCGTCTGGTTAGCGGTGACTTCGTCGCCCACCTTGACGAAGGGCGGCTCGCCAGGAGCAGGGGCTGCGTAGAACGTGCCCACCATGGGAGCGGTCACGCAATGCCAGGATGCCGGACGGCTCGCATTGTCCGCCGGAGCAGCAGCTGGCTCAGCTGCAGGTGCAACCTGAGCTGCAGGAACAGCCTCTGCAGGCACTGCAGCCGGAACAGCTGGTGCTGCACACATAGCGCCTGGCATACGAACTGAGATGCGGGCGCCTTCTTCTTCGACAACGATCTCGCCCACGCCGCTTTCCTCAGCGACGCGCACCAGCTCGCGAATCTGATTGATATCCACGTAATCCTCCTCTTTGGTCTGGCTTGACTCCTCTTCAAGGAGGAAATCAACCTTTTCGGATGTGCGATGCTTGCTCAAATAGGTACGCGCCTCATTCGGGAACAGCGCATACATCAAAACGTCCTCTTCAGACTTAGCCAAATCGCCGATCTCTTCTTCAAGTTCGGCGAAGGTGGTGGTGACGAGCGAACCAGGTGCCACATCAGGATCGAGCACCTGCGAATCACCCACGACCTTGGCAACGATCTCTTGATCCATAGGACCAGGAGCTTTGCCGTAGTAACCGCAGATGTAGTCTTTCATTTCCTTGGAAACAACGCTCCAGCGCTTGCCCGTGAGAACGTTGAAGACCGCCTGCGTACCAACGATCTGCGACATAGGCGTAACGAGCGGCGGATAGCCGACTTCAGCACGCACGCGCGGGATCTCTTCCATGACCTCATCCAAGCGGTCGAGCGCGTTTTGGATCTCAAGCTGGCTGACGAGGTTCGACATCATGCCACCAGGGACCTGATGCGAATAGACCTTCATGTGCGTGAGCGAAGAAACGCCACGCTTGTAGTGGCCGCGCTTGCGCACCTCTTCCCAGTATTCCGAGATCTCGAAGAGGAGCCCCAGATCCAGCCCGGTATCGTAGCGGCTTTCCTCAAGTGCCGCAACGATCATCTCAACTGCGGGATGCGAGTTGCCGAACGCGAGCGGAGCACTTGCAGTATCAGCGATAGCAGCGCCTGCTTCAGCGGATTTGATGATGTTAGCTGGTGCCATGCCGCCGACATAGTGGCAATGCACGTGAATGGGCAGACCGATCTCGGCGTTGAATGCCTTCACGATGCGTTCGGTGCGATACGGCGTGAGCATGCCCGCCATGTCTTTGATGGCGATGGAATCGGCACCCAGATCTTTGAGCTGCTGACCGTATTCAAGGAAGCTATCGAGCGTATGAACGGGCGAGACCGTGTAAGAGATCGCGCCTTCGAAGTGGGCTCCGCACTCCTTGATGGCTTCGGCGTTATCCACCACATTGCGGATATCGTTCAACGCGTCGAACACGCGGAAGACATCGATGCCATTTCGGTGTGCTGCCTCGATGAAGCGAAAGCAGATCTCGCGGGAATAATGCTTGTAGCCCACAAGGTTCTGTCCACGCGAGAGCATGGACAAGCGAGTGTTCGGCGTTTTTGACTTGATGAGTCGCAGACGATCCCAAGGATTTTCGTCCAAAAAGCGTAGGCAGGTGTCGAATGTTGCACCGCCCCAGGCCTCGATGGCCCAGTATCCAACGCGATCCATCTTGGGCAAAATGGGCAGCATATCTCCGATCGACATACGTGTTGCCCAAAGACTCTGCTGTCCGTCGCGGATCGTTGTGTCCATAAGTTGAAGTTTTGCCAAGTGACTCGCACCTCCTTGTCAAAGAGCACCCGTACGGTCGGGTTGCATGATAGTGAACGACCATTATACGACACGAGGCGCCTTACGCGCCTCGCAATCAAAGGTATTTTCGTTATCGAAACAGAGATTAGACGCGAGTAACATAGCGGCCATCGCGCGTATCGATACGCAGGATATCGCCATTGTCGATGAACATGGGAACCTGGATGGTCGCGCCGGTTTCGAGCGTTGCGGGTTTCGTGCCGCCCTGGACCGTATCGCCCTTGAAGCCCGGCTCGGTATCGGTAACCTCGAGTTCGACGAACATCTGCGGCTCGAGACCGATGAGCTCATCGCCCGCATACAGCAGCGTGACTTCGTCGTTCTCCTTGAGCCACTGTGAGGTATCGCCGACCACTTCAGCGTTGAGCGCGATCTGGTCGTAGGTGTTCGGATCCATGAAGTGATAATCCACGCCATCGTTGTAGAGATACTGCATGACCTTCTTCTCAAGGCGAAGCGTCTCGAACTTCGTGCCGGAGTTGAAGGTATAGTCGACCACGCGACCAGAACGGATATCGCGCAGCTTCGTGCGAACGAATGCGCCACCTTTACCTGGCTTCACGTGCTGGAATTCAATGATGACCCAGAGTTTGTCCTTATATTCGATGCACATTCCGTTACGGAAATCAGCGGTAGAAATTGCCACGGGGATCCTCGATTCTTACTCGTTATCTCTGCTTAGTGCGGCTCTATTATAACCATGCCATGGCTACTTTGGGTGATCACGTCATAACCCGTTTCGGTGACCACCCCAAAATCTTCAAGTCTCATGCCGAATTCATTGGGAAGATAGATGCCTGGCTCGACCGTGAGCACCGCGCCGGCTGGCAGCGGCTTCGTATTGCGCGGTGAAAGTGCGGGGTCCTCGTGAATATCGATGCCAAGGCTGTGCCCGAGCCCATGGCCCATCGTATTGGCAAATCCCCCTTCGGCAAGCACCGCTTCAGCGAGTTCATGGATCTCCGCACCTGTCTTTCCAGAGCGAAGCTCCGCTTCAGCAGCCTCGTTGGCGCTTCTCATAGCTTCCCACGCACGGTACATCTTTTCAGTAGGCTCCCCCACGAACACCGTGCGCGTCATGTCGGAACAATAACCACCGAAGCGCGCGCCGAAATCCATTACGATCGCGCTGCCGCACGCGATGCGCGTATCACCCGAAAGAGCATGCGGGCTTGCCGCGTGAGCACCCGTTGCGACGATCGTGGGAAATGCGAGCCCTTCAGCGCCAGCATCGAGCATGAAGTTATCGAGCGCGCGCTGAACTTGTGCTTCCGTCATGCCCGGCTCGATGAAGTCAACGATGAACGCGAAGCCCGCATCAGTGATGGCCTGCGCCTTTCTCATGAGGGCGATCTCGAGAGCATCCTTGCTCGCACGCAAACCTTCGATGAATCGCTCGCGCTCGACAAGCTCAGGAGAAGCCGATGCATCCGCGAGCGCCTGGGTGAGCATATGGAACTCGCGCAAGATGAGCGTGTCTTCGATCGCAGCGCGCTGCTTGCTGCCAGAAGTGCCCGCAAGCAGGTGCGAAAGCCAATTCGCATGGCTCCGCTCGAGAGACACCTGGATCTGCGAACCCTGCGCAGCCGCCTCGAGCGCTTCGCCATAGCGTGAATCACTGTGAATGATCGCATCCTGTGGCGTGATGATGAGCGCATGCGCGGCCTCATCATCGAAGACACCCTGAAAGGCGGTGACCCATTTGATGTTGGAAAGATCGCGAATATAGACCGCATCGAGTTCGTTTTCGATCAGGAGTTCACGGATACGTTCGATACGGTGCGCCGAAGCCTGTTCGCTCGCCAAAAGCAAGCGTTTCCGTCCTTCAGATGACAGCGCTTCGACATCGAGCGCACTATCGAGCAGATCTCCTGGATGCGTAGCGTCTTGTTGCATGACGAATGCCGCCTCTAAGCGATGCTCTGCTGCCAGGCACGCAAATGCTCAAGCACGAACCCAGGATCGAGACTGACGATCTCCCAGCTCCCCACATCGCGCGGCAAGACGAAACGAAGCGTATACGAACGGACCTTCTTATCGGAGAACATGCAGTCGAGCAGCTCTTCGGGATCGGCATGGAAATCGAGCGCTGGCAACCCGAGCGTGTCGAGCAGCTTGTCTTGCGTCTCTACGAATTCGAGCGAGGTGCCGAGCTTCGCTGCCGCAAGACGCGCCGCGAAGCGCATGCCTTCTGCAACCGCCGCACCATGGGAATAGACCCCATAGCCTGCGCATGTCTCGATCGCATGAGCGAGCGTGTGGCCATAGTTCAAACATTCGCGCACGCCCTTCGTCTCCTGCTCATCGGCAGCAACGACTTGTGCCTTGAACACCACACTGCGCACGACCGCTTCTTGCGCGATGCTCATATCACGCGCGGCGAGCGCGCCTGCACTATCGCAGAGCCAGAAGAAGAATTCATCCGAATCGATCACCGCCGATTTCGCGATCTCCGCGCAACCGCATGCCCATTCACGTTCAGGCAGCGTTGCAAGGGTTGCAAGATCAGCGCAGACGAGAAGCGGCTGGCAAAAGGTTCCGACCAGGTTCTTCCCTGCCTCAAGGTTGATGGCGGTCTTGCCTCCGACCGAAGAATCGACCATGGAAAGCAAGGTGGTGGGAACCTGCACAACAGGTAGACCGCG
>OCHK01002097.1_pt1 | contig 13998 bp, 10 predicted proteins | sample 1538551 | NCBI WGS metagenome assembly OCHK01 (sample SAMN04571707, study PRJEB22368) | human gut metagenome | biome: human gut; material: stool | host: Homo sapiens | place: Luxembourg | collected 2012-08-31
AAAAAAGAGATCAGCGGTGTGGATGCCTTTACATTATATGACACCTTCGGCTTCCCCCTCGACCTGACGGAACTGATTCTCCGCGAAAACGGCATGACCGTAAACGAAGCAGAGTTCAACGCCGAAATGCAGAAGCAAAAAGAACGCGCACGCAATGCGGCAGCCGTCGAGACCGGCGACTGGATCACTCTGAAGGAAGGTGACACCCGCTTCGTGGGATATGACTTTACCGAATATGAAACCAACATCCTACGCTACCGTCAGATCAAGCAGAAAAACCAGACACTCTACCAAATCGTGCTGAGCGACACTCCGTTCTATGCCGAAAGTGGTGGACAAGTAGGCGATACGGGGGTGATCGTAAGCGAATTCGAAACCATTGAAATCATTGATACCAAGAAGGAAAACAACCTTCCCATCCATATCACCAAGAAACTGCCCGAACACCCGGATGTTCCGATGATGGCTTGTGTGGACACGGAAAAGCGTGCCGCCTGTGCAGCCAACCACTCTTGCACCCACTTGCTGGACGAAGCGTTGCGCCAAGTGCTGGGTACTCACGTAGAGCAGAAAGGTTCTTTAGTGACTCCCGAGTCCTTGCGTTTCGACTTCTCCCACTTCCAGAAAGTGACCGACGAGCAGCTTCGTGAAGTGGAACATCTGGTAAATGCTAAAATACGCGAGAACATCCCTTTGACGGAATACCGCAATCTCCCTATCGAAAAGGCGAAGGAACTGGGTGCTATTGCTTTGTTCGGCGAAAAGTACGGTGATGAGGTGCGCGTTGTCCAGTTCGGCAACTCCATTGAATTCTGCGGAGGTACGCATGTTCCCGCCACAGGCAAGATCGGTATGGTCCGCATCATCAGCGAAAGCTCCGTTGCTGCCGGTGTGCGCCGAATCGAGGCTATCACGGGCGCCAAGGTGGAAGAACTGATGGATACGGTTCAAGATACGCTGAATGACCTGAAGGCATTGTTCAACAACGCTCCCGACCTGAAAATAGCTATCCGCAAGTATATTGACGAAAATGCAGGATTGAAGAAGCAGGTGGAAGAGTTCATGAAAGAAAAGGGCGCCGCACTGAAAGCCAGACTGGTAGAGAATGCCAAAGAAATAAATGGTGTGAAAGTGGTGAAAGCCATCATTCCGATGTCTGCTGATGTGGTGAAAGATATTGCTTTCCAGCTGAAAGGTGAGATTCCTGCCAATCTGTTCGTTGTAATAGGCAGTGTAGACAATAACAAGCCGATGCTGACTGTAATGATTAGCGAAGACCTGGTAAAAGCCGGACAGAATGCAGGCAAACTGGTTCGTGAAGCAGCCAAACTGATTCAAGGCGGCGGCGGAGGCCAGCCTCACTTCGCAACGGCAGGCGGTAAGAATCCTGATGGTCTGAATGCGGCTGTTGACAAGGTATTGGAACTGGCTGCTCTGTAAACCCCGACCGGTTTCTTTGCACCTGCCGGCAGGTATATAGTACAATGTATGGCTGATTTCATTCTTTATCCCGCTCTGTTTGTTGTCTCACCCAGGTGACTTGGGCTCTTCACCTAGGTGGAATGGGCTTTTCACCTAGGTGACCAGGGCATTTCACCTAGGTGAGACAACAAACGGAAGCGGATGATCAGACAAAACGCATTATAAAATTTCTTCTAACTTCCCTAATAATTGCTTGAGATATTCTTCTTTCAGTGCGGCTCTCTGTCTTTTTCTTCTGAGCGGTTCTTTCTTTTTGTCGAATGAGAGTATAGCCATGGCCATTTTATTAATAAGGGAAAAGTTGATTGCAGCATTTTTTTTCTTTCTCGACTTATCTTCTTGAAAGTCCACATCCAGCCTCCAATGTAATCCGTTCTCCACTGCCCAGTGGTTTCTTGCCGTTTGAAGGAACAGTTCGGCGTTCATCTTCAATGATGTGATGAAGTATCTTTCCTCCCTTATCACTTCCTTCTCTCCCGGCCTTTCCGATATGATGATGCCAAAGGAGTGCAATTCCGGCCATTCTTTGTGAAGTCTTCCCAGATAGAGCGGTTCCCCCACTGCTATGCACTGGCGTATCCACCAGCCTTTGCCATCAGGTTTGTCAATGGTCTTGTAGCGGTCATTATTGTTGCGGGGATGCGCCATAGCCACCTCCACCGCTTCTTTGACAGCTTGCTTCAACTTCTCCTGGTTACCTTTGGCAAAAAGGAAAAAGTTGCCGCCACCCTCGATGATGGCTTTACATGTCTTTTTCTGGCAGTGCATGGCATCAGCCGTCACAATGCAGCCCGAAACATCCAATTCAGCCACGAGCTCCTGCAGCGCAGGAATCTCATTAGTCTTTTCTTCGACTTTTTTCTGCCCCAGCGAAATGCCCGACTTCACAGCATAGGCACTTACCATTCGAACAGGAGAGTCGTCTCGTGCACCGCACATTTCCTTACCGTCGACAGCTATCTGGTCTCTATACCCACCATCCTTAGGAGGTGAGCTCCGCAAACGGAATATCTCCAATATCCATTCACGATACACACCTTCAAAACTTTCCGGCTTCAGTAAGGAAAAGAAGCGGGAGATCGTGTCGTGCGAAGGCATACCATCCAGAGGACCCAGATACTCTTCCATCAGGGACTGCTTGCATTTTCCGTACTCTCCAATCTCTTCCCAGCCGCGAAAGCCGCTCAACACCGCACATAGCGTAACGAAGGCTATTGTACGGCCATCGTGCTTCTTACATCGGTCGATACGGTTATCATGCTTGCTGATTTCTATTGCAAAATCCAACAATCCGTGAGGCCCAGACCCGAATAATTCCTTGTCCATAAGATCTTTATATTTTTACAAATATACAAAAATATTTAATATAACAAAAAGATAACCTCTGTATATTAGATGTATACAAGAATAAATGATAAAAATAAATGTAACAATATTTATTGTTGAGAAGAGGGAGGTTTATAATGCGTTTTGTCTGAGCGGATGATTCAATGAATTCCAATAAGTGAGGAGCTATACCCATACAGCCCCTCTCGTCAATATACAACAAAGAATGTATTATAGTTGCTCAATCTCCTCGTCAGAGAACCCTGTAGCTTGTGAAATGAGAGCAACTGCCACTCCCAATTGTTTTAGATTACGGGCATTTTCTCTTTTTTCTTCTTCTCTCCCTTCTGCCCTGCCTTCTTCACGTTCGGTATTGATATTATCACGCAGAATGACAATATTATCCAAGTGACGGTAGTAAGCTGCCAGTTCATCCTTGGTCATGCTGTCCGGTTTCAACCTCTCACGGGCCTCTTCAAGGCCGGGAGCTGTGGCGGTGGAAGGAATCTCCCCGGTATTCAGGTAGTAGATCCATTCTTCCAGAGGACTTTTGGCCACCCGGTTGAAACCGTTCACTTTCAGGATATAGTATTCGGGATATAGCCGGCTGACCGTATCCACCTTGCTAACTTTGTCATAGCTTTCTCCCCTATTGATATATTCGGTTACCAGCTTGGAAGTACCGAACAACATACGTTGGAAATAGGCATACTCATTATTGAATTTACCAAACCGGAGATTTTTTGCGGAAATAATAACCCCTTCATCTTCCGTCCGGTTACGGATTATCCCACCACAGAAAGGGACTTAAGCCTATGAACAAGCACTGCGGCATCATCGGACGGATGATGCCGCAGCCTGTATAAAGACAAACGGGGTTATGCTTTACCGTGTACCGATATTATGTCGCATATCATGGACAGGACGCAATGTAAAGCCGTAAGAGTTGTTTGTGCCATAGATGGCACCGACAGGTCTGTCTTGCCATTTAAATCGTAATTTTTGTGTAACTCCATTTATATTTACATCCGCTTCTATCTCCGCACTTCTATCATCGATAGAAAACAACAAACAACTGGAACTAGGTTTTTCTTCATTTTTATTATAATGAAACCCAGAAGTTGCTATAAACGTCAGTTTAGAGTGAGCCGGCCATGTGCCCTTATCCCACGTACGGGATGGAGTTCCCATATCACGCAATCCTGTAGCAGGAAATTTGAACACTGTTGCTTCTTTGGAATCCTTCAACTCCCAACCTACAACAATCCCACCCTTTTCATGTTTGTTAAAAGAATAACAATCCTCCTTAGTTCTATAACTCCCTAATGTCCTAGTAAATTCAGAAAACGCTGTGGGAGGCGGTATCTTAAATCCCGCTGGAGAGGGATCATAGATTGTTTTAATAACATATATATTATTAGGAGACCCAGCATCAGCTGTTGTTCCATTTTGATTCAATTGCGTATTCCAAAAGTTCATAATGGACTTATTTTTATAACCTTTACCACTCAAATGCTCTCCATTATGCCAATGACGCCGCTTGTAATTAGCATCAGGTGTACCGTCATTAGGACGTAAAATAAATCTGTGAGGATTCTGAATAGCATCACCTATGGTCTTGGTACTTTCCATTGAGGTAAATCTATATTCTGTAGTAGAATAAAACATTTTGTTCTCCATATCGAACTGCTCATTACCACGCGCTTGTCCACGAATATCCGCATTATATACCCCCGGAAGCATAGGATCCTTACGCCCCCATTGGTAATATGTATTATCACCGGCTATGGATGCCACTATTTCCGGCTGAGTAAACTTAAAGACACCATTTTCAGGTGTAGGTACTCCATCTAGTGCATCATTGTTAAAATCAGTCAACACCTCTTTTGTACCATCAGGCATGGTAACCTCAAAACGTACATAAATGGGTCTTTTCTCATTTCCATCGTGAGAATCACAATAGCCAAGATTACAAGGTGCAAATAAGAAAGGCATACCTTCCACGTTTTTAGCAGCCGAGGTTTGACAATCCTTATCATCCCATGTTGCATTAGTAACCCATATATGCCAACTCCATAAAATTTTTCCGCCAGAGTTGCGCACGGCAATCACCGCATTGCCTTGATTCATTGTTTCTTCAAGTATACGAAAACGCACCCATCCATTGTTGTTCAATTCAACATCGGTTACAAGGTCCGGACTGTCCTGCCATACAATCACAGCATCATGAACTCCCGGAATAATCTTATCTCCTTGAAATGATATCCCCTCATTATCATATCCAACAAAATGTTCAAGAATAAAACCTCCCATTCCGTTCTCTATAGGTCTGTCAGCCGGTTCTTTATAAATATAAGCTCTCTCCGGATCATCATCCCGATAAGTATTGCCATAAGCAGCCGGAAAAGTATAGTAACCGGGATTGTTCACTATATAGCAATTGGCACTTTCTTTTTGATGAGGATTATTGTTAACCAAATCCCAAGGAGCGTCCTTAGAACCTTTTTCCGAGTTCAAAACATTAGAAAAGTGTTCGTCCTGAGTATCTGTAAAAACAGGTTGCGCAGGCAGACGCATCACTCCCTTTTTAGCTACCCCAACAGTTTCGTTCCTGGTTGCTTCCAAAGGCGCAGGAGTCCATACCTTCTTATCAGTTGGTGATTCCCATTCTGTTTCTCCATTAAAGGAATACTGAATTTCAAAAGGAAGTTCAAGTTTTACTGTGGGTTTATCCGCTTGTGTCATCTCCACGCATGAACTTATCTCCACATCTGGCAGATATCCGCTGACAGGAAAATATGCTTTCTTTTCATCATCTTTCATATCTTCATATAAAGGCCCATCCTTTGACAGAGGTTTCTTAACCTGTCCTCCATTCGGCAAAACATCCCTGTTTATCTTCCAAGTAACCACCGGCTTCACCACTATTCCTGTGGAATTAATAGAATAGGTAACCATTTTACCCATAGGCCATATTTGGTCTTTAAGGTCGGCTGTCAAAGTCCACTCGGTTTGGGAGAATTCATCAGTAAACACCACGGTCAGTTCAGCCCCTTCGTGTAATTCTTGGGGAATCATCATGAAAGTATACTCGCCCTCCACAATCGACGTGTTTCCTTCCTGATACATACCACGCCCTTTTCCTGTATCCGTATCCGGTTCTTCATTGGCTGCGTCCGGTTCACTATCATTACCCAATGTCACAACAAACTCTCTCTTTTTATCATCACCTTGGGGAATAGTCCAACCCTCAGCTCCTATCTGATACGTTCCTTCACCATAAACGCCTGAAATGGTGACGCTCTTTATAGTGCCTTTCAACATCTCCTCACCGGTCTTTATGGTGACAGCGGTCAGTGCGTGGCTGAATGTCAAATGCGCACATTGAGAACCGTCCCCCGCATAGGTATCATGTGCGGTCATCAGGTCAATCTGCTTCGTTACGTCACTGGGCACTGTATAAGCCAATACAGGTCTATTGTCCTCCCCTACAGAATAAGAGAAGGAAAGTTCCTGTTCACCGGCCGGCGCATTCTCATCTCCTTCGCCAGCCGGCTCTTCTGCCGGAGGAAGGACGGGTGATGATTTGCCTATCCGGGGAGAGTAGGCATAAAAGGCTATTTGGCCTTTGCCGGGCCACTGCCACAATGTTTCAGTCTGCGGCATCCATACGCCGTTAGTGCCCTTCTTCACCTCCATATTTTCATAAGAGGTCTTTTCCGTACCGCCTTCCGTCCATGACGCGCCCTCGGTTCCGAAGGCGAAAAGGCCGAAAGTGCCAGGAAAATTCTGAGTATCCACCGGAGTGCCACGACTTATTACGCCGGAAGCCGCCGTATCAGCGGCGGCTTCCGAAATTTCAGTAACAAGATACAATGGCTTTCCTCCATCGGAACGGGTCATTCGCTTTATGCTGATATCGCTTTGCCCTGCGGCGGAACATGCAGCCTGTCCGCCGGTCCAACTGGCCGGCACTTCCACCTCGAACGTCAGGTAGGGGGAGATTCCCTGCCCGTACTTGTCGAACGTATCGTCCACGCAAGACGACAGGACACAAGCAGCAGCGCATATCCACCCACCGATAGTGCGGAAGGATGCCGGACGAAATATAGAGAAAGTTCTCATCATGGTCTGTTATGTTGGTTCTTGTTGTTGGTATTCTTATTTCATGGATGGTGATTCAACATCTTCCGCCTCTGTCCACTCTTCTACCTCCACAGTAAAGGAAATAGGCTCTTGTACTACCGGATGACCTGGCTCAATATCTGGGGTTTCTTTCCCTTCATCCGGTAATTCAGGGTCTGTAGGAGGAAGAATACCACCACCACTGCCATTATAAAAGAAATCAAGCTTATAGATGTATTTCTTACCCGACTTCCATTTGCCATCTGGCGCTGTAATAGGAACACAAGTATATCCGTATGCGTCTTCATCATATGCACCACCTTCAGGTTGGGGATATAACTGATGATGATGATATGATTGGTCATTGGCATCCTGAACAAAAGCATCATCAGTAGCACCATGATTAATGTATGATCCTTTATGATGTGATTCTATACGGCATAACATTACTATATAGACCCCCTTATTGTCCATATCCTCATTCAATGCTACAATATCCTGTGGAAGCATCATCAGGCTATTTCCTTTTTTCGCTCCTTTTTCTTCATTGGTATACTCAGCCAGCAATCCTTGGTAAGTATCTGATAATTGTATTGCATCTGAAAATGATTCGCCATAAAGCAATTTTGAGAGGTTGCTGTCAAATTTCCAGCTCATGTAATTGTTTTCCGATGCTTTTGAATCATACCACAAACTACCTTCACTGTTCAAGTTTGCAATCCAAGCACTTTTTATTTTCACATGCTTGTTACCATCTCCACATTTAGCTCTTACTTCCACTTGCGACAACGCATGATGGAACTTCAACGGTACTGCTCCACTCGTTTTTTTAGATTTTGTATATGCTACAACTAAATCCTTCTGCTCAGAGGGCTCTTTATCGGGAGAAAAGTGTGAAAAATGCAAAGTACCACCATCATGCGTAGGTTCTCCAACCTTATCAGGGCCATAGGCCCAGAATTCTATTTCCTCTACTTTATCAGGCCACATGATTTCACTTTCCAATTTATATATGCCTGTTGAATTATCTTCACTTGCTTTTATTGCCAATTTATGGTCTATAAATGGAGTGTCACCTTTCGGAACCATTTCAGCATGCACACGAAAACTTTCCAAATCGGCCACTCCATTTATCACCTGGGCGCGTGACGCCCCCACCTTGGTAGTAAACGTAATCTTCTCGCCCTGATAAGCCTCTTTCAACTCGTCGTTTGAACAAGAGACAAATGTCATGGAGAGCATCGCAACCATTCCTGCTAATTTAATCTTTTTGCTCATAATCTGTTGTTTTTTTGTTTATTGTTTTGCTTTAATTCATTCCAAGCTCTATCGTTATCTCCTCCCAACCCGAGATGGACGGGGACATTCCTTCTCCACCGCCCGAAGGAAGATTAATTTCGGCATCTATCACAACATGGATGGGTCCGGCATAGGAAGCGTCTTCGCCCACATGTATCTGGTCGGTCACATCAAAATCGTAATATGTCTTGCCGGAAGTATAAACGGACAGAAAGTGTTGCCCCGTCTGCACCGGGCAATGGCCGAACACTTGGAAACGGGCCTCCAGCGTATGATCGTCCGTGCGACGCAACGCAAACGGAACGGTAGCCGACATTCCCGAAGGCGCATTGTCCGCCAGGCGGAGTCCTTCCGCCATGCCGGTCAACGCCGCACTGACGCCCACCGCATCGGACATATTCTTGACATTGCGCAACTCCACCGTGCATTCCACCGCCATACGTGCCGGAGACAGGGTAACCGACTGTCCGGACACGCCCGCCTGCACCTCCAGGTATTCGCACCGTCCGCCCCACACATCGCCCACGGTTCCACGCACAGGGGCTTCACCGGTATCTCCCGGCCGGGGCGGCGCTCCCAGCGCCCCACGATCCATCGGTTCCAGAAGCGACTGCTCCAACGACACAATCTCGTAGCCGGCATAAGTATCTCCGCGCTCGTCCATTCTCTCTATGTCGTTATTGTGAAACAAAATTTTGTACTCGCCTGCGGGAACACGCACCTTTCCTCCCTTTATCAGACCGCGTCCGGTCTCTCCCTTACGGGCCGGAGAGAATTCGCACCGGTAGCATTGCCTGCCATCCTCCACCCGGAAGAACTGCACCACCATGGCTACAGGATCGGCATCGGGCGCATGGCTCCAGTCGAACACCACATCCACGTCCACCATGTGCGAATGGTTCATGCACAGTTCCTTGTGATCGCACGAACATATCCCCAGCATACATGCCACCATTATAATAAGGTGTTTCATCGATCACCTCCTTTCCGCACGCTGCGTCCACCGATGTACCACACCAGCGACACTTCCGCCCGGGTGGGGCCGAACCATTCCTTACGGTGGGTGGAATCCCACACATAGCAGTCGTCCTCAGGACGATATTTCATATAATCGCCTTGCAGATAGCCCACTCCCAATGTGAAGTCGATATTGAAATGACGCCCCACAGGCAGTGAATACCCGTAGGACACGCCTGCCGCCCAGCTCCAGCGGTCTCCCATATAGCCGCGGCCGCCCCATTCCACATCATAGGTCAGCATCTGCCCGTATACCCCCACATGGTGTCCACACATCAGCGAACGAGATGTACGACGGGGGGAGAACCAGCGGCGCACCTCCACATCACCGCCATATACACGCCAAAAGCGGTGAGAGGTATTCCGGCTCCACCAGGCATACATCCAGTCAGCCCCCACAGACCAGCCGGATCCCAAAGATACCTCCAGCCCGATATTGGGCACGGCAACCGCATCATAAAGCATGTTGGTTTTTAACAAGACAACAGATTTCCGGTCCTCATTGCCACCCATCTCAGAAGAGGAAAGACGGGGTTGTCCGGATTGCCTTGGCATACATACAGAATCAAGACCCATACATCCATCATGGGCCGACATATTAAACCAGAGAAATAGCATCAAATGACACACAGCAAGCGTCCTTTGCACAGAATTCATAAGACTAATTTAATTAGCGTTAAACAGTGTTGTGCTTTTTTATGCAAAGGAAAATAAATAGAAAATACAAAGCAAGTATTTTAACTATTTTTTATCTCACTTCCGCTCATTCCATCTGCTCCTTCGGCCAGTTCACCAGATACAAGATTTCCGTAGCACGAGTGAAAGCCGTATACAGCCAACGGAAATAATCCGGAGTCAGCATATCCTCCGTCATATATCCCTGATCCAAAAAGACCCGTTTCCACTGGCCACCCTGTGCTTTGTGGCAAGTAACAGCATACGCATATTTCACTTGCAGAGCATTGTAATGAGGGTCAGCCTTCATTTTCTTCATCCGCTCACGCTTCACGGCAATATCGGCATAATCCTCCAATACCGAATAAAACAGTTTGTCGTTCAATTCCTTGGGCAATGCAGGCGTGTCGGTGTGCAAGGTATCCAACAACAGTTTCACCTCCAGTTCCATATCATCATAGTCGGGAAAAGCCAGCACCACATCGGCAAAACGAAAGCCGTACGCCTCGCGCGTACGGCGCACCCTGCGCACCACCGCTATGTCGCCATTGGCTATGAAATCCATCTCCTTGCAGCCCTCCGTCCAAAAATAATTGTTCTTCGCCACCATCAGCAGGTCGCCGCTGTTCAGTTCATCCTCACGATACAGAATTGTGTTCCTTATACCTCTATTATATATATTTGCCCGCTTATTGGAACGACAAACCACAATCGTTTCATCCATACCCGTCTGGCCGTAACAATCATTAATCACCTCGATCAACTCGCTACCGGAAACGGTCCGGATATCCGGAAACCCTTCCACACGGACAGAAGGCAAAGTAAAAAAATCCTCCTCGGAAATGTAACGTCGCAGTTCCGTCGCATTCCAAAGAATGCCCGAGTCATGCATCTGGCGGACTACCTCGGTGAGCTGTGCCTCATATACTTCCATACCATACCCGCGCAACCTGTCGGCCGAAAGAGCCGGACTCTCCTCCTCTCCTACCGGAGGAAGCTGCGCCGTATCCCCTATCAACATCAGGCGGCAACCTGTCCCGCTATATACATATTGAATCAAGTCATCCAACAAACGGCCTGTACCAAAGACCGCCCCCGACAATCCGTCATTGGCGATCATCGACGCCTCATCCACAATAAACAAAGTATGCTGATGCAGGTTATCATCCAAAGAAAAGTTGTCCAGATCATTCGAAAAGTTACGCTGGCGGTAAATTTTCTTATGAATCGTATAGGCCGGATGCTGTGCATAATGCGAAAAAACTTTGGCCGCCCTGCCTGTCGGAGCAAGCAAGACACACTTTTGCTGTAACTGATCCAAGGTCTTTACCAATGCCCCGATAAGAGATGTTTTACCCGTTCCGGCATATCCCTTTAAGAGAAAAACCGAGTCCGATTGGCGGGAAAAGAGAAAATCTGCTAAAAATTTAACAGCTTTTTCTTGTTCTAAAGTTGGTTTATATAGAAAATTTCCCTTAATTTGCTGCACTAAATAACTATTAATCATAATTGCGTAATAAAAAGTTCCTTGAACTGTGCGTTATTAGATTTATTTGTTTTATTTTTGCGATGCGAATATAAACTAAAAAAAACACATATTTATCATGAAAACAGTTATTAATATTGTATTGGCTGCTTGCGTTATCGGTTTGATATACGTTTGCTACGGCAGTATCATGGGACCGATTAACTTCGATGACGCTAAAAAAGCTAGAGAGAAACAAGTTATTGCACGCTTAATTGACATCCGTAAGGCACAGTTGGAATACCGCAACCTGCACAACGGACAATACACTGCAAGTTTCGACACCTTGATTGATTTCGTCAAAACCGCAAAACTTCCGTTTGTAAAGAAAGAAGGAGTTTTGTCTGATACACAGCTGGAAGCCGGCATGACTGAAAAGAAAGCTATGGCAATTATCAACAAAGCCAAAAAAACAGGTAACTGGAAAGAAGTTGAGAAAGAAGGTTTGATGAACTTCAAACGTGATACTTTATGGGTTGCCGTAACAGATACCATCTACGCTCCGGGATTCAATGCAGACTCTTTGAGATATGTTCCTTTCGGAAACGGTACACAGTTTGAAATGGCTATCCGCAACGATACGACAAAATCAGGTGCTCCTTTGCATTTATTCCAAGCTCAAACTCCCTATGAAACATATTTGGGTGGTTTGAATGCACAAGAATTAGCTAACCTTAAAGACCTTCAAACCAAACTGGGTAAATATTGCGGTTTAAGAGTGGGTGATATCGAACAGCCTAACAATAACGCAGGTAACTGGGAATAAGAATGACTGAACGTATCGATTTTACAAAATCGGAACAATATACATTATCCATCCGCCTCAGTGCGGATGGATTTTCTTTTTCTATCTATAACCCACTGACAGATAATGATTTCTGCTTTGTTCCGTATCCTGTCAATGCCGGACACTCCGTAACGGTTAATCTAAAGAAAATGTTGACTGAAACAGAAATTTCAAAACACCCGTACAAAAAAGTCAACATACTGTATGATTCACCCCGCTTCACACCTATTCCTTTGGAACTATTCGAAGACGAACAAACAGATACTATTTTCTATCATAATTTTTCTAAAGGAAATAACGAGATTGTACTTTGCAATGTTTTAGGAAAAAGTAATGTGGTGATACTTTTCGCTATGGACAAACATACGCATTTATTACTAACCGAACATTTTCCTACAGCTCGTTTCTTTTCCACCGCCAGCCCACTGACTGAATATTTCGCCCGGAAAAGTCGGTTGGGCAACAGTCGGAAACTATATACACACATACGCGAGCAACAAATGGAAGTTTTTTGTTTTGACAAGGGCAACTTATTACTGATCAACTCATTTCCATGCAAACAAACCACAGACCGTGTGTATTACCTATTATATATATGGCAACAATTAAATTATAATCAGGAAAGAGACGAACTGCACTTGACAGGAAAATTAGAGGATAAAGAAGAATTACTGAAAGAGTTGCGCAATTATCTGCGCCAGGTATTCGTCATCAGCCCCAAAGCGGAATTCAACCGCTCCGAGATAAGTAAAATAGAAGAGATACCTTTTGACATGCAAACCTTATTATTATGCGAGTAATCAGCGGTATATACAAACGACGCCGTTTCGACGTGCCTCATACGTTCAAAGCACGTCCCACAACGGATTTTGCCAAAGAGAACCTTTTCAATGTATTAAGTAACAATTATTTTGACTTCGAGGACGGAGTTACAGCCTTAGACCTTTTTGCCGGTACGGGTAGTATCAGTATAGAACTGGTTTCACGCGGTTGCGACCGGGTTATCTCAGTAGAGAAAGACCCCCAGCACCTTTCTTTCATCGCAAAGATAATGCGCGAGGTAAAGACCGACAAATGTTTTCCGATCCGCACGGACGTCTTTAAATTCATAGACAAATGCAGCGAACAGTTTGATTTCATCTTTGCCGATCCTCCATACGCTTTGAAGGATCTGGAAAGCATCCCCGCCCGTATTTTCGAAAGTGGGATTTTAAAGGAAGACGGACTGCTGGTGCTGGAACATGGGAAAGAGAATCATTTTGAAGATGATCCCCATTTTATCGAGCGCCGTGTATATGGCAGTGTGAATTTCTCGTTCTTCAGAGCAATGGTGCCAGCAGACGGACAATAGATTCTTGCGCTTTTTGATACCAAGGACGCTTCATCCATGTTTTTCTCTGTAGCAGGATGGCGTCCTTCTGATCTTGCAGAAAGATGCCTTTCAGCATCAGTGCCGAAGCCGGATCATACATAAAGGCATTCACTTCAAAATTATGCTCAAAGCTGCGGAAATCCATATTGGTGGAGCCTACCGTGGAGAGGATATCATCACTGACCATCAACTTGGAATGTAAAAAACCTTTCTGATAAAGGTAAATCCTGACCCCTGCACGCATGATATCGTCCAGATAGGACAACGAACCTAAATGCGTAATCCATGTATCGGCACGCGCCGGTATCATAATGCGAACATCCACACCTGCCAAGGCTGCCGTTTTCAATGCCATCAGAATAGGTTCGGTAGGCAACAGGTAAGGGGTTT
>OCHK01002098.1_pt1 | contig 13998 bp, 15 predicted proteins | sample 1538551 | NCBI WGS metagenome assembly OCHK01 (sample SAMN04571707, study PRJEB22368) | human gut metagenome | biome: human gut; material: stool | host: Homo sapiens | place: Luxembourg | collected 2012-08-31
CCTGTCCCTGATGTCTCACGTTATACTAAAGTAATTGCTTGTGTGTTAAATATTAAATATATGATTCCTACAATTATGGAAGCTGAAATACCAAATACAAGTACTGGACCTGCAACAGTAAACATTTTTCCTCCTACACCCATTACATATCCTTCTGATTTGTATTCCATTGCTGGAGAAACAATTGAGTTGGCAAAGCCAGTAATAGGAATTAAAGAACCAGCACCAGCAAATTTTCCTATTTTATTAAATAGATTTAATCCTGTTAAGAATGCTGCTATTCCAATTAATAAAATGGAAACTATTGTACCAGATGCTTGAGTATCAAAACCTCGTTCTTTGCATATATTAAGAATAATCTGTCCAATTGTACAAATTAATCCACCAACCCAAAATGCATTAAAGCAGTTTTTTAGTATTGGAGAATTAGGTGTTTTTTTATCTACATATTCTTGATATGCTTTTTTAGTTTCTAAAGGATTCATATATACACCTCCTAACTATCTTTACGATTTACATCAACAATAAAGCTTAGATCTAAGTCTACAAAATATTCAGAAATTTTATTTCCATCGATATTTGCTCTTTGCTCGATAATTTTAACTTCAGATAAATAATCAATAGTTTTAGAAGCTTCACTAATAGCTTTAACAATGGCATCTTTCCAAGATACAGTGGAACTTCCTGTTATTTTTAAATGTTTTTTTATATCCATATTAAACCTCCAAAAGAACTTTTATAAGTATTTTTTACAAAAGGTAGAAAAAATATACAAAAATAGTAGAAAATATAATGAAAAAATTATATAATCCATCTAATAGATTAAATTATAAAAAGGGAGAAGATTATGATAGATAAAGCACGTGATATAGCTCTACAAACATTATATAAAATTGATATAGAAGGAGCTTATTCTAATATTATATTAGACGAAATGATAAGAAAAAATAGAAATAATTTAGGAGAAAAAGATATTGGGTTAATTTCAGAAATTGTGTATGGAGTTACGACATGGAAATTAACTTTAGATGAAATAGTAAAAAAATATTCAAAAATTAAAATAAAAAAAATTTCACCATGGATTCTAAATATATTAAGAATGTCAATTTATCAAATTATATTTTTAGACAAAATACCAAAATCTGCAGCTGTTAATGAAGGCGTAAACTTAGCAAAGAGATATGGACATAAAAGTAGTTCAGGTTTTACAAATGCAATATTAAGAAAAGTAAGTAAAGATGACTATGAAGAAATGTTTAAAATAAAAGAAATAGAAGAAAAAATTTCTAAAACAAATTCAATTCCAAAATGGATTATAGAAGAATTAAAAAAAGATGGGTTATCATATGAGAAGATAGAGGAAATTTGCAAGTGTTCTAATAAGAAACCTAAAATATCAATTAGAACAAACAAGATAAAAATAGATAGAGAAAGCTTAAAACAAAAATTAAAACAAGAAGGAATACAAGTAGAAGAGGGGATATTAGAAGATTTTCTAATATTAAGTAAAGCCAAGGGAATAGAAAAAATAGATGAATTCAGAAATGGACTATTTACTGTACAAGATGAAGCAGCAGGATTAGTTGCAATAATTTTAAATCCTAATCAAGGAGACAATATTTTAGATGCTTGTAGTAGTCCAGGAGGAAAAACTAGCTATATAGCAGAACTTATAGAAGATAAAGGAAAAATAGAAGCATGGGACATACATAAACACAGGACAGAATTAGTGGAAAAAACAGCTAAGAGATTAGGAATTAGTTCAATACAAACAAAAGTGCAAGATGCGACAGTATATAAAGAAGAATATATTGGAAAATTTGATAAAATTCTTCTGGATGTTCCATGCCTAGGATTGGGAGTGTTAAAGAGAAAGCCAGATATAAAATGGAAGAGAAAACAAGGAGATGTAAAAGAAATATCGAGAATTCAATCCAAGATTTTAAATATTTGTTCAAAATATTTAAAAACAAATGGAGAATTAGTTTATTCGACATGTAGCATTTTAAAAGAAGAAAATCAAAAAGTAATAGAAGATTTTTTAAAGAAAAATACTAATTTTGAAATACAAAAAATTTCATTAAAAAAGGAAAGTTTTTTTAATAAGTATTTACAAAATGAAAAAATTTTACAAGTGTATCAAAATCAGGAAACAGATGGATTTTTTATTTGTAAATTAAGAAAAAAACAATAATATTACAGGAATATTACATTTATATTACGGTTATGTTAAAGATATTGACTTTTTATTAAATAAATATAAAATATAAGTATACTTGTATTTATTATGCAATAAGAATATGTAAAATATTTTCAAGTATTTTTTAGAATTTGTTGTAAAAAATAAATATATACTAATAAAAGGAGAAAAAAATGCCAAGCTGTTTAGGGATATATATTGAAGAACATTTAATTAAATATGCAAAAGTATCTAAGGAACATGAAAATATAAAAGTAGAAGCTTTTGGAATTAAGTTTTATGATAAAATTGGTGATGCAATATCTCAAGTAATAGAAGAAACATACAGTCAAAAAACTCCAATAAGTGTAAATATGTCAGAAGAAATGTATAACTATTTTGATATGTTTGCTTTACTTACAAAGACAGATTTGCAAAAAGCAATAAAAACAGAATTTGAATCTTATTGTTCAGAAAAAGGATATAACCCGAATGTATTTGAAAGAAGATATGCAGTAGTAGACAATCAATTAGACAAAGAAAAAATTAAAGTTATTCATATTGCCGATAACAAAATAGAATTAAATAAAAGAATACAAGAAATTGATGGCTATAAATTAACAAATATTTCTCCTATATCAATGTCAATTCCTAATTTGATTAATATAGAACCAAATGAAAATTGCATTATTGTAAATATGGAAGATAAGACAACAATTACAACTATTATAGATAGTAAAATATATCATGTTGATGTACTAGACGAAGGAAGTACAGATATACTAAGCAAAATCAATTTAAAAGAAAATTCATATTCAAAATCATATGAAATATGTAAAAATACAACAATATATACTTCAGAAGGAAAAGAATTACAAGATGAACAAACAAACTATTTAGAAGACATTATGCCAACTTTATATACAATAGTAAGTAATACACAAAAAATAATAAATTCTACAACAGAAAAGATAAACAAAGTTTATATTACTGGTACAGCAGCATTGGTTAATAATGTTGATTTATATTTCCAAGAATACTTAACAGAATCAAATTGTGAAATATTAAAACCATATTTTATTAATAACACTAAAGATATTAGTATAAAAGATTATATAGAAGTTAATTCAGCAATTTCAATAGCTTTAATGGGACTAGGAACAGGAATTGCTGGAATGAACTTTAAAAAACAATCATTTGCTGATAAAATTCCAGCTTGGTTAAAAGTAGAAGTGAACCCAGGTAAGACAAAAAAAGAACAAAAAAATCTAGGAGGATTTTTAACTTGGGATTTAGGACAAAAGTTAGACAAAACAGAAAAAGGTTTATTAAGAATAGCAACAGGGTTATTGTTATTAGTTGTTATTTATAGTGGATTTGCAAGTTTACTTAATTCACAAATAGGAAAAAAACAACAAGAAGCTGAAAGCTATATTGAAAACACTAATAAACAAATTCAACTTGCTAATGCTGACAATGAAAAAATAAAAACCAAAACAAATGAATATACAACAATGATAAATGAATTAGAACAAGCAAATGAAAAAATAGCAGATAGAAATAAAACAAGAAATGCAATTCCTAATTTATTGAATCAAATAATGTCTATTATCCCAGAAAATGTTCAATTAACTTCTATTGAAAATACATCAGGAACACATGTTGTTATTAATGCACAATCAAATAAATATGAGCAATTAGGATATTTAAAAGCTAAAATAAAAGCAGATGTTATTTTAACAAATGTAATATCAACAGCAGGACAAAAAGATAATAATATAGTTACTGTAAAAATAGAAGGAGATTTGCCATGAAAAAATTATTAATGTTAATATTAATAGCATTGTTAGTAGCATTTTCTATATTTCTTTTTATTCAAGGAGTACACATTGGAAGTTTTGAAATACCAGGGATAAAAATAATTCAAGAAAAGGATGATGAATTGGATGCTAAAATACAACAAGCAGGAAAATTAGCAGAAAAAGACTATAAACAAGCTGTAGGCGATGTAACAGCGAGTTCGCAACAATTAAAACAACAAAAGAAAAATTATGAAGATATGACAGCAATAAGTACAGATGCTGAGGGAAAATCAACTAATCAAATAGAAAAATATGAAATTGAAACATTATGGGTAAGATTAGGAAATCATGCTACTAGTCAAGGGGTAGTTATGCAAATGGATGTAATAAAAGGAAATAGTTCTACTCAAGATATGTATAATTTAAAATTCACAGCTACAGGAAGCTATATTTCTATTACAGATTTTATTTCAGCAATTGAAAATGATAGTACATTAGGATTTAAAATAGAAGAATTTAAAATGAATCCATCTTCTTCAGGTTCAGACTTACAAGCAACTTTTGTATGTAAAGATATTGCTATAAAAGATGTATCACAATCAACAACAACTACACCAAGTCCAAGTACAGATACAAGTACAAATACAAATAATACTACAAACAATACAACAAATAATACAAATAGCAATAGTACATCAAATACAAGCAATTCAACAAATACAACAAATACAAGTAGCTCAAATGCTGCTAGATAAAAAAGGAGAAGAAAATGGCAAAGTCAATAATAAAAGAGTTAATAATAGTGTTATTGCTATGTTTAGCTATAATACTTGTATTAGGAATATTATTATATGAATATGTGCCTGTGTCAAAAACAATACCAAATGAAGTTTCATATACTACACCAGAAGAAGTAAAAGAAGAATTACTTACATCTAGTGATGTTGATGAAAACCAAATAGTGATGACATATGAAATAGATTCAACTGATTTAAATAATTACAAAAAAATACAAAATTATAAACCAGGAAAAGCAAATCCGTTTTCATCTTATGAAACACAAGCTAGTGGATCTAATGCTGGTTCTAGTCAAACATCTGGACAAAATACAACTTCAAATACAAATACAAATACTTCAAATGGCAGTGATACTTCAAGCAGTTCAAATTCATCACAAAGTACAGATAATACAACAACATCAGGTGGAAAATTTTTTCAAGATACAGGAACAAAATAATTTTTAGTTATTAACGTTATATTTATAATTTCAAATTATAATATAAAGCAAAATATAAATTCCAAAGAAAAAGGGGGGAAAAACGAATGAAAAATCAAAAAGGTATTACATTAATCGCTTTAGTTATTACTATTATTGTATTATTAATTTTAGCAGGCGTAACAATTGCTATGTTAACAGGAAAAAATGGAATATTAAATAAGGCAACCGGAGCTGTTAGTGAAACAGAAAAGGCAACTGCTGAAGAAGCTATAAAAATGGAAGTATATAATAATATTGCAACTAATGAAGGAACATTTGATTTAAATACATTTTCATCAATAACAACAAATTCAGATTATAATTATGCAGTAGGAGAGGCGAATGATAGTAAAAGAGTAGTAACAGTAACAAAAGATTCAAAAACTATAGGTACATGGTCAGTAGACGATAAAGGTGCTGTAAGTAAATAATAAAAAAATATTATATAAATAAGCCATACGCACACTTCGTGTGTATGGCTAAAATTTTAAAAAGGAAACAAAGAAATGAACATATTTTTTTATATTATAATATTCATCATAGGAACCTTATTTGGAAGTTTTTATACTTTAGCAGTATACAGAATTCCAAAAAGACAAGATATTTTATATACACATTCATACTGTCCTAATTGTAATCATAAATTAGGTCTTTTAGACTTGTTTCCAATTTTCAGTTATATCTTTTTAAGAGGAAAATGTAGATATTGTAAAAATAAAATAAGACCAAGATATTTAATTTTAGAAATTCTTTCAGGTATACTTTTTGTAACAATTTCCTATCTAATAGGAATGAACATAAATCATTTAACTTCAATAAAAATAGTTGAATTTAGTTTTTTAGTATTATATTTAACATTTATAATATTATTATCTGGAATTGACAAAGAAAACCGAAAAATTGATAAAGCTGTAAATATCTATGGTATAGTAATTGCTATAATTTATATGGTATATCTATGCATAGTAGAAAAAGCTAATATATATAGATATGGTATATATTTAATGTGTTACATTATAATGTTAACATTTGATACAATCACATTAAAAAAATATGCTAAAAGTACATATGTAAATGGAATTATAATTAGCATAATAACAATGATTGTATTTACAGGAGAATATGTAACTGCAAATGCAATTATATTAACACTTTTAACAATTGCAATTTATTTATTATTATATAAACTAAAAAATATAAAAAATAGAAATAGAAAATCAGATAAACAAATTTCAAAACAACTTAGTATAGGTTTTTATCTAGGAGTATCAAATATTTTAACAGTAATATTAGCATTATTTTTTAATCATTCTATTTTATAAAAGGAGAATAACATGAAATTTTATAGTGAAAAGGGGTATACAGGTGTTGATATAGCTATATCAGTTATTGTAATATTTATATTTGTTTCATTAATATCTTTTTTGATTTATAGATTTAATAGTTCTGCAAAAGAAGTAGAATTAAAATCTGAAGCAACTTCTATTGCAGTTGAAGAAATAGAAAAAGTCAAACAAGATGGATTTGAAAAATATGATGGAATGAATAAAGATACAAAGGAAGATAAAAATGGTAATAGTTTAGAAAATCAAAAAGTGGAAAATAAAGAAGGCTTTTTTAAAACTATTATAGTACAAGATTATGCAGATTTGGATAATAATAGTGAAAAAATATCGAATTTAGTAAAGAAAGTAACTGTAAAAATTTCGTATATGTTTCAAGCAAAGGAGCAAAGTGTAGAACTTTCAACAATACTTTCAAAGGAGAATTAATTATGAAATCACAAAAAGGTGTAACTCTTATATCATTAACGATATATGTAATTGTAATGGCAATTGTAGTTGGAATACTTTCTGTTATTACTACATTTTTTTATCATAACACAAAAGATTTTAGAGATATTAATCCTATGTTAGAATACACAACATTTAACAGTTATTTTTCAGATGAAGTTAATCATAGCAATATAAAAATCGTAAAATGTTATACAGGGACGACAGGTGATGAACAAAATTATATAATATTTAACAATGGGGTACAATATACATATATTCCTGCTAATAAAGGGATTTATAGAAATAAAGTAAAAATATGTAGAAATATAGAACAATGTGAATTTTCTGAAAAAATTGAAAAAGGAAAAACAATTATAACATTAACTTTCCAAGCAGAGGGTGGAGAATTAAAGACTATAGATTATACTTTAAAAGATTAGAAAATTTATGTAATTTAACAAAACCAAACAAAATTAATTTATATTATAGTATAATAAAATTAAATACTAAAGAAAGGGAGAACGTTTAATGGATATGAGAAAAAGGCAACCAATAGGGGTTGAATTAGTAAAAAGAGGAATAGTAACAGAAAAAGATATAGAAAAAGCATTAGAATATCAAAGAGAACATCCAAATAAAAAATTAGGAGATATTTTATATATTCTAGATGTATGTGATCCTAATAAGTTAATAGAAACAATAGGAGAAATAGTTGGAACAAAGGGAATTTTACTAAATGCTAGTACAATAAAAGTAAAATTAACTGATTATATATCCCTAGACATTGCTAAAAAAAATAAAGCGATTCCTTTTGAGGTAGCTTCAGGAAAGATTAAAGTCTGTTTTGCTAATACAGTAAATTCAAGAGTGATAGATACAGTAAGATTATTACTATTAAATAAAGGATTAGTAATGGAAAGTTATATTACTTTTGAAAGTGATATAGACAAAATATTAAAATCATTAGAAGGTGTGGCAACAAGCAATCTAGAAGCAGCAGGAAGAAATGATACAATTACAGGACTTGTAGATAGTATTATAAAAACTGGAATGGAAAGAAGAGCTAGTGATATTCATATTGAACCAATGCAAAATCAAGTAAGAGTAAGATATAGAATTGATGGTGAATTATTTACAGCGGCAAAAATTGAAAAAGAAAAACAAAGTCAAATTATAGGAAGATTAAAAGCAATTTCAAATATGCATCAAGAAAAACAAGAATCACAAGATGGAAGAATATTGCTTTATGAAGATTATAATATTCGTGTATCTTCACAACCAAATATCTATGGTGAGAAATTTGTTTTAAGATTATTAAAGAAAAATACTGTTATTAGAAATATATTTAAATTAGGATTCCCAGGAACAGAAGAAGAACTAAGTAAAAATATAAATAAGAAAAATAGTATAACAATTATTGCAGCTCCAACGGGAGAAGGAAAAACAACGAGTTTATATAGTATAATAGACTATTTAAACAGACCAGAAATTAATATAACTACAATTGAAGATCCAGTAGAAATAAGAATTGCAGGATTAAACCAAATAGAAATAGATAATCGTTCTTCATTTTCTGGTTCACTAAGAACAGTTTTAAGACAAGATCCAGATATAATACTAGTAGGAGAAATTAGAGATAGAGAAACTGGAGAAATAGCAATACAAGCTGGACAAACTGGACATTACGTTTTATCAACAATTCATACAATAGATAGTATAGAAGTAATTACAAGACTAAGAAAAATGGGACTTTCTGACTATGATATTTCAAGTACATTAGCTACTTCAATATCACAAAGATTAGTAAGAAGATTATGCCCAGAATGTAAAAGAGAAAGAGATTATACAGAAGAAGAAAAAAGAATAATCGAAACAATAAGTAAAAAATATGGAGTCGAGTTTGATTTATCAGGAAAAACATATGATGCAATAGGCTGTAAGCATTGTAATAATACAGGATATTATGACAGAATTGGTATCTTTGAAATGTTAGAAATTACAGATGAAATAAAACAAGAAATAATGAATGGAAAATCAAGTATAGAAATTAGAAATGAAGCATTAAAACAAAAGTACAAACCATTAGTTGTAGATGGAATTAGAAAAATTGTACAAGGTTATACCACATTAGAAGAATTAAATAAAAAGTTACTAATTTATTAGTTACAAAGGAGGAAAGATGATGAATATAGAAGATATATTAGAAGAAGCAATAAGATTAGATGCTTCTGATGTCCACTTAATATGTGATAACAAACCAATGCTAAGAATAGCAAGAGACTTGGTTCCTGTTGAAGGTAGCGAAGTTCTAACACCGGAAGATATGAGTGAAATTTATGATTATTTGGTAAAAGGAAATATAGATAAAGACGAGGTATTTAATACAACAAGAAAATTGGACATGTCTTATGAATATAAAGATATTCGTTTAAGAGTTAATATATCATTATCAGATGATATACCATTATGTACATTAAGATTAATAAAAAATCAACTACCAACTTATGAGTCACTTGGAGTACCAGATATAGTAAGGAGAATGACATATCAAACACAAGGACTAATATTAGTAACAGGAAAAACCAACTCTGGTAAAACAACAACTTTAAATGCTCTAATTAACCATATAAATGAAAATCAAAATAAAAAAATATTAACATTAGAAAATCCAGTAGAATATAAGCATCATTCTAAAAAATCAATTATTGTACAAAAAGAAGTTGGGAGAGGAAGAGATAGTTTAACTTTTAGTGATGGTGTAAAGAATTCATTAAGAGAAGATTGTGATATTTTAGTTATTGGAGAGATAAGAGATAAAACAACAATGGAAGCCGCAATAGAAATGGCAGAGTCAGGACATTTAGTAATTGGTACATTGCATACTAAATCTTGTGCAGAAACAATAGACAGAATGATAAACTTTTACGAAGTAAGAGATCAAGAATCTATAAAATACTTATTATCAGCATTATTAAAATTAGTAGTATCACAAAGATTATTAAAAGGTACTGATGGCAAACTAGTGCTAGTGCCAGAGGTAATGGTTGTTGATAATATAGTAGCTGGTATTATTAGAAAAGAAAAATTAAGTGTATCAGAGATAGAAGATGCAATACAGAGTAATTTAGAAAAAGGAAGTATTGGACTAATTAATTCTTTAGCAGAATTGTTTGTGAACGATAAAATTACTTTAGACCAAGCAAAATCACAAATTGAAGAAAAAAATATTGAAATATTAAATAGAACAATTATGCAATTAAAAATAAAAAAAGGAAGATAACAGGAAGGAGGGTTTGATTTTATATGCCTACCTATATGTATAAAGCAATGACTAAAACAGGGGTTGTTGTAAGAAATAGAGTTGAATTTGCTAGTAAACAAAACTTAATAAAAACTTTAAAAAGTAATGATTTACTGCCAATATCAATTGAACAAATTTCATATAGTTCTAAGAAAACGCCTAAAAGAAAAAAGAAAAATATAACAGATATTCAAGAAATCATGAAAAATGTTAATACAACTCAACTTAATAAAGAAAAGAAAATGACATTGTCAACAAAAGAAAAGATAAATATGTATTTAGCAAAAACAGAAAAGATAACTCAAAGAGATATAGTTGTATTTACTCAAAATTTTTACTTGCTAAAAAAAGCAAATTTTAATAATATACATGCTTTAAATACCATAATAGAAAGTACAGAAAATATATCTTTTAGAGGAATATTAGAAGACATACTAGCAGGTGTTGAAGCTGGGGAAAATATGTATACAACAATGGAATATTATTCAAATGTATTTCCATATATATATATAAATATGATAAAAGTAGGAGAGTTGTCTGGTTCTCTAACAAATTCTTTAGAACAAGCGGTAAAATATTTAGATGACACAGAATCTTTAAATAAAAAATTAAGGATAATTTTAATACCAAATATTATACAATTTGTATTATTATTAGTTATGTTAGTTGTAGGAACGTTAGTTGCTATACCAGCTATTCAAGGAATATTTGATGAATTAGGAACAGAGGAAACATTGCCAGCAGTTACTTTATGGTTTGCAGATTTTATTAATAAGGCTATAAAATATTGGTATTTACCAGTATTAATAATTGTGGCTGCTGTAGCGGGAGTATTATTTTATATTAATTCACCAAAAGGAAAATATAATTTCCATTATTTTAAATATAAAATGCCTATATTTGGCCAATTAATATTTGCATTAGATTTTTCAAGATTAATGAAAGCAATGTTATTAAACCTAAAAAATGGAATGAGAATACAAGAATCTTTAGAAGTAAGTAAAAATGTCGTAAAAAATTATGTGATGTTATCTATGATAGAAACATCAATAAATAATATATTAACAGGTACATCGTGGATAGAGCCATTTGAAAAATCAGGGCTTGCAAAACCAATGATTACAGAGATGTTAAAAATAGGAATGCAAACAGATTTAACAGAAATGATGGAAAAATTAGTAGAATATATGGAAATAGATATAGATAATATAATGAGGAAGATAATGCAAGTATTGCCTCAGGTTGTGTATGCAATTGTAGGAGTTGTCTTAATTTTCTTCGTATTAGTAGTTCTAGTACCTTGTATCCAAGTATATATGGGAAATTTCTTGTTCTCAGCTTATGGCGTATAATATATTTTTATATATTAAAGTTGATCAGCAATGTGAAAGGAGAATTGCAAATGAAAGTAGGAATTGATTTAGGTGGAAGTCATATTGCAATAGGAGTAGTAGATAGCAGAGGAGTAATTATAGAAAAAATAGAAAAAAGACTAAAAAATGCTGAAAAAAGAACTATAGAAAAATCAATTGAAGAATATATTATTGAAAATGCAAAATTGCTGATGAAAAAATATAAAATAAGTGAAATAGGAATTGCAATACCAGGAACAGTAAATGACGATAAAGTAATTAAATCAGTAAATTTAGGATTAGAAAATTATGAGATTGTAAAAAAATTAAAAAGTAAAATACAAGTACCTATAAAAATAAGAAATGACGCCAAATGTGCAGCAATTGCTGAAAACACGTATGGTTGCTTAAAATCCTACAACAGGAGTATATTTTTAACATTAGGTACAGGCATAGGCGGAGCTGTTATAATTAATAATAAGCTTTTAGATACAGGAAATTTACCTGGTTGTGAGATTGGTCATATGTCAATTGAAAAAGATGGGATTCTATGTAAATGTGGAAGAAAAGGATGTTTTGAAAAATATGCATCTATGAAGATATTAAAAGATAACTTAAGAAAAGCACTTGGATATGATGAAAAAGTAAGTGGAAAAGAATTATTTGAAATAATTAGAAGCAATACTCCAGAAAGTAAAAATTATGATATAATTGAAAAAATAGTAAAACAATATATTGAAGATTTAAGCATAGGAATAGCTAATTTAATAAATATATTTGAACCAGAAGCAATAGGAATTGGTGGAAGTTTTGTTTATTTTGAAGAAGTATTATTAAATAGATTAAAAACAGAGATTATATCAAAAAATATATTGTTTAACCCAAGAGAAAATATTATTGTCAAAACAGCTATTTTAGAAAATGACGCTGGAATAATAGGTGCGACTTTATAAGATAATAAAATAAGTTTTTTAATTAATAGAAGCGTGGAAAATTATTTCTACGCTTTTGTTTAGTTTATAATTTATCTACAATTTGAAATTCTAATTGTAGTTCCTGCATAAATTAAATTTGGATTTGAAATATTATTTAATTTTACAATTTCTTGTACTGTAGTATTATAGCGTAAAGCGATTTGGCTTAAAGTATCTCCGTATACAATCTTGTATAAAATTTTACCACAAGAATTTTGACCATTAGAAATATTATAAGAACTGCTAATTATAATTTTTTGCCCAGGAAATATTAAATTAGGATTCTTTATATTATTCAAATTTACCAAACTATTTACAGTTGTATTATAGTTTACAGCAATTTGACTTAAAGTATCTCCACGTTTTACAACATAAACAGTACTAGTTGTGCCACTTGAATAATCTGAATTTGTTTTTATAATAAATTGTTGACCTGAATAAATTAAATTAGGATTTTTTATAATAGGATTTAAAGAAACAATATTAGAGACTGTGGTACCAAATTTTTGAGCAATTTCGCTTAAGGTATCACCACGTTTTACTGTGTATACAATTGTATTTTCAGTAGATGAGTTTTCAGAAGTTTCAGGGGTTGGTAAAGGAGTAGTAGAAGATAGAAAAATTCCATTAGTAAATTGATTTCTATCAACATAACCAGAAATTCCATAAACATTACCAGTACTAGTATATTGCCAGCCTACCCATGTATTCCATTTTCCATTACTGCCAGGTTCACGAACACCATAATTTGCTACCCAAAGCGGATATTTAGTTAATTCATATCCAAAAATAGTTCTAGCAGAATAAGCATTACTATATATAACTACATTAGTTTTAGTAGTATTTTCTAAAGTTTCTAAAAATACTTTTGAAATTTCGTTAATTTCTGATATAGATAAGTTTCCAAAACTTTCAAAGTCCATAGCTAGTCTACAATCAATTTCTTTTCCAGCAATGACTTTAGCAAAAAAATTGGCTTGCTCTTGAGCTTGTGAAGTGGATCTTGCAGTTACATAATGATAGAATCCGATTTTTAAACCATTTGCTTTTGCATTTCTGTAATTAGTTTCAAAATAGGGGTCGATATAGCTTTTTCCTTCGCTAGATTTAATATAAACAACATCAACTCCAGAACTTTTTACATTTGAAAAGTTAATAGTTCTTTGCCAAGAGCTTACATCAATTCCTTGATAGATAACATCACTAGAAGGACCAAAAGCGAAGCTTGGCAAAGTAATGGCTAGTATAGTAAAAAACATTAGGAAAAGTGTATAAATATAATTTATTTTTTTATTTGTTTTATTCATGATAAACCTCCTTTCTATATAATAGAGAAGAAATCTCCTGCTAGATAATA
>OCHK01002141.1_pt1 | contig 13746 bp, 9 predicted proteins | sample 1538551 | NCBI WGS metagenome assembly OCHK01 (sample SAMN04571707, study PRJEB22368) | human gut metagenome | biome: human gut; material: stool | host: Homo sapiens | place: Luxembourg | collected 2012-08-31
CCAAGACACTGGCAGCGGCAGGATTCCGTGTATATCTCGTCGGCGGTGAATTAAAAGGCTCCACGGAGGCTGTGGTAGGCAATCAGGCACTGATGAATTTACAGAGCTATCATTTTACCAAAGGCTTTTTTGGAACCAACGGGATCAGCAGGCAGAGTGGCCTGACCACACCGGATATGAATGAGGCCATGGTGAAAAAGACTGCCATGGGACAATGCAGAGAATGTTTTATTCTGGCAGATCATTCTAAGTTCGGAAATGTCAGCTCTGTGACCTTCGGGGCGTTTCAGAGCGGAACGATTCTGACGGACGACTGCCCGGAGGAATATAAAAGCAGTGGGAATGTGGTCATTTGTGGTTAAACTGGAGAAAACTGTAAACCGCAAATCCCGGTGATCACAGATTAAAAATAGGAATGTGACGTACACTATACCCTATACAGCAATGACAGAAGTTCAGTGGGGGAATGTGTATGAAGCTATGGATTACGGAAACGGAAAAAGTAAAAAGGCAGGCAGGAGAAGATGCAGTCATCATTTTGCAGCTCTGGAAACAGAAGGTGCGCAGACTGCGGATTTACCGGGCCTGCCTTTGTGCTGCCCTTATCCTGGCCGGTATGGGACTCTTCGGCTACAGCTATTATCTGGTGGACAGCAGTATTCCTTCTGTTATTTATATGCGGGCGGAATCGGAGGAATCACTGGCACTGGATATTCCCGCAAAAGGTGAGATTTTAAGTGTCAGTGAACAGGGAACCAGTAATATTCCCCAAGGTGCCGTGACACTGGATCTGAGTCAGCCGGTGACTATGAAGACCGGAATGACGGACAGCCTTGAGATGCAGGTGAAGCTGTTCGGGATCCTGCCTTTTAAGCAGGTGGGGATCCGGGTGATCGAGGATCAGCAGCTGATCCCGGTAGGTGTTCCCATCGGAATCTATGTCAAGACCGAAGGGGTAATGGTCATAGGTACCGGAGAGTTCCGTTCTGTCAATGGGGAGAAGGTGGCTCCGGCGGAACATATTTTGAAAAGCGGCGATTATGTGGTGAAACTGAACGGCACGGAAGTGGCGGACAAGGATGATCTGATCACCCGGATCGAAAACGGTAATGGAGAAGCAGCGATTTTGACGATCCGGCGGGGCGAAGAATATTTTGATGTTAAAATCGATCCGGTACAGGATCAGACGAAGAAATATAAGATTGGTGTCTGGGTCAGGGATAATGCCCAGGGTGTGGGAACCATGACCTACATTGACAGTCAGGGAAATTTCGGAGCACTGGGGCATGGAATCAATGATGTGGACACCAGCAACCTGATGGAAATGAATGACGGAACCCTGTACCAGACGGAGATCATCTCCATTCAGAAGGGAACGGCCGGTCATCCGGGGGAAATGACGGGAATGATCGTCTATTCTGATGACAGGATTCTGGGGGATATTACCGGCAACAGTGTCCGGGGAATCTTCGGCAAGTGCAATGACAAAGCACTGGCACTGGGAACGGAAGAGGCGATGCCCATTGGATTAAAACAGGAGATCCGAAAGGGACCGGCGCAGATTTTGTGTACCGTAGACGGCACCACCAGATACTATGATATCGAGATCACCGACATTCATCTCGATCATGACAACGTGAACCGGGGAATCGAACTGAAAGTCACAGATTCTGACCTGATCGCCCTGACCGGAGGAATCGTCCAGGGAATGAGCGGTGCACCTATCATCCAGAACGGTAAATTCGTAGGGGCCGTCACCCATGTTCTCGTGCAGGACAGTACCAGAGGATATGGGATTTTTATTGAGAATATGCTGGAGCAATAAGGTTGCCGTCCGGCAGTCAATATGGTAAAATAAATTAAATATGCATTCAAATGCAAAAATGGATTTGTAATGTGAGGAATAGGGAAAATGCGCTGACGTATGAAGAAGATGCGAAGAAATGTCTGACCGCCGGAAGGAATGCACATCTGGCGGAACCGTTCCAGATGGAGAAAGCGATCGCAGCCATTGCGGAACATTGTAAGAAATAATAATTTTGGGCAGATTTTTCAGAGGATAGGGATATAGAGGAGAAAGAAAATGAGTATACAGCAGCTCAGAAATCTGACCACGCTCTGCTACATCGAGCAGGACGGAAAATATCTGATGCTTCACCGGGTGAAGAAGGAAAATGACATTAACAAAGACAAATGGATCGGCGTGGGTGGTCATTTCGAGGCGGACGAAAGCCCGGAGGACTGTGTGCTCCGGGAAGTAAAGGAAGAGACAGGGTATACTCTGACGGACTACCGGTTCCGGGGAATCATCACCTTTTTATACCGGGACGTCTGTGAGTATATGTGCCTGTATACGGCGGATGGATTTACGGGGGAACCGAGGGAGTGTGACGAAGGAACGCTGGAATGGGTGGAGATCAATAAGGTGGAGGAACTGGATCTCTGGGAAGGGGACAAGATCTTTTTCCGGCTGCTTCGTGAGAACCGCCCCTTTTTCTCCTTAAAACTGTCTTACGATGAGAATGGTATCCTTCTGGATGCAGTACTGGACGGTGAGCCGATAGCGACAAAGGAAGGCAGAAAAATGCCGGAGGCGGAAAGTGGGACAATGAATTGAATTTTACGGAATTTGTACGGAACTATCACATACAGTTAAACGAACAGCAGATGCAGGCGGTACAGGCCACGGAAGGTCCGGTACTGCTTCTTGCGGTTCCAGGAAGCGGTAAGACCACCGTACTGGTCAGCAGACTGGGCTATATGATCTATTGCCTGGGAATAACACCGGAGTCGATCCTGACAGTGACCTATACGGTGGCGGCAACGAATGATATGCGCAGGCGGTTTGCGGGGATGTTCGGAGAAGCGGATGCAGAGCGGCTGGAGTTTCGCACCATCAACGGCATCTCCCAGAAGGTACTGCAATATTTTGCCTACCGTACCGGGAAAACGCCTTTTCAGGTGGCAGATAAGGAAGCCTCGGCGGCCGTCAAACAGTCTTTTCTGGAAGTAACGGGGAAATACGCCACGGAAAATGATATCAAAGAGACCCAGCTGGATATCACCTATGCGAAAAATATGCGTCTGACACCGGAGAAAATCCGGGATATGGACACGGATGTGGAGAAATTCCCGGAGATATTCCGTACTTATAATGCGAAACTCAGGCAGATGCAGATGATCGATTACGATGATCAGATGATCTACGCCCTCAGAATTCTGGAACAGTATCCTGAGGTACTTGCACATTTCAGGGAGCAGTATCGGTATTTCTGTGTGGATGAAGCGCAGGATACTTCGAAAATACAGCATGATATGATCGACCTGCTGGCGGCGCAGAGCCGGAATCTGTTTATGGTGGGAGATGAAGACCAGAGTATCTACGGCTTCCGGGCAGCTTACCCGCAGGCACTTGTCTCCTTTGAGGACAGACACCCGGGAGCAGGGATCCTTCTCATGGAGACCAATTACCGCAGCAGGCAGGAGATCGTCCGGGCGGCGGATACTCTGATCCAGAAGAATAAAAACAGACATCCGAAGAAGATGACCGCGGCCAGAGAAGGTGGTGGCTGCGTTACAGAGATCAAGGCAGTATCCAGACAGGGACAGTACAATTATCTGCTGAAAGTAGCCCAGGACTGTGAACAGGAGACGGCAGTATTATACCGGAATAACGAAAGTGCACTTCCCATCATTGATCTGTTGGAACGTAAAGGATTGTCCTGCCGGGTGAAAAATTCGGATATGACCTTCTTTTCCCATCCGGTGGTCAACGATATCTGTGATTTTATTCAGTTGTCTCTGGATCCATGGGATGGGGAGGCATTTCTTCGGATCTATTACAAAATGGGAGCCGGTATCAGCAAAAAGGCGGCCATGGAGGCGGTGGATGCCAATACCAGACGACTGACACTGTTGGATACGGTGGCGGAAATGGATGAGGTATCCGTTTACACCAGAAAACAGTGCAAGGCACTGGCTACCCATCTGGACAATATGCGGTATGAGTCAGCAGGAAAAGCTATCTACCGGATCCTGAATTATATGGGATATCAGGAATTCATGGATACCCACGGGTTGGACAGTGGCAAGGCGGATATATTAAAGGCCCTGGGAGATCAGGAGAACAGCCTGTTTGATTTCCCTGCAAGATTACAGAAGCTGCAGGAGATGATGCGAGAGGGCTACGGGGATCCGAAGAGTAATTTTATCCTGTCCACGATCCATTCCAGCAAGGGACTGGAATACACAAGAGTGTATCTGGCGGATATGCTGGCGGGAGTGATCCCTTCCCAGATTCCGGGGAGGGGCTGTGTACCGGATTCCCCGGAGGCAAATGCCTATGAGGAAGAGAGAAGGCTTTATTATGTGGGAATGACGAGAGCGAAGGAACAGCTGTATGTATTTACCTTTGGACCGAATCTGACCTCTGCTTTTTCAGGAGAAGTGTTTGAGAAAACGAAGCCGTTAAACGCTGTAAGAAAGACCGGTACGGCTGTCGGGATCAGAGGCTCGCTGCTAAAGACACCGGACAAAAAGGTGCAGAAGCTGCCCCCACGGGAAGTGGAGGCCTGCATCGCAGCCTGTGAGTCCGGACGGGAAGTACAGCATCAGAAATACGGAACCGGCAGGATTGCGTCCGTATCGGCTGACGGCATTGCCCAGATTCTGTTTGCAGGCGAAAACAGTACCAGAAAAATATCCCTTCCCATTGCGTTTTCCGGGAAGATACTTACCTTAAAATAATACATACCAGAGAGGGACAGCGATGTATACAATCGTAGTGGCAGATGACGAAGAGGAATTACGCAGAGCAATCATAAGGAAGATCGACTGGGAGAGCATCGGATTTCAAGTCGTGGGGGAAGCGGAGAACGGCATCGAAGCTTTGGAACTGGTGGAGAGGATGGAACCGGATCTGCTGCTTACGGATATCCGGATGCCTTTTGTCTCCGGAATCGAGCTGGCAAGACAGGTCAGAGAGGTACGTCCTACCACACAGATCGCCTTCTTAAGCGGCTTCGATGAATTTTCTTATGCCCAGCAGGCCATCCAGTACAATATCATCAGTTATATGTTGAAACCTATCACTATGGTGGATCTGACGGAAGAACTGAAGAAGATCAAGCTTAAGATCGACGGAATCTTTGCGGAATTTGATGCCAGAAAACATGATAATCCGGATCTGCAACAGTTTTTTCTGCCCCTTTTGCTAGATGATTATGCCAGCTTTGAGGGGCAGGACCGGGAGGAACTTTTACAGGAACAGGCGGTTGGCAACGGCTTTTTGAAGGATCGTAATAATGCCTTTCAGTATGCGGTGCTGGCCATCACGGTGGAGGATACCAACGGGAAGAACCGTACGAGACCGGAACTGGTACATTCCGTGGATATGATACTGCAAAAATATATGAAGCATTATTCTTTTGCCATGGACGGCAGGATCATTGCAGTGCTGGCGGCCACCACGTCGACCTTCGACCGGTATCTGCATATTGCCGTGGGAGAGATGGTACAGAGTACGGAACGCATTCTGAAAATGCATTGTCATATCGGTGTCAGCCGTATCAGAGAACATCTGGGAGAATGCCACGAGGCCTACAGAGGAGCTATGAGTGCATTGGGATATTGCACTCCGGGAGAGAGCGGCATCCATTATATTGCCGATGAAGAGCGGGATAACACCATGGACATGGAGCTGGCGGCGGAATGTGTTACTCAGATGGAGAATCTGATCCGTGGTGGTTCCCGAGAGGAACTGGAAAACTATCTGAAGGATGTATTCGGCAAACTGGAGGTGCAGCAGGATGCTGCCCTGAAATGCAAATTCCTGATCTTCCGGATGTCCTCGGCGCTGATCCGCATTGCCTATACGGTGACAGAAGATTCCGCCCTGCTCCAGCGTTTTGCCATGCTGGAAGGTCCGATACGGGAATCCAGGGATCGTTTCACGGCACTTTGCCTGGAAGTATGGGAACTGGTCAATGCGGGCAAGAAAAAGAGCAGCCAGATCCTGTGTGAAAAGGCCATGCAGATCATCGACAAGGAGTATGGGGATCCGTCCCTGTCTCTGGTGGGCGTCAGCAACAGCATTCATGTGAGCCCCAATTACCTGAGTGCCCTGATCAAAAAAGAGACCGGGTCAAGCTTCGTGGATCTGTTGACGAAAAAGAGGATCGAAACGGCAAGGGAACTGGTACTGGGCAGTTCCATGAAGATGCGGGAGATTGCGGAGCGCTGCGGTTACAGCGATCAGCATTATTTCAGCTACTGCTTTAAAAAGTATTGCGGGGTATCTCCCAATGCCATGCGACAGGAGAAAGAATAAGATATGAAGAAGCAAAAAACGTCCCTTTCTTTTATCATTACGACATTAGTGGTGGGACTGGTTACCCTGTTTTTGTTGTGGTCCACTTTTTACTTTTTTTCTCTTTATGTCGGAAGTATGAAACAGGCGGCACATACCAGCAGTGAACAGGCGGTGACTCAGGCTTCCAATACCATTTCTAACTACATCGGAGATATGCAGGAGATCATGAGTCTGATCGAGAAGGATCTGACAAAGAGCGGCGGAAGTACCGGGCAGACACTGGAGACTCTTTGCAGTGTCCGGTCGGATCTGGTGGCGGTCTATATCTATGATGAGCAGGGGAAGCTGGTGGATTCCCATACGGGAACTCATACTCTGAAGGAACATTATCTGAAGGATCTGTCTTATATCGAACTGGATTCCTACAGCCCCGGGGTACTCTATCTGTCGGAACCCCATGTGGAATCTCTGTTGCAGGACTATTATCCCTGGGTGGTATCGGTCTTACAGGAGATTCCCGGAGCAGACGGACAGAAGCTGCGGGTAGTCATTGATATCCGTTTCTCCAAAATATCGGATTATGTGGACGATGTGGGAATCGGACAGCATGGCTACTGCTTTATCACAGACAGTAATGGAGAGATCATCTATCATCCCCAACAGCAGCTGCTGTATTCGGGTCTTAAGACGGAAGCCACGGAGGGACTGGATCTGAGCCACAACGGTTCCTTTGAGACCGAAGAACTGATCTGTAGTGTCCTGGCGCTGGATAACTGTAACTGGAAGGTGGTGGGTGTCAGCTATATCAGTGAACTGGTGACGGCCAAAGAGATGGAACTGGTGGGAAACATCTGTGTCATGCTGACAATCATTCTGCTGACGACCATGGTGGTCAGTGTTCTGGTATCCAGACTGGTGACCAATCCGGTGCAGCGTCTGATCCGGGCTATGGAAGAGTTCGAAAAGGATGCTGCGGGATATGTTTATCAGCCTGTGGAAGGCACCACGGAGATCGAGGCACTGTCACAGTCCTACGAGCACATGGTAAGAAAAATCCAGAAACTGATGAAGCAGGTACGTCAGGAAGAGATTTCCCTGCGCAAAACGGAGTTAAAGGCTCTGCAGGCCCAGATCAATCCCCACTTCTTATATAATACGTTGGATGCCATCGGGTGGCTCTGCGAGGAAGAAAGGTGTCAGGATGCCGTGGAGATGGTCAATGCTCTGGCGAAACTGTTTCGTATCAGTATCAGCAAGGGGCACGAATTGATCCCCATTGAAAAAGAAGTAGAGCATGCCAGAAGCTATTTAAAGATCCAGAATTTCCGCTATAAGAATCAGTTTTCCTATGAGTTTCAGGTGGAAGAGGACTGTCTGCAATATTACTGTAACAAGATCACCCTGCAGCCCATTATCGAAAATGCCATCTATCACGGACTGGACCGCATGGTGGATGAAGGACGGATTCTGATCCGCATCTACAGCGAAGGGGAAGATGTGGTCTTCCGGGTGGAGGATAACGGTGTCGGTATGTCAGAGGAACAGTGTCGGTCGATCCTTCATAAGGAGCCGGGAGATAATTCTGGCATCGGCATCAAGAACGTCAACGACAGGATTAAGATTTATTTCGGAAAAGAGTACGGTCTTTCCATAGAAAGCGAACTGGATGAAGGCACTACTGTGATCATACGGATGCCGAAGGTGGAAGAAAATGCAGCGGCAGGATGGGAGAAAGTATGAGAAAACAGAAAATGAAAAAAATACTGTCCCTGCTGGCTGCGGGTGTCCTGCTTCTTATGAGCATGAGTGGCTGCGGAAAAGAAGCTGAGACAGGGAAAACCCAGGTGGCTATGATCGTGAAGTCCACGGAGAGCGCCTTTTTTAAAAGTGTCTTTGCGGGTGCCCGGGCGGCGGCTACGGAATACAATCTGAATGTTACGTTTAACGGCCCGGAATCGGAAGAAGATTATGTGACCCAGAATGAGATGGTGCGGCAGGCCATGGAGGACGGAGTGGATGTGATCGTTTTCTCTGCGGTGGATTACAATGCCAATGCGGAGATCATCGGTCAGGCAGCCCAGAGAGGAATTAAGATCGTTGTCATTGACAGTGATGTCAACAGCAGTATGGTAAGCTGCCGCATTGGGACCAATAACCTGCAGGCCGGTGTGAAGGCGGCGGAAGCAGCTCTGGCGGTGGGAGAAGACGAACTGTATATCGGTATCGTGAATTATGATGTGAATTCCGCCAACGGGCAGCAACGGGAACTGGGATTCCGGCAGACGGTGGAGCAGGACCCGAGAGTAAAGGATATTACCACCATCAATGTCCTTTCCACCACGGAGGATGCCAGAGCGGGAGCAAAAGAGATGCTTTTGTCGGATTCCAGGATCAATGTGGTGGTGACCTTTAACGAATGGACCAGCCTCGGTGTGGGCTGGGCCATCCGGGATCTGGACCGGGGAGACAGGACGCAGGTGGTGGCGTTTGACTCCAATGTGGTCTCTGTGGGAATGTTGGAGACCGGGGAGGTGGATGCCCTGATCGTGCAGAACCCCTATGCCATGGGGTATCTGGGAGTGGAGACGGCAGCGAACCTGATCAACGGACAGACCGGCGGCCCCAGCGTGATAGACACAGCCACCACTATTGTGACCAGAGAGAACATGTACGAGCGGGAGAGCCAGAAGATATTGTTCTCTTTTGAAGAGAGAAAGTAACTATTCAGAACCCCACTCGCAAAACCGCTCTTTCAGAGCTATTCTTTTGCTCATGTGGTTACTTCGCCGAATAAGCATTACATAATTCTTGCGAATGCAAGCGTTCGACGAAATTATGTAATGCTTTTCGGCTCTGAATAGTTACAAATTATGTACAGAACATGAACAAAATGTGTACAGAATAGTATATTTTTTAACCCCATGCGTAAGATTTTGTATATCTTTTATGTACAAGATGCCATATAATTACCTCATCAAGAGATGAAACACATACATTTTCATCAAAACAAGGAGGTATTTTATATGAAAAAGTTCATGTCACTACTGTTGGTCGGCATTATGATGCTCAGCCTCGTAGCGTGCGGAAAGAGCGGCGGAGGAAAGGGAGAGTTGAATGTAGGAGTATTCTATTACACCTACAGTGATACATACATCTCCAGCGTGCGTACTGCACTGGATAATGCGCTTACCGAAGCAGGCATCAAGTTCCAGAATTATGACGGCAACAGTAACCAGACCACCCAGAACGAGCAGATCGATACCGCTATTGCACAGGGTACCAACCTTCTGATCGTCAACATCGTAACATCCGGTTCCGTAGACGCTTCCCAGGCCATCGTTGACAAGGCAAGCGCAGCAGGAATCCCCGTTATCTTCTTCAACCGTGCGGTAGAGTCCGATGAGGATGAAGGTAAGGTATTAGGCAGCTATGACAAGTGTGCATTCGTTGGAACCGATGCTCCCGAAGCAGGTCATATGCAGGGTAAGATGGTTGGTCAGTATGTAGTAGACAACTTCGATGCTATTGATCTGAATGGCGATGGCAAGATCAGCTATGCAATGTTCATGGGTCAGTTAGGTAACGTAGAAGCAATCTATCGTACCCAGTACGGCGTAGAAGATGCAGATGCAGTGATCACCGCAGCAGGCAAGCCCGCTCTGGAGTACTTCGATGCATCCAATACCGATAAGTATCAGGTTGACCAGGACGGTAACTGGTCCGCAACCGCAGCTAACAACTACATGACCACCAACCTGTCTCAGTACAATGAGTCCGCTGGTAACATGATCGAGCTGGTTATCTGCAACAACGACGGTATGGCTGAAGGCGTTATCTCCGCTCTGAATGACAAGGGCTACAACTTAGGCGATGGCAACTGCACCACCATTCCTGTATTCGGTGTTGATGCAACTGACGCAGCCAAGCAGCTGATCGCAGACGGCAAGATGACCGGTACCATCAAGCAGGATGCAGAAGGTATGGCAAACGGTATTGCTTACCTGGCTAAGAACATCCAGGCTGGCAAGGATCTGATGGCAGATACCGACAGCTTCAACATCTCTGAGAAGGTTAGCAACAAGATCTACATCCCTTACGCTACTTACACCGGAGAATGATCTGAATAACAAGTAAATAAAAGAAGCGGCTGCTGCATCTGGCAGCGGCCGCTCTTTATGTATAGGAGGATGCGTATGGGACAGGAAGTATTACTTCAGATGACAGACATATGCAAGGAATTCCCCGGCGTAAAGGCACTGGATCATGTATCCCTTACCGTAAAAAAAGGAACGGTACACGCGCTCATGGGAGAGAACGGCGCCGGTAAATCCACCTTAATGAAGTGTCTGTTCGGCATCTACAGTAAGGATGCAGGCAAGATCGAACTGGAAGGCAAGGAAGTCAATTTCAAAAATTCCAGAGAAGCACTGAATAACGGAGTGGCCATGGTTCACCAGGAACTGAATCAGGCACTGAAGAGAAATGTCATGGATAATATCTGGCTGGGCCGTTATCCCATGACAGCAGGCATTATGGTCAACGAGCACAAGATGCTGGAAGACACCAACAAGATTTTTGAAGAACTGGGGATCGCTGTAGACCCCAAGAGAATCATGAGTACGATGCCGGTATCACAAAGGCAGATGGTAGAGATCGCGAAAGCGGTATCCTACAACAGTAAGATCATTGTATTTGACGAACCTACTTCATCCCTGACGGAAGAAGAAGTGGAGCATCTGTTCAAGATCATCAATATGCTTCGTGACAGAGGATGCGGTATTATCTATATTTCTCACAAGATGGCAGAGATCCTGCGGATCGCAGATGAAGTCACCGTCATGCGTGACGGTACCTGGATCGCAACAGAGCCTGCACAGAACCTGACTACAGACAAGATCATCAAACTGATGGTAGGCCGTGAACTGACCAACCAGTTCCCGCCCAAAACCAACAAGCCCGGTGAAGTGGCATTGGAGGTAGAACACTTAAGCGCAAGATATTCCTTGTTGCAGGATGTATCCTTTAAGGCTCGAAAGGGTGAGATCGTAGGTCTGGCCGGACTGGACGGCAGCGGCAGAACGGAGACACTGGAGAATATCTTCGGTGTGGCCACCAGAAAAGACGGTGTGATCAAACTGGACGGCAAAGAGGTCAGAAACCGCAATGCCAGAGAGTCCATTAAAAACGGTTTTGCACTTCTGACGGAGGAACGTCGTGCCACCGGTATCTTCGGAATCCTGAATATCCGGGAGAACACGGTGATCTCCAGTCTGAAGAAACATAAAAAAGCAGGATTTTATCTGAGTGATAAATCCATGGAGAAGGACACTGCATGGGCCATTGATGCCATGCATATCAAGACACCTTCCCAGAAGACGAAGATCCGGTCACTGTCCGGTGGTAACCAGCAGAAGGTTATCCTCGGCAGATGGCTTCTCACAGAGCCGGAGGTGCTGATGCTGGATGAGCCTACCAGAGGTATCGACGTAGGTGCAAAGTACGAGATCTACCAGCTGATCATCGATCTGGCCAATAAGGGCAAAGTTGTCCTGATGGTATCTTCGGAGATGCCGGAGCTGCTGGGTGTATGTGACAGAATTCTTGTCATGAGCGGCGGTAAGCTGGCAGGAGAAGTAGATGCCAAAAATACGACACAGGAAGAGATCATGTCTCTTGCTGCAAAATATGTATAGGAGGATATGCGTATGAATCCCGGCAAAGCAATTCAGAATAAAATTAACGGCGTAAAGCAAAATTTTGCAGACTACAAGAAGCTGGACAGCAGAGACAAGAAGACCTATTGGAAAGAATTTTTACTTAACAATGCCTTATACATCCTGCTGATCGTAGCAATTATTTACACTTACATCCAGAACTCCAATTTCCTGTCGGCGGCTTCCATTGCCTGTGGTATTGCAGGATGTATCGTATTGACAGGTACCGACTTGTCCGCAGGACGTGTGGTAGGACTGACCGCATGTATCACGGCATCCCTGATGCAGTCCGTGACTTATGCCACCAAGATGTTCCCGAACCTTCCGGTACTTCCGATCCCTCTGGTGATCCTGATCGTACTGTTGGTCGGTGGTATCGTGGGATGGGTCAACGGTTTCTTCGTAGCGAAATTCCAGTTGCATCCCTTCATCGTAACTCTGGCTACCCAGTTGATCGTATACGGCCTACTGTTAATGTACATCATGATCAACGGCAATAACGGTCAGCCTCTGTCCGGTCTGGATCAGCACTTCAACGATGTGGTAAAGGGAAGCGTGATCTCCTTCAATGCCGGCGGCGCGAGAATCGCCATTCCCAACTATGTATGGCTGGCAGCTTTGATCGTTGTTATCATGTGGTTCATCTGGAACAAGACCACCTTCGGTAAGAACATGTTTGCAGTAGGTTCCAATCCCGAAGCAGCAAAGGTATCCGGTGTTAACGTAATGAAAACCACCATTTTAGTACATACACTGGCAGGTGCCATGTACGGTCTGACCGGTTTCATCGAGTCTTCCCGTATCGGTTCCAACACAGCAAATACCGGATTGAACTACGAGTGTGATGCCATTGCAGCTTGCGTTATCGGCGGTGTCTCTTTCGTAGGTGGTACCGGTAAGATCAGTGGTGTCGTACTTGGTGTATTTCTCTTAAGAATCATCTTCGTAGCACTGAACTTCCTGTCCATCAACATGAACATGCAGTATGTGATCAAAGGACTCATCATTCTGGTTGCCTGCGCGATCGATATGAGAAAGTACCTGGTAAGAAAGTAATGATATAAGACTCACCCATAGAAAACATCCGTGACTGCTTGCAGGTAAAGGATGTTTTCTATGTTGGGAGTAAAACAATATGAGTATGAAGGACGACAGTCCGGAATACGAATATTGGTTGCAATTTCGAGAGTGCGCAGCACATAGAAATTGCTTATGATAGATTAGGAAAAGGAAAAATTATGAATCAGGAACAAGTGACAACAGAGAATACAGAAGAAAAGGCAGCAGAAGTCACCACGCAGTCGGAAACGACGCAGCAGCCGGAGGAAGCAATCCGTCCGAAAGGAAAATGGTTCGGCCGCGGCATTTACGGAAGCAAGGATGTTCCCATCCGCATTCTGGACGGCCTGATCGGTGTCCTGATCGTGGTGATCGTGGGAATGATTATTTTCTTCGCGGTACGCGGTGGATTCAACATTGTGTACGATACGGACGGCGGAAGTGAAGTGGCAGCCCGGAAGGTACGCTACGGTGAATTCCTTACAGAGCCCGAGACCCCTTATAAGCCCGGCTACACCTTTGACGGGTGGTATACGGAAAAAGAGGGAGAGACAGTGCTGTGGTATTTCCAGTCGGAGAAAGTCACCGGCGATATGACTCTGACCGCTCACTGGGTTCCCGCACAGTTCACCGTGAAATTCGACTATGACGGCGGCACCGGTG
>OCHK01002144.1_pt1 | contig 13731 bp, 7 predicted proteins | sample 1538551 | NCBI WGS metagenome assembly OCHK01 (sample SAMN04571707, study PRJEB22368) | human gut metagenome | biome: human gut; material: stool | host: Homo sapiens | place: Luxembourg | collected 2012-08-31
GGCTCACGCCCTACGATCCGTTCGAGTCGATCCACGGCGTGGGACACTTCTGCGAGGGCAACGGCTGGCAGTACACGTTCTTCGTGCCGCAGCATCCCGAAGGACTGATCGCCCTGATGGGCGGCGACCGGCCTTTCACGACCAAACTCGACGAATTCTTCACCGCCGAGGGCGATCTGGGAGAAGAGGCTTCGATGGACATTTCGGGCCTGATCGGCATGTACGCCCACGGCAACGAGCCGAGCCACCACATCGTCTACCTCTACCCCTATGCGGGCCAGCAGTGGAAAACGGCCGAGAAAGTGCGCTACATCCAGCGGGAATTCTACACGGCCCGGCCCGACGGCATCATCGGCAACGAAGACTGCGGCCAAATGTCGGCATGGCATATCCTCTCGGCGCTCGGATTCTATCAGGTGAACCCTTCGAACGGCGTCTTCGTCTTCGGCAGTCCGCTCTTCGATCGGGCAACGCTCCGGCTGCCCGGCGGCAGGACATTCGAAATCCGGGCAGAAAACGATCCTGCGAAGAACATCTACATCCAGTCGGTCAAGCTCAACGGCCAGCCCTATGAGAATTCGTACATCACTTACGACGACATCATGGCCGGCGGCACGCTGACCTTCGTGATGGGTCCCCGGCCGAACGAGGCGTTCGGCGCGAAACCCGAAAACCGTCCCCAAACCGCCATCTAACACACTTTACGCCATGCTCGAAACACTGAAACAACAGGTTCTGGACGCCAACATGGAACTGGTCCGCCACCGGCTCGTGGTCTTCACATGGGGCAACGTGAGCGGCATCGACCGCGATTCGGGACTCATCGTCATCAAGCCGAGCGGCGTGGAATACGACCGCCTGACGGCCGGCGACATGGTCGTGGTCGATCTCGAAGGGCGTGTGGTCGAAGGCGGACTGAATCCCTCGTCGGACACGCCGACCCATATCGAACTCTACAAGGCTTTCCCGGCGATCGGCGGCATCGCCCACACCCACTCGACCTATGCGACCGCATGGGCGCAGGCGCGGCGCGACATTCCGGTCGCCGGAACCACGCATGCCGACTATTTCCACGGCCCCATTCCCTGCACGCGGGACATGGCGGCCGAAGAGATCGAAGGGGAATACGAACTCCAGACCGGCCGGGTCATCGCCGAACGGTTCAGCTCGCTCGATCCGCTGCACACGCCCGGCGTGCTGGTCGCCAACCACGGACCCTTCACATGGGGGAAAACGGCCGGCGAAGCGGTCTACAACAGCGTAGTGGTCGAGGAGGTCGCAAAAATGGGATTCATCTGCCACTCGCTCAATCCCCGAATGCCGATGAACGCAGGACTGATCGAAAAGCATTTCGAACGCAAACACGGCGTAAACGCCTATTACGGCCAGAAAAAACGCTGATCCGACTCTCAACGCGCAAAAGCCGCAACCCTTCGGGGCTGCGGCTTTTCGTTTAACGGCATGCGGACCCGCGGCTCGGAAGGCAGGAGCGCTTACGCCCTCTCACCGCGCGGTGCGCACCGATTAATCAAAGATGATACTATTTTAATCTAAAGGTAATTTTAAATACTTAATATTTTCACTTTCCCGCCAAATCGGTCTAAATTTGTAAACATCCGTACCCGAAAGGCATCCGGACTGTAGTCCGGTCTCCAGCAGGTACGCACAACCCGAACTTAAACCGAACCGGATATGAAACGAATCATCTGCACCCTCATGGGCTTCGCCGCACTGACGGCAGGCTTCGACGCCGCTGCGGCCGGACGCAAGACCTCCGTCCCCGAACAAAAGGAACAACCGACGCCCCGGCTGCGCTTTACGGGCGATCCGTTCGCCCAGCAGGCGACCGCCGTCTTCGCCGAAACGCTGCATGACATGCGCAGCAAGATCGAGTACGGCTCGAACGAACGCTTCCCCGCAGGATTTTTCCACACCTCGACCGAGCCCGAAGGCGTTCCACAATACTACAACGACATGTGGACCCGCGACTGCGGCCGCGGCGTGATCGAGCTTTCACGCTTGGGGTTCGCCGACGACGCCCGCCTGATCTCGCGCTACTTCCTCGCCCACATCACCGACGGCGACCACTGGGGCCGCGAACTGCACCACTCCGCCCCGCACGTCGAACTCGACGGCAACGTCCTGATCCTGTCCGGCATCTGTTCGGCATGGCGGGCCAACGGCATGGAGTGCGGACTCGGCCGGGAGTTCTGCGACGGCATCGCGCCCGTGGTCGCATGGATCGATTCGCTGACGCGGGTTTCGCCCTACGGCGGACTGCTCCCCTCGACCTCCGAACTTTCGGGCAACCCCAGCACCGACTACCCCGTTTACAGCATCTTCGGCAACTACGGCATCTACACCGTCATGGCGCAGATCGCCGACATGGCCGCAGCCAGCGGCCGCCCGGAGCTGGCCGCGCAGGCCGCACGGCTCCGCACGACGATGGAGCAGGCCCTCGGACGGCTCGTCTCCGACGGTCATTACAGCTATGCGCCCAAAGGATGCTGGTTCAACGGCATCGACAGCCGCAACGGCCGCGCATACGACATCTCCGACTGGGACGGCACTTCATGGCCCACTTGGCACTGGACGCGGCAGCTGCCCTACATACTCCACTACGACTACCTTTCGCCCAATGCCGACGGCAAGTTCGCCGAGGTCCATGCGGCGAGCTACCGACTGCTCCGCCACTGGATGGCCAAGGGCGAATATTTCCGCAAATACGGCTTCGTAAGCAACACCGGATGGACCGGAATGGGCGGACGGCACGACGAAACGATGTGCGGCTACGGACAGGGCTTCTTCACGCAGGCCGCGCTGATCGCCGACGACGTGAACGTCTACACCAAATGTCTGGAAGGAATCGCCCGGCTTGGATACGACGGCGGGGTCATCGAACAGATGTCCTACGAAAAGAATCCGTTCGTCATGCACGAATGTTTCAACTATGACAACTACGAAAAGGGACTCGACCACACCTTCGGAGTCCACTCCGAAGGCCGGCGCGAGATTATGGAAAATCCCGGCGACGAGGGCAATCTCGTGCAGGAAGCCGAGATTCTCAAAGCATTCTCGATCGTCGCGGGCGTCCGCTGCGAAGGCCGCAGGCTGACGCTCATGCCCCGCCTGCCGTGGTTGTGGGACACGATGGAGTGTGTGGACTGGCCCGTCACCGACGCCGACGGGCGGACGCACCGCATCCGCTTCACCGTCCGCCACGAACGCTGGCTGCGCCGCTGCACGGTCGAGCTGGAAGGCATCGGCAGGTTCGAAGGCACGGACATCCGCTTCGGCCCCTTCCCGCGCCTGCTGAACAACCCGAAGGGTTACGAGAGCGAACTGATCGGAAACGCCTCGTGGATCTGGGTCCGCGGCATCAAAGGCGACAAACGCACGATCACCGTCGAACTCTAACCGCAACAGGCCATGAAACACCTTTTCATCGCGGCATGCTGCTGTCTGGCGTCCGCAGGATTCGCGGCCGAGCCGTTCGAAATCCGCGGCGTGCTGCCGTGGCACAACTTCCTCTGCGGCCCGACGGCTTGGAACAAAGCCGATTACGAGGTTTACCTCGACAACTGCAAAGCCGAAGGCATCAACTTCATCGGTTTTCACAACTACACGGGCGGCGGCGAACGCTACGCCACCTACGTCGAACCGATGGTGCGCATCTCCTACCGGGGCATCGTGCCGCAGGCCATGCTCGACAACTCGCTCAGCTGCCGCTGGGGCGCACTGCCGCTCCGGCTCAAGGAGTTTGCGTTCGGCTCGCAGCGGGCGCTCGACGTACCGCGCGGCGCCGAAGCCTTCGGCAGCGACTGCTCCCTGCTTTCGAAAACTCCCGACGAACACTACCGCAACACGCAGCGGCTGATGCGCGACGTACTGCGCATGGCCCACGACCGGGATATCGAAATGGCCATGGGCTTCGAATTCGGCGTCGTGCCGCCCGAATATTTCTCGCTTTACGCCGCAGGCAGCTGTTTCTTCTGGCTCGGCGCAGGCAACATGGTCCCCAATCCGTGCCATCCGACCTCGGTCGAACTGCACCGGGCGGCGCTCGACGACCTGCTGGAAAACTATCCCGACATCGACTACGTGTGGCTCTGGCTCAACGAACATTCGTTTCTGGGCGTGGTCGTCGAACAGGCGCTGGGCGATCCCGCCTTCGCGGAGGTGTTCCGCCGAGAATCGGGCCATTTCGAAGAGGCGCAGAGCGACAGCGAACGTTTCGTGGGCGTGTGGTCGCTCGAATACATCCGCCGCACGCTCGACCATCTCCGGCAGAAAGGCTCCCGCGCCAAGCTGATCATCGGCGGCTGGGGCGGCGGGGGGCCAACTGCCGGGCATCCTGCGCGGACTGGACCGGGCGCTGCCCGAAGAGGTTGTCTTCAGCTGTCTGAACCCCGATCTGGGACGCACCCGACAGCCCGGATTCCTCGCCGACATCGCCCGCCACCGCAAAGTCTGGGCCGTGCCGTGGCTCGAAGGCGACAACCAGATGTGGCACCAGCAGCCGCGCGTGGGCAAGATGCGAGACCACGTACAGCTGGCCCGCGAGCAGGGGCTTCAGGGCGTGGCGGCCATTCATTGGCGCACGGCGGAGACCCGCTATAACTTCCGCACGTTCGCCCGCTACGCCCGCACGTCGGACGACGCGACCGTCGAAACGCTCTACAAGGAGTATTTCGAAGAGGATTTCGGCGCGCAGGCCGCCGCCGCACTCGCGCCCCTGATGGCCGCCGTCGATACGGCCAACGCATGGGAGGGACCGCAGTCCCCGGAGTACTTCGCCTTCCGTCCCGACTGGGGTGTGCTCGACGAAGCGAACGCCGCTTCGCGGCAGGGGATCATCGACGCCATCGACGCCGTGCAGGACAAAGAGCAGACGCCGCAGCAGCGCCGCAACCTGAAAAACTTCCGGGCCATGCTCTCGTTCGAGCTGCTGCTGGACAAGGTCGTGCGGGCGATGGCTCCGGGCTGGGAGCTGCGCGACAAAGCCCTTGCGGAGAACCGTCCCGCATCGCGCGAAGCCTGCGCCGCGGTGCTCCGCGAGTTGGAATCCGCCCCCGTCGAAGAGCTGATCCGCACCTATGTTTCGCGCACCGGGTCACGCGGCGAAATGGGCATCCTGACCTCGATCAACCAGCGGCTATGGAACAATTACCTGCTGCTGAAAAACTACCTGAAGGAGAACACACACTAAAATAACCAAGCGATCAAACAATTATCCGCCATGACTAAAAAACTGCTACCGCTACTGTTGCTGCTGGGCGGTCTGTACGGCGCGGAAAATTCCGCGCAGTCGCAGACCCGGTTCAACCGGCCGTTTGCGCCCCAAGAGGGTTTCGTTGCGACTCCCGAACGTCCCTGCCGGGACGAAATCTGCCTGAACGGCCGCTGGAAGTTCATGCCCGTCGAGACCGAAGGCATGACGCCCGAACAACTCAAGACGCAAACCTACCCGACGGCCCCCGTATGGGACGCCGTGGAGTGCAAGGTTCCCTCGCCGTGGAACGTCAACGGCTTCTCCCGCGGCGGAGGCGGCGACTTCGTCGCCTATCCCAGTTACCCGGAGGCTTGGGAGCACGTGCAGGCCGCATGGCTGCAAAAGAAGGTGCGGATACCCGCCGGCTGGGACCGCCGCCGCATAATCCTGCACTTCGAAGCGGTCGCCGGATATGCGCGCGTATTCGCCAACGGCAACCTCGTATGCGAGAATTTCGATCTCTTCCTGCCCTTCTCCGCCGACGTCACGGACTACGCACGTCCCGGACAGGAGATCGAAGTCACGGTGTGGGTCGCCCGCGCATCGCTGTTCGACGAACCCGGAAAATACGGGAAAAGACCCTACATCGGCGGCTCGTTCTGGGGCAACCACATTGCGGGCATCTGGCAGGACGTCTTCCTGCTGAGCTATCCGGAGGTCTACATAGCCGACACCTACATCGACCCGGACGTGGCCGGCGACAGGCTCTCCGCCGAGCTGACGATCCTCAACACGACCGGCAAGCCGCAGCGCGTCGCGCTCAGCGCCGACGTACGCCGCTGGCACAACGACGCCGACACTTCGGCGCTGTCATTTCCCGTCCCGGCATGGCACCTCGACGACGCTCCGGCCTTGGATTATCCCGTGCAGCACGTAACGCTCGCACCGGGCGAAAACAAAGTGACGCTGCAAGGCGTTCCGGACGGACAGCTGGAGAAATGGTCGCCCGCCAATCCCGCGCTGTACGGCATGACCGTCTCCATGCAGGGCAGGAAGGGAATCGCCGACAGGGATTACACGCGCTTCGGCTGGCGGCAGTTCCGACTCAAAGGCACACGGTTCTACCTCAACGACGAAGTGATCGAGCTGAAGGGCGATTCGTGGCACTTCATGGGCATTCCGCAGATGACGCGGCGGTACGCCTACTCGTGGTACCGCATGCTCAGGGACGCCAATGCCAACGCCGTACGCCTGCATGCGCAGGTTTTCCCGCGTTTCTATCTGGATATGGCCGACGAAATGGGTATCTGCGTGCTGGACGAAACCGCCATGTGGTCGAGCGACGGCGGTCCCAAGGTCGATGCCGAAGCCTTCTGGCAGGCATGCCGCGACCATGTCAGAGGCATGGTCCTGCGCGACCGCAACCACCCCTCGGTATTCGGCTGGAGCATCTGCAACGAGATGCTGGCCGTCACCAAGCACGTAGTCCACGCCCCCGAACCGATCGTCGAACGCAACATCGCCGAGATCAACGAATGGGTGCGCATCACCCGTGAATGCGACCATACGCGCAACTGGATTTCGGGCGACGGCGAGACCCAGACCGACACCGACCTGCCGACCGTCATCGGCCACTACTGCAACACGCCGCTGATGCTCGAATGGAAGAGCAAGGGCAAACCGTGGGGCGTCGGCGAGATGGGTATGTGCTACGCCGGAACCCCGGCCCACGTCTCGGTGGTCAACGGCGACCGCGCCTTCGAATCGCAGGAAGGCCGCATGGAAGGACTCGCGGGCGAAGCGTTCGAAACGATCTCCATGCAGCGCGGTCTGGATGCCTGCTACGCCTCGATTTTCAACCTCGCGTGGTACGGCGTACAGCCGCTCGAAATCGGACTCGACGACATCACCCGTCCCGTAGAAGCGGAGGACGGCATCTGGTTCGGCCCCTACCGGGAAGGAGTTCCGGGCGTCCAGCCCGAACGGCTCGGCCCCTACACCACCACATTCAACCCCGGTTACGATCCCCGGCTTCCGCTGTACCGCCCGTGGGCGTTGTTCGAGGGCGTGAAAGCCGCATTCAGCGACACCTATGCCGCCCTGCCCAACAAATGGGCCGTACGCAAACACACCGAAATCAGCGAACCGGTTCCGGCCGCCCGCGACGTCGTCTGGATCTCCGCCGATCCGGAGTCGAAGGCCGAAAGGCTGTTCGAAGAGCTGTCCGTAGCATTCCGGCCGCTCGACACACGCCGCAGTCAGCTCATCCTGCTCGACGGCATCCGCCCGGCGGAAGATCCGGCCCTCGTCGAACGGCTCCGCGCCGCACTCGGCGCCGGAAGCACCCTGCTGGTATGGAACATCTCGCCCGCGGCGCTTCCGCTGGTCGAAAAGCTCGGCGGCCACGCCGTGACGCTCACTCCGCGCAATGCCGCCAGCTACATCATACGCGGCAAACACTCGCTGCTCAACGGTCAGGACCTTTCGACGCTCTATTTCAACGAACGGACCAAAGAGCCGGTTTCCAGCTTCGTGATGACCTCCGGCGACGCCTACGCCACCCTGCTCGACCCCTGCAACACGGATTGGAGCAAATGGAACTATCAGGAAGAGAACATCAAAACCGGGCAGGTGCTCCGCAGCGAGCGGGAGAGCAAGCCGCTCGGCAGCGTACTGCTCCGCGGCGAGGCCGGCCGGGGCGAGCTGCTGCTCTCGGCGATCGACCCCTTCGTGCTGGGCAACAAGGGCAGTGCGCTGATCCATGAAATGCTGCACAATCTGGGCGCACGGTTCAACGGCCGCCCGCGCCATATCCCGGCGGCGCTCGACCGGAACGGCACGGTCGTACACGCCCTGCTGAGCGGCACCTATGCCGGCGGAAGCATGGACGAGGTCATGGCCCGCGACTACCTCGAAGGCACTCCGGCAGCCGACCTGCGGCCGGGCGCGGTAACCTCCGGAAGATATTGGGGCGCCATGGACAGCAACGAAGAGGGATTCTGGAACTTCGAAACGATGAACCTCAAGGGCGAGCAGAAAGACTGCGCCGTTTACCTGAGTTTCTGGCTGTTCAGCCCCCGGTCGCTGGTCAACCTGCTGCTGGAGCCCAACATGCCCCGTCTCGATCTGGAATTCGCGGTGGACGACAAACTGGCCGTATACGTCAACGGCAACTTTCTCGACAACGCGGTCAAACGGCAGGACAACCCCGCTCTGCCGCAGCGCATCGAAGGCATTCCGCTCGAAAAGGGCTGGAACCATGTTCTGCTCAAGGTAGGCCAGTTATGGGGAGGCTGGAACGGCCGCTTCCGCTTCACCGCCACCGATCCCGCCTACATGCGGCAGCTCGAATCAGTCATCATGCAGTAAAACCCCGGAAGCCATGCGAATCAAACTCCTGAACACGGCGCTCTGCCTGCTCTTCACGGCCGCCGGTCTGCACGCGCAGGAAACCGACTACGGCGCCGGCGCAGCCAACGTACGTTTCATCCCCTCGCAGGGACTTCTGGGCGGACGCACCGATTTCGACTGTCTCCGGCTGAAAAACCACCCCGCCGCCAGCGGCGTGCCGCTGGGCGGCATCGGGGCGGGCAACGTGCAATTCGCACCCGACGGACGCTTCGTCCGGATCGGAATGAACAACATACACCTGCCCATCCGCAAAAGCACCGGATCGTTCTTCACGCTCTGGCACCGCAACGGCGGCACGGCGGACGCACGCAGGCTCGTGCGCGACACGCTGGTGCAATACGGCATGGAGGGCGTTTCCACGACCTATTACACCGGATTGTTCCCCCGCGCCGAACTCGATCCCGGAGAGGTGTTTCCGGGCGTAAAAGTCCGCATCCGCGCCTGCTCCCCGCTCATTGCGCACAACGTCAAGGATTCGAGCCTTCCGCTGGCGTTCTTCGACGTCGAGCTGGAATCCGCCGAAGGAGGCGAGACGGCCGTGGCCTTCTCGTGGGAGGATTTCATCGGACGGGGCATCCGCGAACCCGAAAGCATCGAAGGCATGGACGGCCAGCTTTTCGGACAGGGCCGCAACAAGCTGTGCAACGGCGAAGAGTGGCCCGAACGTCCTTTGGAGCAGACCTTCGCCCGCACATGGGAGTGCGGCGCGATGGCCGGAGTGCGGCAGTTCGCGGCAGGCCCGCTGCAACCCAAACGGGCCAATTTCCAGAATTACGTCGACGAAGTGGCCGTTCTGGCTCAGACCGACTCCGCGACCCGGCTCTCGGCACTCACGGCCTACGACCTCGCCGCGGGCGACGAGGCGTGGGAGGCGTTCCGCCGCAACGGCGAATTCGCCGCGGCGGACAACGGCGTCGCACTGCTCTCGACACCGAACAGAAACCGGTGCGGAAGCGCCGTGGCCCTGAAAACCACACTGCGGCCGGGCGAGAAGAAAACGTTCCGCTTCATGCTGGCGTGGTACTACCCCGAACTCAAAGTGGACCGCCGCAGCGATCCGCCCGAATTCTACTGGGCCGGAGGCAGCGATTACGGCCGCTATTTCCACAATTTCTTTTCGGGACTGTCGTCTTTGGTGCGTTACGGGGCCTGCGAACGCGAGAGGCTCTGCGCGCAAACCGTCGAATGGCAGCGGCCCGTGTTGGAAAGCACGCTGCCCGACTGGTATAAGTTCAAACTCATCAACAGCGGGTACGTCATCTACACCAACATGATCCTCAACAAGAAAGGAGACGTAACCGTCAACGAAGGCGGCATGGGCGGATTGGCCGGAACCATGGACCAGCGCATCTCGTCGCACCCCTTCTACCAGAAATTCTTCACCCGGCTGGACCGTTCGGAGATGATGATATTCGCCGACGCCCAGCAGACCCGCGGCAACATCACCCACTTCATCGGCCACTATTACTTCGGCATGGGAACCGTCGGCGGACGCATCCCGACCGAAGAGGGCTGGATGATCGACAACACGGGCGGCTGGATCATCCAGCTCGCAAAGGATTACGAACAGACGGGCGACATGGAGTACCTGCGGCGTTACGCCGGACGGGTGTACAACGGCATGGAGTTCCTGCGTTCGCTGATGCCCGAAGGGCTGGAGATTCCCATCGGCGGCACCACCTACGACGACTTCCACCATCCGCCCGTCTACAGTTACGGCGCGACGATCTACCTCGCCACGCTCAAGGCCGCCCGCGTGGTCGCCGCGGCCATGGGCGACGAAGTACGCGTCAAGACTTACGAGGAGCAGTACGCACGGACGCAGAAAGAGCTGATCCGGATGTTGTGGAACGGCCGCTTCTTCGCCTACGGCTGCGAGAAGGACGGCTCCGGCCGCCGCGACGACCTGCTTTTCACCGGACAGCTCGGCGGACAGTTCGTAAGCCGTTACTGCGGCTGGGGCGACGTCGTGCCGATGCCGATGACCCGCGCATCGGTCGTCTCGCAGTTCAAGATATCGCTCTCCAAGACCCCAGACTACTACGCCAACAAAGTATGGGACATCGGCCGGGGACACGGCATCGACAACCGGGGGTCGCAGTGCTGGCCCTTCTATCTGGAGAGCTACACGGCCTATGCCGCCATGCAGGCCGGATATTACGACGACGCACTGGAGATCATGCGCCACATACAGCTCGTCAATCTGCGCCGGGGCTGGAGCTGGTGCCAGAATTTGTGGAATCCCGCCGAACTGACCTACATGACGGCTCCGGTGGTATGGTTCTCGACCGACGTGCTCGCAGGCGCGGGCCTGAACGTCCCGGCGCAGGAGCTCCGGCTGGCGCCGGTCGTAAAAGGCCGCGAGAAGGTCGTCATGCCGCTCTACTACCCCGGATTCTGGGCCAGACTGACGGTCGACCCCGCCCGCCGGAAGATAAAACTGCAGATCACCAAAACCTTCGGCGAGCGGCAAACGATCCTCTCGCGCATCGTGTCGGAACATTACGGAGTCCCCGCGGAAGAACGCAAAATCATACCGATCGCCCCGTTCACGATCCGCGAAGGGGCCGAACTGGATCTCTCGGCCCACTATAAGGAGATCGTGCAGACCCCAACCGAACGCGCCGTGCTTCCCGACGCGGAGAGCGTTCCGTTCCTGACCGTCGATACCGCAGCAGCGACCGGCCGATAGCGAAACCGCGGCAGGCAGGCGAGGACCGCAGACTGGAAACCGCAAAGCGAAGTGCGAACCGCAGCCCGGAATAAGCGCAAACGCCAATCGACAAAAACGCAAACCGCAGCCCGAAAAAAAAGGGTTGCAGAGAGCGAAAAAAATACCGCGCCCCGAAAAGCGCGGTATTTTCTATTCTACAATATCCGAACCCCCTATTTGGTTTCGGGCCGCCCGGCAGGGCGTTCTGCCGGAGTTCCGGTCTCCTTCTTCTTGCTGTAGAGGAAACGCTTGATTTTGTGCGTCGGGGTTTTGACGAAGTCGTCCTTCTCCTCGACGACCTCCGAGATACGCGAGAAACGGTTGACCTTGGCATTCACGAAATCCAGAATCTCTTTTTTGAGCTGTTCGGTCTTGGCCTCCAACGCCTCTTTCTTGGAGGTCCACTCCTCGCGCCAGTCGTCGATCATGCTTTCGATCTCGTCGCGGTTGAAGTGCACGAGGGCCACCAGACGGCCCTGCTGTTCGGTGACAATCGAATCGGCGATGTAGACATGCGAATTGAGGACGGTTTCGATGTCCTCCGGATAGATATTTTCGCCGCCCGGCCCCACGATCATGTTTTTCAGACGGCCCTTGATATAGAGCCATCCGTCCTTGTCGAATTCGCCGAGGTCGCCCGTCCGGAACCAGCCGTCGGCCGTAAATACCTCCTTCGTGGCTTCGGGATTCTTGAAATAGCCGAGCATGACGCTGGGCGAATGCGCCACGATTTCGCCCTGACGGGTATCGGGATTGATATTCTCCAGCCGCAGTTCGACGCCCGGAGCCTGCGGACCGGTCGAACCGAGCCGCACCTGCGAGGGCGCGGCACCGGCCAGCAGCGGCGCAGTCTCGGTAAGTCCGTAACCGATGGCGTAAGGCACCTTGGCCTCCAGCAGGAATTTCTCGGCGTCTCCGTCGAGCTTCGCGCCGCCGATTCCGAGGAAACGCAGACGGCCGCCGAAGAGCTTGAGCAGTTTCTTGCCCGCGACGCGGTGCAGGTAACGGCGCATGAAGCCGATCTTATAGAGCGTGCGCCAGAATCCGGTGGACTTGAATTTGGCGAGCACCTGCAAGCGGTAGATTTTTTCGATGATCAGCGGCACGATCAGCATCACCGAGGGACGCACCGCGCGCAACGCCGGCATCAGGGCCGAGGCCGTGGGCGGACGGTCCAGATATACGACCTGCGCGCCCATCGAGAAGGGATAGATCATGCCGATCGAACATTCGTAGGTATGGGAGAGCGGCAGCACCGAAAGGAATACGTCGTCGGGCTGCACGGGGAAGATGCTCGACGAAATGCCCACCTGCGCGCAAAGGGCCGAATGGGTCAGCATCACGCCCTTGGGCTTGGACGTGGTTCCCGAAGTATAGATGATGACCGCCAGATCGTCGGGTTTGGGCACCGCCGTCGAACCTTGGGCATGAACCTGCTGGGCGATGACTCCGAGGTTCTTGGTGCGGATCACGACGTTGAGCCGTCCGATGGTCTCTTTCGAGAGTTTGGTGAAAAGTTTGTCGGAGACGAGCAGCGCACGGGCCTCCGAATGCTCGATGATCATGTCCAGCTCTTCGCCCGAAAAGTCCGGAAGAATCGGTACGGCGATCATGCCGGCCGAAGTGACTGCGAAGTAGCAGACGCCCCAGTTGGGCATGTTGCTGCTCAGCAGGGCCACCTTGTCGCCGGCCTGCAGGCCGGCTCCCGTAAGGATTTCCTGTACCTTGGCAATACGACGGCCCACCTCGGCGTAAGTCACGTCGTCGCCTTCGAACATCGAAAATGCGACTTTCGACGCGAACTTTTCCACGCTGTTGCGAGCCAGTTCGTAAAGTGTATTGATGGTCATAATTTTTCGTTTTTAACTACGTCCGAATAACGTGAAAGTTTGGGGCGAAATTACTAATTTCCGGTTAAAAAACACTATTTTTGGGACAAATTTATCACTATGCTCGACTATCAGCACATCAAAAAACTTGCCGCCGACGCAGGATTCGATCTCTGCGGCCTTACGCCCTGCGGCCACATGGCTCAGAACGAGGCGTGGCTCCGGGCGTGGCTGGGCAAGGGTTATCAGTCGTCGCTGACCTACATGGAACGCAATGTCGAGAAACGCGCCGATCCGCGCAAACTCGTCGAAGGGGCGCGTACGGCGGTGGTCTGCGCCGTAAGTTACAAAAGCCGCATCGGCGAAGGGTATCCCCCCGGACACCGCACCAAAATCGCCTCCTATGCCTGCACGGCGGACTATCACACGACGATAAAAGGAATGCTGAACGGCATGCTGGAACATCTGAAAGCCGCCGTTCCCGGACTCGGCGGCCGGGCGTTCGTCGATACGGCCCCGCTGCTCGAAAAACAGCTCGCCGTCGAGGCCGGACTGGGCTGGATAGG
>OCHK01002165.1_pt1 | contig 13602 bp, 7 predicted proteins | sample 1538551 | NCBI WGS metagenome assembly OCHK01 (sample SAMN04571707, study PRJEB22368) | human gut metagenome | biome: human gut; material: stool | host: Homo sapiens | place: Luxembourg | collected 2012-08-31
TCATGCGATACAAATTCAAATCCTTGGCATAAATCACCGTTTTACCATCAGGAGAAACTGATCCCCAATAGATTTTCTTCAGGTCGTCTTCTTTATCTTTCAAATGAGTCAATTTACGAGTAGGATAGTCATAAGAAAAATAAAAGATTTCCTTCTCATTCTTTTTGTCTTTCTTATCCTTACCTTCTGTCTTTGGTGTCGCATCTTTTGTTGATTTTACTTCAAAAGTAAAGGTACGCCCATCTTCTTTCGCTTTCAGATTTATAATTGGCAAATGGCGTGCCTCAAAGGGATCTTTTACAATTTCAGTAAGCTGAGAAGCTAATTCATCCCTATCAAACAAAAGCTTCTTTGTCCGGGCAACCGGATCAACCACATACCAAAAGGTTCCTTCACTTGTTTTGTACTCGAACCAGAAATTATTACCTTTCTGGAACCAATGCGGATCCACCACAGTAGAAAACAACATGGTGTTCAATTTTTCTTGTGTGTATTTCTCTGCCTGCAGATATTCCGGCAAGCGTTCCTGCGCTTTTGCAACAGAAACTGTCGTACACAGACCGCCCATTAAAAGGGTAATGAATAGCATTTTCCTCATAGATTGAACTTTTATCGTGTTTATAAAAAACAAACATACACAAAATTCTTCATTTAACAATCTTAAACAAAGAATTTTGTGTATGTTTGTTTCATTTATCCTTTTCTTATCAGAAACTATACCCTGAAGTAAAGCTAACCATATGATTCCGTATCCTTAAATCATTCTGTTCCTTATTATATTTTCCCCAAGCCAAATCATACCCGATAGTAAATGAAATCCGTTTAACAGCAATCCCGACAGAAGCCGTTCCTCCCCAATCCAAACGAGGGGACGCCTCAAAACCAAATTCCTCATTTACTGTTTTTCCTTTAAATGTGCCAAATCGGTAATAATCATTCCGATATTCATACTGTCCAACACCTGTTTCTTCATCTATATTATATTTTGAGGAAGAAACATAAGCATGAGTGCGTCCACCAATTCCTACAGCTACATAAGGCCCTACTGCTAATTTAAGACGCACATCATCACAAAGTTTAAAACCCCAATGAGCCATAACAGGCAATTGCAAATAATAACGCGTGGACTCAACATTCGTTTTTTCATAATCCATGCTAAATCCTCCCCCTGTTGATATGTTTCCCCAGCTCATAGGATGATACCCACCTTTCTGCATTAAGATATAAACCCCGGACTTCAAGCCAAAAGAAGGCTTCTTTCCCACCCCTTCCTTTAACTGATACAACACACCGGCACCGGCTTTAAAACCTAATGTAACTGATGTCCCTTCATTTTCCTTATTCACTACCAAGCCGGCTTCCGGCGTAACACTCCAACGAGACTGAGCACTCAACATCAGACTCGCCAAAACACCTACCATAAATAAAATTACTTTTTTCATCTTTTTCCTCTTTTTAGTTCATTATCTATGTAAAAGACTAAAAATTCAGAAAAACCCCCATTACATATTCGAAAAAATAATAAAATAACATGAGCAACTCACTCACATAACAAAAGAAATACCCGACACTTAAACATACCCTTTAAGAAATAATTAAAAAATAAACGCTGCAAGAACTAACAAATAGCAGCAAAAGTTATCGCTTATTTTTTGCATTCTCTTTATATTCAGTAGGTGTCATACCAAAACGTTGTTTAAAACATTTGCTGAAATAACGAGGATCATTAATACCTACCATATAAGCAATCTGCGTCATATTATAATCACCACTTTCTATCAATTGCGCGGCACGTTTCACACGCATCTCTTTAATAAACTCAATGGGGGCAAGTCCTGTCAGGGTCTTCAGTTTCTTGAAAAAGACAGAACGGCTCACCGCAAGCTCCTGTACCAAATCATCCACTATCAAATCGCCATTATCCATATTCTTCTCCATTAATTCCGTCAGTTTTTCCATAAATTTACGGTCATGCGAAGACATCTCAGGCTGTGTTTGCTGTTCTTCCTCCGGAACAGGCTGAATATTCATCAGATTCGCACAATACAACTGTTGTAACTTGACACGTTGTGTCAAAATATTCTCCACCCTAGCCTTCAGGTAAGTGGCACTAAACGGCTTCGTTATATAATCCTCAACTCCCAGCTCCATACCCTCCAACTTACTGTCCATATCCGTTTTAGCCGTCAGTAAAACCACTGGAATATGACTGGTCGCCATATTAGCACGCAAATCTTCTGTCATAGTAATACCATCCTTTTCCGGCATCATGATGTCACTAATAATAATATCCGGAACAAACTTCAAAGCTTTATCCAAACCATCAGCCCCATTAACAGCCTCTATGACGTTGAAATTTGAGATAAAGATACTACGCAAAAAGAAACGAAGTTCCAAATTATCTTCAACCAGCAACATCGTTTTGCTTTCATTCCTCTTCTCTTCATGTCCCTGAACAGATTCTTCCACCTCTTCCGGCCTCATTTCGACAGAATCAGAGAGAATGAACTCTACATTCTCCGTATAGTGCTCCTTGCCTTTCAAAAACTCAACCGTGAAACAACTGCCCTCCCCCTCTTTACTATCCACACGGATAGTCGCTTTGTGCAGTTCCACCAATTCCTTAACCAAAGAAAGACCGATACCAGAACTTTGCTGATTAAACAAATTCTTGTCCAACAGATTTTCAAAACGGACAAAAAGGGAAGCTTTCTTGCTTTCAGAAATTCCTATACCTTGATCCTGCACACCAATCGCCACATTATGTTCATTTTCATGAATGAAAAGCGTAATCATCTTACCATGTGGAGTATACTTGAAAGCATTGGAAAGCAGATTGAAGACAATCTTTTCCAACTTATCCGCATCTACCCACAGTTTCAAGGAAGGCATTTCACTTTCGAATACAAAATCAATATGATGCTCTTCGGCCAGCGATTCAAAATTATCCATGATATGGTGTACAAAAGGAACAATATCTATCTGCTCTATACGCAACTTCATCTTATTTTTCTGTATTTTGCGGAAATCAAGAATTTGGTTCACCAAGCGAAGCATACGGTCGGTATTACGTTCTACTACATGCAATTGCTCACGTACATCATCTGGCAAAGTCTTGTTTTTCAAAACATATTCTACAGGACCTGCAATCAACGTTAGCGGAGTGCGAAGTTCGTGAGAAATATTTGTAAAAAAACGAAGTTTTATATCAGAAACCTGCTGTTCCACAGACACTTCATGTTTCAGACGATAAATAGTAAACAATATATATACTCCTGAAAACAGAATCAACAGAAAAGCAAGAATATAAATTGCCATAGCCCAAGCTGTTTCCCAAAACGAAGGCTGAATGGTGATTCTCAAACTGCGCTCGTTCTCTACCCAAACACCATCACTATTGGTCGATTTAACCTGAAAAACATAATCTCCTTTCGGAAGATTAGTATATGTAGCGGTACGCTGTCTGTCTACATAATTCCATTCTTTATCAAATCCGCGTAAACGATAAGCATAACGGATATTTTCAGGATAAATCATATCCAATGCAGCAAACGATAAGGTTACAATATTCTCCTTATGTGAAAGTACCAGATGTTCTGTATTATTGAGTGATTGCCGCAACAAACTTCCTGATACCCCTGGAACTACCTCTTGATTGGATATCTTCAAAGTACCTAAAATAATGGATGGTACATAATTACTCTTCTTAATATGCTCTGGTTCAAAATAAAGCACGCCACGACTGGTACCAAACAAAATGGTGCTGGAACTAAGATTCAACGACGTTCCCTCCTCAAAACGTATCTTACCACCAAAATCCCTTTCATTATAATTCTCAAAACGTTGTTCGGACGGAATAAATTTACTCAATCCGTTTTCCGTACTTATCCACAAGCTTCCTGTGTCATCCTCTTCTACAGACAACAGGATATCTGAAGGCAGACCATTCTTCACTGTATAGGATTTAAATACAGCTCCCCCTTCTCCGTTCATGGAAACAAGTTGGTTAAGGCCACCACCAAATGTAGCTAAATAAACTTCTCCTTGAGAAGTGGTTACAACCCGATATACGTTATTGTTGCTCAGACAATTCATATCATCGGGGATACGTGCATAAAGATGGAACACAATCGACTCCGGATCCTTAAAATCCTCTTTAAAACTAAGTGCGCCATCACTGCTCCCCACCCATATATTCCCCTTCTTATCAGAAGTGATATGGCGTACACGATAACAACGGTCATACGGAAAACCTTTCAGGTTATTTCTAGAACTAATAAACACATATTTCCCTTCAGGAGTTTTCTGAATATAATTCAACCCTCCACCGAAAGTTGCCACCCAAATGCGTCCATGCTTGTCTTCATGTAACCAGTAAACACTATTATGACTCAGGCTATAAATATCATCTTCATCATATTTGAATCGAGTAAACTTAAAATGGGTCCCCTCCTTTTCTGCCAGAATAATACCATCCCCTTTGGTCGCAATCCAAATGTTTCCGTGAGAATCTTGCATGATATGATAAGGAACTCCCCGTAACGGTCTGCCAGATTTGGCTATATCCCCCTCTTCAGTCAGAATACCCTGAAAATCTAAATCAGAAGAATAAATTTCAATCTGACCATCCCGTTTTCCCATCCAGATGCGATGTTCGCTATCTTCAAACAACGCACGTACCGTATTGGAATTCAAGTCATAACTGTGACCCATGCGGGGATAAATATGGAACTGGCTTCCTAAAAAAGTAATCTTCTCCAACCCCTTAGAATGAGTACATAACCAAAGATTGCCTTGCTTATCGGATAACATGGAATGTAATTTATTGGAAAAGTGCCAATCGGGTGAATCGGGATCATTATAGAAAGGCAACAGCCGATTTGCCTCTCTGTCATACCAAGAAAGCCCTCCTCCTTGCGGATGTACCCACAAATTACCGTTCAAGTCCTCACAAATATGAAAACTGGGATAGGAACGATCGGCACCACGAGGCTCCACTTGCATCTTTTCTTGCTTAAATACTTCCGTCAAAGGATTGAAATGACAAACTTTTCCCCATTCGGTCATCTCAAACCATGCTTCCTGCTTACTGTCAACATAAACAGAACGGAAAGCGTCTGCCGGGAATTCGGGACAATTGGATTTATTATAGACTTTACACTCTTTTGTATCCGAATGGTACAATATCAATCCTTCATGGGCAGTTGTTATCAACAGTCCCATACCTTTTATTTCATTTATAGCAATCACTTTATCCTTTACCGGCAATTCCCAAAGACGAAAGATTTCATTTTGCAAAGAATAGCACCATATCCGTCCCCTGTCTGATCCAAAATAAAGTTCGTCACCATAACTGCAAAAAGAGTAGAAAGCCTGTACGGATTCATCTTTGCCTGATTGGATATTCACAAAATAAGAAACAGGCTCTTCTTTATCATTCGTAATCTTTAGCAGACCGTTATCAGTAAGTAACCACTCTTGATTATAAGCATCGCTAAAAACCTGATTAATGTGAGCGGCATTTCCTCCATGACTATGAGTAGCATATACTTGAGTGGTTACACTGTAATCCTTAGGATTTGTTTTCACACGGACAGCCCCCTCATTTTCAGAAAGTAGCCAAATGACACTGTCGGGCAATATTTTAATAGAAGAGAAACGCATGCCCTCCTCTTCACCTTCTGCAGGAATTTGTTCGAATTTCTCTGTTCTTTGGTCAAAACGATACACACGGTAATCATACGTTTGCAGCCAAATATAATTATAAGGGTCTACTTCCAATAAGTCTACCCGGTTGTTAGTCATAGTAATTTTATTCCCTTGTCTGGCTTTATAAACTTTGAAGTCATAACCATTGAACCGGTTGATTCCATCCCAAGTAGAGAACCATAAAACTCCATTATGGTCTTGTACCATGCTCATGATGGAGTTCTGAGATAAACCGTTTTCCGAAGAATAATGAGTAAAGATACAATTAGGCTGACTTTTTGCATAAAAAAAGAGCAGCAAAGTAAGTATAAACAGAATGTGTCTTTTCATTTCGTAGATTTTCATATATAGTATGGCAAAAATACATAAAAAACGAGAGATACTGACATACAAGTTCCTAAAAAAATAAAAGGGGCAAAGTTAAATCCCCCTTTTATCATTCTACTCTTCCCTGACACTTTCCATAGGAGCAAATAGAATTCCTCCCTACAGTGACAAAGTATTATTACTGGTAGAAAGAACAGCTTATCTCTTTAAATTCTGCAACAACACATTTCCATTTTCCACCGGATTCCATCCGTCATCACCTGCCAAAATCTGTGCTTCATTATAATTACTGATATCGTTCAGTTGCTTTCCAAACGAAGCACGCGAAGCGGTAGCCGCCCCTTCTCCTGTATTCTGATATTCAGCATAGAATACGGTTTCCTCATTTTCTTTTTTGCCCCAGTTGTTCCACCCCACCGGAAGAATATGCTTTCCTAAATCACAATGAATAAAGACAGCCTGTGCATAAGGACGCCAAGGACGGGACAAATACACCTTCTGAGCCTCAACCACACCCGTCAATTTACAGCCAATAAAAACATAACCATATTTCTTACCTTGATCTGTAGAAGGAGCGGTAACATAACCATCACCCAAGCTATGGATGGTGCAATCCTTAAACAATGCCGTAGACCAGCCAAAAATAAAATCCACCGTACCCTCTATATAACAATGGTCATAAAACTGACGACTGTCTTTGCCATAAGTGTACAAAGTATCCTGATTTCCCAAAAAACGACAGTTTTTGAAATAAGCGCGATCTCCACTAACAAAACAGGCCACTGCCTGCCCTACTCTGCCGGCACTATTCTCGAAGGTGATATTCTCAGCATAGAAATCGGGAGCATAGATATAACAGGTTGATGAACCGGAGGTAGACATTTCTTCTCCGAAATAGTTCTTTTTAGCAGCAAAATCATCATTTGTCAGAATTGCTCCATCCTCACCTATCAAAGAAACACTAATCTTGCTTTCAGGAATAACCACTTTTTCTTTATATACCCCTTTACGGACTAGAATAGTAGTGCGTCCTGCTTTACGAAAATCGGGAACAGCATGGATCGCTTCCTGAATGGTAAAGAAATCACCACTGCCATCTTTTGCCACAACAAAATCATAATGACGTATAAAAGGCCCCAATACAGGAACCTCTTTAGCTATAGCATCCACTGTCAAACCTGCAATAGTACGCGCCCCATATACATTCAGGTGCGTATTATCCTCACGGCCTTTCGGACAAGCTGCACACACGCCTTCAGGAATCCACATGAACAATTTTTTTGAGGCCTCCGGCCCCATTCTCTGCACCAAATCATGCGTTATCTTATTCATATCCACAAAAGGCACATCCAATTCTTTTGCCACATTGCGCGGAGAATCCAAATATTTTCCATGAGTGTCAATCAGCACTTCTCCATCTTGAGAAACACCCCCCTTTGACAAATCCTTGCGCACATCATCTTCGGCCACCGCATTTTTATTATTCCGAAAATTACGGCGAACTATAGCATTGAACAAAACGGGAATTCCTCCTTTGGCACGTGTTTCTTTTACAAAACGGCGTAGATTGGCATCAAAAGTAGATCCGGGATCAGTATGACGTTTCTCATCGGCCTTCTCATCATTATGCCCAAACTGAATAAAAACATAATCACCCGGCTTTACTTTATTAATTACTACCTCCCATAATCCTTCATCAATAAAACTTTTAGAACTCCGACCATTTCTAGCATGGTTTTCCACACGAATATTCTCACTGAAATATCCTCCCAGCACATGGCCCCATCCACGTTCCTGATTACCTCCCTCTAAGGATTTGTTGGCCATAGTCGAGTCACCTATCATAAAGATAGTAATTGTGTGGTCTGCCGTAAAAGCAGAAAATAACAACAAGGCAACAAATGCCATCAACATCTTAATTTTCATCGCTTTCTATTTTAAATTTTGATTAAAGAACTCAAGTATATCATCCTGTATCTCCTTACTGCAAAAATGGGGCAAATCATAGAACTTGGTGGTCAACAGATTTTCTACCGATTGACTCTTCCATACATCCTGCATGGTAGAGAAAGCGCTTTCAACGCCCTTTACAGGAAAAAGTTTGTCCCGCAAACCATTGATGAACAACATCGGTTTGGGACAGGCGATAGATGCCACATGAGGATAATCCATCCAATTCCGTATTCCGGGAATAATCATGGAATAAGCAGACCCACCTTTGTTCTGATTATTGGTAAGTGTCATTAAGCTATCTGTAGTATTCATCCAGCACACAGCAGCGCCTGCCTTCACCACATCTGTAGCGGCACTGACCATCCAGGCACGATGTGCTCCCATGGAAAATCCCATAGTACCTATCTTTTCCTTATGAACCATGGGCAATGAGGCCAGAAATTCCGCGCTACGAATATCATCCCAGGCTATCAAGGCTCCCCAAGACATTCCCATCTGTAACATATTGGCCGCCAACGCTTGCTGTGAGTCATAGCGTACTCCTTCCTTACGTCCCCGTTCCCCCCAAAACAAGGCATCCACAGCAAGCACTACATATCCATGGCTTGCCAGATAATCACCCACATACTGTTTATCATAACATCTTTCCGCCCAATCATCCGCATCGGCTGTCACAGATGCCTCCACACCGAACGGACGTACCATCTTCTCTTTCCCTATTGAGAAATGGGCCCCATGGTCGTGAAGTAATAACACTGCAGGAAATGGTCCCTTCCCCTCAGGGACCAACAGATAAGCGGGAACACGGGAATATTCCGAAACATTAAACAGAATTTTTTCCACTGTATACCCTTCCCTCCGCTCAATATCTATCACTTCTTTATCAAAAGCCGCTACAGGAGGAGCAGGCTGCATACAATCCAACAAAACTTTTCTAGCCTCTTCACGCCATTTTTCAAAATTTCGGATAGAAGAGTTCCCCCATGCCATAGGATAAGTCAGACTTTCTTTCAGCTTCTGATAAAACAGCGGCATATCATTCTGCGTTTCATAACGCATAGAGACGGTTTCCACCTTTTCTTGAGCAGAAACCGTCAGACATATCCCGAACAACAATAAACAAATTACAGCATTCTTCATAAACCTATACCTAACAAACTTTTACTTTTCAAGGTAACTAATTAATTTTATCATATTATCAATATAATCCCCTACAGAGATGCACAATTCTCCGGTAGTACACGGATAAGGTGATGTATCGTGCTCGTCCCCTACAAAAGTAGCTATATATTTCGTTTCCTCACTAGGTCCTGAAACAGTATATGGCTTATACGGGTTCGAGGTTGACTTTAAAGGAGAGAGCCAGCAACCGTCCTTAGTCAGTGATTGCACCAATTTCCGGGCAACTTCTTCCGTAGCTTTTCCACGTAAACGAGTATAATATTTAGGTAAAGGAACCAAATGATCCTGTAGCAAAGGTGAATTCTTCGCCAACTCGGATACAGGAAGTTTCTTCACTTCCTCATAACGGCGACGCAGTTCACCAGGATTCACAAAAGTTGCCGAATTATAATGAGCTATTGTATTTTCTATATTCTGATCAATATAATACGTTCCATTTTTCACATTACTTCCCTTACGATGGACATACAGTGGTTTACCTGTATCAGGATCAACAAAACGAGGAACCAAAATAGCTTCCGGATTAGTAGACTGACGCTTCCATTTCTTCACATCCGATTCCGGTAATTTCATTGATTCCAAAAAACGAATTGCAGCAGGAATCCCCGACAGGAAACGAGTATCAGCTGTAAGTTTATAGTAATCCATCATTAAATTGATAAGACGGACGGTAGTACCGGTATTCACACTGCGCGGTTCATAAGAACGGGCATGAGCCGGTTTCAAATCATCTACTGTATATTGGTCCGCCCAGCCTGCATAAGGTTCCCCTTGTTGAAGAGAAATCATCAAGTACATAGCACGCATAATAGGCTCCTTTACCCCTTGCAACCCCATTGCTTGATAGCATTGAATCAAAAACTCGGTCGCATCAGGAATCACATCATCATTCAGAGTAATAAAAGACGAATAATCTTTCTTACCTTGAAAAGGGTGATCATACATCAAAGGATAACGTTGAGGCCATCCACCCACCGGATATTGACTTTTCAAAACAAAATCAATGGTTTTCTCCAAAGCCGGACGGAAAGCAGGATCATTTTTTTCCACATACATACGAAGTAGAAATTTAGCAGCCTCCATAGTACCCGCATCATCATAAGTCGCATTTCCATAATAATGTTGAAATTCCTCCAGACGCCAGCCATTTTTACCAACGGTATCATACCAGGACTTTAACGAGTTCTCTCCTGCAAAATCAAATACATAATTCCATCCTCCACATTCAAGCTGCCCCCAAATCAAAGTGTTAGCCACTTTTTGGGCAGCTTCATAATAGTACTCATCTCCTGTAGCATGATAAGCGTCAAGCAACAAATGACCGACAGAAGGAGTTCCCGGTGGCTGAATCCAAACCATTGTCCTCTTGGCTTCCATCTCTCCCCATGAGCGGGACATATCCGGCAAATAATTCCATACAAAACCACCATTATAACTCACTTTATCCATCATAAACTGAGTGGCGGTTTTCATTGTATTTATCACTTGGTCATCTAACTTTTTATTAGTTTGAGCCATACCTGCGCAAGCAAAATTTGCCATACACAAGCAAAGGGCAATTCTTCCCCATCTCTTCTTTAATGTGCTTTTCATTGTTGTTGTAGTGTTTTGATTCAAGTTTGAATATCATTATGAAGCAAAATAAGCCATTTTTTAGGGTATGGGATTGTAATATTTGGTCTTTTCCTCGTATATTTTAATCACGGTGAACCACTCTCCTTATATATTATATATATTTGAAGAAAAGTTTTAGTTATTCATTTTATATTAAATGCAAGATCATGAATCGTAAAGTAAGAACCGCATTGTATGCTTGTGCCCTGATGGCACCACTAATATTGCAGAGCTGCAATGCACAAAGTGAAAAAAAAGAGAGCGACAAAGAGTGTACTGAAGAAACAAACAAAAACACTGAAAAAAAGGTTATGAAAACAGGTAGTGAAAACTTCATTTTTGCAGAAGGCAAAGAATGGGAACCTGCAGGCGAAGGTGTAGTGCGCCAAATCATGGGTTACAATGATGACATCATGGTTGTTAAAGTAAAATTTGAAAAGGGAGCTGTAGGAGCTGTTCACCATCATATCCATTCACAAGTCACTTATGTAGAAAGTGGAAAATTTGAGTTCACCATCAATGGTGTGAAAAAAATTGTATCGGCCGGTGACTGTCTGTATAAGGAACCAGATGCAGTGCATGGTTGTGTATGCCTGGAGCCGGGTATGCTGATAGATTGTTTCAGCCCGATGCGTGCTGATTTCCTGGAAAAGAAATAGACAAGCCATATATTCCATCCACTGCAGGAGCAGATTGTTGTGCCTTCAGGACATTTAATATGCTCCTACAGTGGAGATAAATTCTGTTTTTTAATCTGCAAAACGGATGGGACGATTGCTTAACCTTATCAAATCCGGTAAATCATAATATTTCAAAGCACCATACAACACATTAGAATACATATCCCACTGCATAGGCTTCTCAATGTATTCCTTCCAAGTCTTCACACTATGTGTTATCTCCACACTGTTGATTCTTTCATCCAAATAAGCAGCATGAATGGCAGCTGGACCATAAATGCCATTGGCAAATACTTTGACGGAATGCCCTTTCAGAAATTCGTGTTCTGAACAAAAATCAAGCAAAGTCAGGATATCGACTACCCGTTGTCCCATAATAGGACGCCCTATATGCATACTGATCATTGCATTACGATATTCACGGTTCCAATATTTAGCATCCGTATAAAATGCAGGGTCCGTTGTTTCCCCTAATCCGCGCAAATCTGCCAACAACAAAATTTTTCCTTCCGTCAAGGCAGCAGCAAAATTCGCATATTCACTCAAATAAGTTCCTTTCCCCTCTTCCTGCAACCTTAACTCAATAGGAGAATCAGCATTCGCTCTGGACGGCATGATAAGAATACAAGGAACAGGCATCTCCCCTTCCCTTATGAGCTGAAACTTATATTGTTCATATTCACGCATTGAATCATGTCCGGTTGCCTCAATTCTTATTTTATGGTCAGGAAGACCTTTAAGACCTAACAAATCCAGCATCTTTGCTTGGACAGTTTTCTTTCCTTTCGAAAGAAACGCCTCACGCTTGGAAGCCCACTCATCCAGCTGATTCACATTTTCCTGCATAATACTGAGTGCTCCAGGCATAGATACATTCACCTGTCCTTTAGTCGTACAAAGCATATCTGACAACTGGAAACGGTCTTGTGCCGCTTTCTTCACCGGAGATTGATTATCTTTCAACCAACGCTTGAACCAACTGACCAACTTTTGCCTTTTTTCAGCTCCAAGTCCATGACCGGTTTCTACTGTCAGCATATCCACCTTTTCGGGAACTCCCAATACTTTATAGCACTGTTGTAATTCAGCAAATCCTTGTTGCGCACCCCATAAATCGACAAAATCATATTTACCGCTTAAAATCAATAAAGGCCGTGGAGCCATCATTAAAGCAAAATCAGGTACCTCCAGTTGTTCACGCCCTTCGTATGGTATATGTTGGCAACCATCGGAAGGACCTTGCAACTCCATAGTACGTTCTCGGGTAGAAAAGAAACTACAAATAGCCGCTACCTTTACACGGGGATCCAAACCTATATAATAAGCGGTCTGAGTGCCACCGCCAGAAGATCCATATACTCCGATATGCTCCGGATCAATATCCTTACGGGTCAGTAAATAGTCCAAAGCCCGATGATTATCCCAATATTCCTGTGCTGCCAAACTAGTACCAAGCAAGTTAAAGCCCGCATTCAGTAAGGTATGTTCCGTAGTAGCCCCCCGTGTCAGCGGCTTTCCTTCCCTATCAATAATTTGCAACCGTTCTCCCTGGCCTATGGGATCTACCACCAGCACAGCAATACCATTGGATGCCATCAACATAGCGGCATGAGACGAAGGACCTTTGCCATTCAATCCATGTCCGCAAAGTTCCAATGTCGCCGGAACAGGAACAGTCGTGTTCTCTGGCATATAAAGATGTGCTGTGACATAGCGGCCGGGCTTGCTTTCAAAAATTATTTTCTCTATATGATAACCCGTACCTTGTACCTTCCCTACCACCTGAGCATTTAAACTCCCTTTTTCAGGAAAAGTACCTACTATTTGTTTATATCGTTCACGGCAACCCTCCAGATACTTCTGCATCCCGGCAGGAGAAGCAAACGCTTTTTGAATGGCAAACTGCCGGTCGGCAAACTGCCGATGCACATCACGCATCAGATAAGAATTATAAGCGGTACTTTGCCTCCAAGGTAATGCCTTAAACTCACCTTGAGCAGATACCACCAAAGTCCCCACCCATATTCCCAAACTTACGCACAAAGTGCGAAAACCGATGATTTTTCTCATAGAATCAATCCTTTAAGTTATTGTACCACAATTTCAATTTTCTGACGGTTATCTCCGGCTGTCTTCA